>Ga0208547_1002502_pt1 | contig 9884 bp, 8 predicted proteins | sample DEB08_DNA_5_FD_185501 | JGI IMG/M metagenome (GOLD analysis project Ga0208547, IMG submission 185501) | Aqueous microbial communities from the Delaware River and Bay under freshwater to marine salinity gradient to study organic matter... | ecosystem: Environmental > Aquatic > Marine > Coastal ... | reverse complement strand
CTTAAACTGATTTGCTGATATATAGATTAACTTATTTTTATTATTGATATTCTTTATATCTTGCGTATGTTATTATGTTTCCTTAAAAATAGCGTCTTTAAGAGCATATAGGAAAGTTTATAACATCATCTAATTTTTTTACTTATACCTCATGCGGTTTGTAAATGTTATTAAGTTTCCTTAAAATGAGGGTTCTTAATAGATATGGAAACTTTATAACATCTCATTTGCCGTTTGCGTATCTACGCAGGTTACGGAAAATGATTTCTCATAATTTCTCGTATTAAAAAAATGTATTGTATCAGTTCTTTTTTTAAATAATTATCAGTATTCTATCTATTGTTTTTTTAATTCTTCATAACTATAATAAGTATTAAACCACTCTCTCATAATACAATAACATAGCGTCATATATACCTTATTATCATCGTCATCTAATTCAAAATCTCCGTATTCTTGCTTATAAAGTTTAATCGCTTTTAATACACCAAAATTATCAACGATTTCTTTTGCTTCACCAGTACTACCAACGATCCGTTCATCTATATTGATATGTAACTCATCATAATATACATCTTCATCTTTAATATCTACACATCTAAACATATCAATAATCGCATCTACAACATATTCAGGAACATCATTTTTATCAACTTCAATCATTCCTATCATCAGTATCATAAGAGTTTATAAAAATAATCATTTTTTTTATTTTAGGATAAAAATATCCTTTTTTTAAGATTGCTTTTAAATCTTAAAATGAAAATAGTACCTTTTCGCATAAATATAAAAAATATAAAATGATTTTTAAAAAAATATAATTTTCACAAACAAGTACTATTTTCAACATTTTACTCTTATCGTATTCGTATTAGCATTTTTCCAAAAATTACGCTTTGCGTATGCTAATTTCTTATCTAAATAGTTAGTTTCATAATCTCTAAAATATACATCGCATAATATCAAATATCCTCGCAGTTCCATATAAGTTTCATAATCTATTTTATGCTCTACCATAAAGGTATTAAACATATTCATATAATCTTCCCTTTTTAATAGCATATCCTTAAACTTGCTATAATCATTTACACTATCTACCAATTCCCTAATAGCATTTAGCAGATTGTAATAATTAATATCAATCATTCCTTATCGGTTAGGTAATAAGAATTGTAAAAATAATTAATCATTTTTTTTTATTTTAGTATTAAAATTAGGACATTTTTATCCTTTGTTTAAGATACTCGTTTAGGGTGTCTTCCCATAAATCCTATTTTATTTCTAAAATGCTTACTACCTGCTTTAAAACTAAATAAATCCTTATCATCGTAATCAGGTGGTATTGATATGTTATAATTCAATAATTCAAACTCTCTCTCCTTTCTGTTTAATTTCATCTCTTACTAATATGATATATTTTTTTAAACGCACTTCAATTTTTAACCGCTACTATCGCTGTCTGTATCAGGCGTCCATATAGGCATTTTTTTTTCAGGTGATACTGGACGATGTATAATAACATTTTCTAACGGCAAATGCTTACCTGTCGTTCTACAATTTAAACAAGTTAAATAATCTTCGCTTCCTGTATTAGCAAATAAACGACGACATTTAAAACACTTCTTTAAATCATTCGGTAATACTTTTGTTATTTTAACTATTTTTTTATTTTCAAAATATCCCATATCTTTTTCATCTGCTTTAATTTCATCTTCTTTATTATTATCATCTTCTTTATTACTTGTTTTTTTTACTGGATTGCGACATTTATTACAGCATTTATAAGGTATTCCTGATTTTCTACAACCAAAACAATCAATATTTTTATAACAATTACAACTACCGCATTTCTTATAATCCATATTTATTTATATAATATGTATTTAATCTTTAAGTAATCTTTAAGTAATCAGCAAGTAATCCGTAATTATCAGCATTTAATATTTAAGTAATCAGCAAGTAATTCGCAATTATCAGCATTTAATATTTAAGTAATCAGTAAGTAATCCGTTCTTTTCAGTTTTTTATCAGTTATTTTTAAAGGTATGAAAATATGATGCGGTAAATATCAAGCGTATATTTAAAATCCTTATCATTTAGCATACTATTAAAAATGTTATTAAGTTTCCGCTCTCTAATACCTATTAGAAACCCTCAAAACGAGGAAACTTAATAACATCTATATTATCCTCTTTTTGCCGTTTGCGTTATACGCAGGTTATATAAAAATAATTTATTTTATTATTATAGCAAATGCTACAAATTATTTTAACTAAACCATAAAACTAATTAGTTAAATATAAAAATAACCATCATCTCATTTTTTTTACTTATACCGCATGCGGTTTGTATATGTTTTTATTCATCATCTTCAATAAATCCCATTTTATAACTATTATCCCATATCTGCTCTAAATATTCGTTACTTACAATATTTAATTTTGTATTTACTTCTAATTCTACATTTACTTTTTCCAATTCATATTTTATTATATAATTGCGTTTCTTCACTTCTTTATACCTATACCCAGTATCCTTTAATATCTCATTTAGGTATTTCATAAATACAGGCGATTTTCTCGTCTTTGGGTCAGGTGTTATTTTACAACCGATACTCTTTTTAAACTTATTGATTACATCTTTACATTTATCATATAGTTCTAATTCTTCAATTTTTTCAGGGTATAACTCATCAGGTAAATCTTTCAATTTTTTAGTATTAAATCCTAATCTTAATATATCAATAACAAATATAGGATTAAAACTATCGTTTTTCTCTTTTGTTATTATAGCAATCCAATTCTCTATATTTCGTCTTAAATTGAAATCTCCCATAATAATTTTTACTAATTCTTCTTTACTATCCCCATCTAATCCATAATACTTTTCTACTATTGTATGTATTTTATCAATATGGAATAATTCTCTTTTATCCCAGTTAGTTACTACGACTGATTTTGTTTTCCCACATACATTTTTAGATACATCAATATCGTCCATATCTAAACACCAGTTTATATTGTTATTTTTTAATTTTGCTAAACATTCTACTACTTCTACTTTAAATATTCCATTTAATTCTTCTGTTCTTATATTATTTCTAATTACAATATTTATTATATCATTCGCTACTGGATCGCCTGTTAAATATTCTTTATCTTTCCATTCCATATATTTATCATAAGTTATTTCATATAATACTACACCAGTCATATCATATTTTTCATATACTTTAATATAATTAATACCACTCATTCCACTTGTCGTTTCAAATCGGTATTTAATAGGATTTCTAATATAACTATTTAACTCTGCTATTTCTACTGATAAATCAATCCTTTCATCTTCATCATCAGTATCGCTCTCCTCCACTCTCTTTTTTAGTTCTTCTGTATTCAATTCTTTCGCTACTGCTACATCAATTTTACTATCAATTGATACATCAGTATTCGCCTCTTTATATTTGCGATATGTAAATGCTATATTCTCCTTTTCATCTATATATAAGTCCCATTCGTTATTTAATCTACTTCTCGCAATAGCATTTAAAAAGTCATTTCCAAGAATACCGACTGATGATTGTAATTGTTTAGAGTATTTTGTTATTATTCCAAAGCATTTAGCAAATCTTACATTTTCAATTGATATACCATTTAAAATACTACTTGTATAAATCCATACTCTAATATCTTTCATCTTTTCTTTATCCTTAAAATATGATTTTGCTACTTCAATCTCATCTGTCGTCATATAATCTTTATCTTTTCCTGTATGCTTTAATATCTTATCTACTGGGATTTTTAAAGTATTAACTAAATAACTTACTATATATTGTACCGATGTATATACTTCGCAAAATATTACTATTTTATTATCAGGACTTTCATTTAGAACTTTTCCCATTTCTGCTGTATAATACTTCATCATAATTTCCCTATCGCTTATTGTCTTTGCTATTCCTCTAATATTAAATGTTTTGGGATATTTATTTCTATTATCAGTATCAATATATATCATATTGCCTTTTTTACCTGATAATTCATTTAGTTTATTAACATATTCATAAGTATTAATCGTCATATAAGCATCTATTATAATATTAAATGATGACTTCCGCCATAATTCGCCTAAATATGTAATCGTCTTATAAGGTTGCTTTATAGTTTCCCCATTTAGATTTCGGTGTAAAGTTTCAAACTCATCATAAATACATATCAGTTTAGTCGTCTTACTACATCTCTTTTTAATCGCTTCTTTCCATTTTAATAAACTCTCAAATGATATAACTAATACTTTAATATCTTTTAAATCAGGTATTTTATCTCTGCTCTCGTCATAATTTATTACCTTATCTTTACCTAATTCTACCTCAAATCTACTACTTATATCAGTCGCAAATAATATGCGATTACTAAATATTATCGTAAAATGGTCTTTATTGATATTCTCTTTTGTAAATCTAATTACAGCATTCGTCTTTCCACCTCCTACATTCTCATCTGTAACTAATCCAATTTTTCCATCTTTATAATATTTATTGATATTCATAGTTTCATCTGCTCCCATCTTGATATTTTCCCATTTATCCTTATCATAGTAATACTGATTAATAAACTTTTTAGCAAATATCTTTTTTAGGTATATTTCTTTATTGTATAATTTTGCTATATTGATTAAATGGATTAATCCATATTTAGTAGTTTTCATCATATCCCATTTTTTACGGCATTCATCAGCGACTTTATTTAAATCCTTATTGTATGCCTTTAAAGTCCATTCTTCATATATCTTATAATCAATCTTATACTTTTTCAATATAGTACCGATCACCCACCATATTCTAAAAGATTGTTTCTTTTCAGGGGTATTCTCTATTACTGATAAGTATAATTTACAATCGCTTTCAATATTAATACCATTCTCGGTATAATAATTTACGATTTCCATATTATCAATAGATACATTTAGTTTAGGGATTTTTAAATTGATGTTTAACATATCTTTATAGTTATATCCCATCTTTCCCATCTCTAAATCTTTCTTATCTATTGTATGTTCTACACCTGTAATCATATAACCTCGTTTTTCTGCCCTCTTCTTCAATTTACCCTCCATTTCGTCGGTTTTGATTAATTTTTTATTAGCAGTATCATATTGAGTAATTAAAGTATCTGTTAATTTAATATCAGCATTTTTACTCTTTAATATGCTTTGAGGTTTCCCTATTTTTGTCTGTCCCAGTAACCTTAACTGATGAGATTTTTTAGATGTCTTAACATATACCTCTTTATCAATAGCGTCATATATTTCGGCATCAATCTCGTCCTGTATCATAGTATTAATATAAGTAAATAATACATATAGATTTTCAGGTTTTTCAACATAAATAGGTAAGATAAAATGTTTAGATATTTTGTATTTATTATCAATACTATCTCTTGATGCGTCCAGTTCAATAATATTATCTTTATTGAAAGACTTATCTAACTCTTTGTAATATTTTTCAATAGTATCTAAAAAGTTATTTAGTTTAGTATTGTAATCATCTATTTTATCTCCATCAACATATAAATCAATATCATAATACATCTTATAGCAGTAATATTCTTTTTCCAGTATTAATTCGTAAAAGTGATTATCTTTTTTAATTGATGCTACTTCATCTTTACTTAATACTATAAAGTATTTAGATTTTTTCCCATCATCTTTAAGATAATCTTTTGCTACTATAATACCGCAATCACTTTTATAGTAATCTTCTTTTACTGCTTCAAGTGTCCCTTGATATTCTTTCATATATTAACTCTTCCTATAATATATATATTATTTAATCCTTATATCATTTTTTATTTTGCCCCCCTAAAAATGGAAACTTTTTAACATTCTTCAATTTTAACCTGCGTATCCTACGCAAACGGCGAAGATGATTAAGAGATATGTATATGTTAGTAAGTTTCCTTAAAATGGGGGTTCTTAATAGGTATGGAAACTTTATAACACCCCTTAAATGTTATTAAGTTTCCTTAAAATGGGGGTTCTTAATAGATATGGAAACTTTATAACATTCTTTTTAAAAATACTCATAAGGATTTTAACTATACGGACGATCATTTTTATTATCATTTTTAATAACCTGCGTAGATACGCAAACGGCGAAAATATATGTTATAAACTTTCCTCATTTTGGGGATTTCTAATAGATATGGAAACTTTATAACACCTTTAAATGTTACTAACTTTCCTTAAAATGGGGATTTCTAATAGATATGGAAACTTTATAACACCTTTAAATGTTACTAACTTTCCTTAAAATGGGGATTTCTAATAGATATGGAAACTTAGTAACATAATATTATACGCTTGTTATAAATAACCTGCTATAAATAGCAAACATCAAAAAAATAAATGTTATTATCTTTCCTCTAAAATGACTTCTTTAAGAGCATATACGAAACTTTATAACATACACATCTTATATTAAAAGATTTTTTACTTACCGCATGTGGTTTGCGGTTCGCCCCCATATCTCGCTATATATCTACACATTCTAAAATATTCCTTCATATCGCCGTTTTCCTTATCATAATTAGCAATTTTACTTTTATATAACTCAATACGCTCATTTTTTACTTTTTCAGCGTGGTTTCTTTTTCTTATTCTTGCTTGTTCTGTATATCTAATTCTAAACTCCTCGTCTGTTTGTAATTTTTGCTTAATATATTGATTGGTTCTTGTTTGTAATCTTAATCTATATTCTTCATCTACCGCTTTTCGGTTTTTAATATAGTTATTTTGGTATTCTCGTAGTTTTTTGCGTTTATCAATACTTTCAATATCCATATTTATAATATAGTCTGTCGTTATATTATATATGCGTCTTATCCTTATATCATTTTTAAGGATACTTGAAAAAATAATTATTATTTTTATTTGGTGCTTTTAAAGTATTAGTATGATATACAAAATATTATAAATAGGTAATCCTTTATATTGTTTCGCTGGTGATTTTGTTAATATCGGTTAAATATTATATAACATCGCCCTCCTAAAAAATCATATTTCGTTGGTGCTTTTTAGTATATATGTAAAGTGGAATACAGAATAGAACAGAATGGTTAATCTTTGCTATTTTTTCGTTGGTGTTTTTTAATAGTAAAATGAAAGTTTATAAAATCAATCTTATTATATAAAATAGGATTTCAATTTGAGGTTGTCATATTGTTTCGTTGGTGCTTTTTAAAACCTTGTAAGTGAAAGAGTAGTAGGGGTAGTCCTATTTTTTCGCTCGTGATTTTTAAATGTGCTTATTGTAAATACATAAAAAATAATCCTGATAAAAATATATAATTTTGGGTCGTCATATTTTTTCGCTGGTGTTTTTGTTGATTGTATTGATGGTAAATTGAATTGTTGATGAAAGAATATGTTATAAAAAAATAAAAAAAAAATATAATTATAAGTCTTCTTGAATAAACTTTGTATTAGCGATAGGATATGTCGCAGTATATCGCTTTCCGTTAGTTTCGCTTCCAGTCTTATAATAAGTCTTGATATTTTCATCGTAATTATCTTTAAAATAATCAGTAATAATAATACTTACTTCTTTAAATAGTTCTTCGGTGATTTGTTTGTTAAATCTAACTTTTACAAAATAACCGCCATCGCTATTATATTCGGTCTTATTTTTATTTACAATAGCATAAGCGTCCATATAATCATCTTTTAGTTTAATTTTTAGTTGGTCTTTTAGATTATTAATATTAATAGTATTAGTTTCGCAAAAGAAAAACAGATGAGGGATTGGTTTGTCGTCAGTTACATTTTTAACATAATTAGTAAAAGTATATTTTACCCCCTTTGCTTCGTTAGTTGAAACATAAAATAATTTAATATATTGTAAAATATCGCTTTGTTTATTGATAATTCTTACAATATGATTAAATTGTTCTTGGGTCATATCCTTACCTTGTTCTTGTAAGTTTAGAGTTAAACTGCCTACATATTCCTCATCTTTTTTAATATTTTTAATTAAAAGTGATTTGTAATATGCTGGATATATTGATTGTAACTCCTCCTTTAATAAGTCATAAACAGGATTATATCGCTCTTCATCAGTAGCAGTTTGGTCTGTTTTAAAATATCCATAGATTTTTGCTTGTTGTCTATACTTCTTTTTTGTTGCTGGTTTTGTCTTTGGTGGCATTCGTTCTTTTCTATAATATAATATCGCTTAATCTTTATATCCTTTTTATTCTTTATATCATTTTTAAATATATTTCTAAATGTTCCTTACCTTTAATATTTTCATTCCAGTATTTATTATCATCATCAGTCCATTTATCGCTTTTACTTAAATTATCTTTAATTAATAAAGGTTGTAAATTAGTATAATTACAGCAATCTAAAAACTCATCTCCTTCATCTAAATTAAAAGATGATACTGGTTTAATATGGTCTATATGTATATTACTAAAATCCATCTTAATCTCTGCGGTTTCGTTATAAATATCCATCTTCTTTTGTAAATATTCTTTAAAATAATTAACATCACACCCAAGATATTCTATTGATGATTTTGTTTTATTTTGATTTGATAATTTTAAACATCTTCTAATTTGTCCTCTTTGTATATTTATTAAATATAGAGGTAAATTACAAATACGACAATCTCCAATCCTTTTATTATGGTCGCATTTATTATCTTCTTTATATTTTTTATTACATTCGTTAATTTTATCAGCATTCTCTTCATAATATTTTTTAGCATATTCTTTAAAATTATCAGCATTCTCTTCATAATATTTTTTAGCATATTCTTTAAGTTTATCGGCGTTATCTTTTTGGTATTTTTTATTACATTCTTTAACTTTATCGCTGTTATCTTCTTTATATTTTTTATTATATTCTTTAATTTTATCAGCATTCTCTTCATAATATTTTTTTTGTTGTTCTTTAACTTTATCAGCGTTATCTTGGTAATATTTTTTATAATAATCATTTTTAGTTCGTTCTTTCGCTTTATTACGGCATCGCTTACAGGTTTTAAAAAATAATCCTGATGGTTTAATATCAGTTTCATCAGGTTTCCAAAAACATCTACAAGTATTACATTTAGGGTTTTCCATCTATATTTAACTATATTTATCTATATTAACTTAATCTTTATATCCTTTTTAATCTTTATATCACACTTAAAAGAATATATACATATTTTCAGTATCGCATACTACCCTACTCGTATTATTAATCGGCATTTTAATAAATACCTCGCTTAAAAACTCTATTGGGATTTTAATATTGTAATTTTTAATTTCCTTTATAGTATCAGGGTCAATATTTTCGCCGTCCTCTGCGTTTTCATAACAAAAATCTTTCGCTACAATTAAGTCAGCATATACTACTTTTTGATAAAAAACATCATCTCTGTTAAAATCAATTGGATTATTAATAATATCTTTTTGAATATTTACTGGATTTACTGGATTTACTGGATTATTAATAATATCTTTTTGAATATTTACTGGATTAATAATATCTTTTTGAATATTTACTGGATTTACTGGATTATTAATAATTTCACTTACAATATCAATATTGCTATTACTAATAATAGCGTTCTGTTGGGCGTTTTTAAACATATCATCTATTTTTTGTTTAAATAATACTGGATTATTATTTAATATTGGGTCTTGTGATATATGCGTTATATTGCTACTATTATCATCTGTCTTTTTTGCTTGTCTTCTATTTCTTGCTCGTTGTCTGTTGTCGTAAGCAAAATATTCTTTTTTAAACTCTTGGTCTTTGTCTTTTAATAATTGTCTTCGGTCATTTATAGTCATATTGAAAATACGCTCGTATTCTGCCGTATTATCCATATTAAT
>Ga0208547_1002499_pt1 | contig 9885 bp, 23 predicted proteins | sample DEB08_DNA_5_FD_185501 | JGI IMG/M metagenome (GOLD analysis project Ga0208547, IMG submission 185501) | Aqueous microbial communities from the Delaware River and Bay under freshwater to marine salinity gradient to study organic matter... | ecosystem: Environmental > Aquatic > Marine > Coastal ... | reverse complement strand
AGGCTTCGCGCGCTTGAGCAGCCCATTGGTGGCAAGTGCAGCCAACGTGTCGATCAACTGCGACAGCCGCGAGCGCACAGGCCGGATGGCCTGCCTGTTCTGGGCATTGTCCTGCTCCAGTGCTGTCAGTCTTTCCTCAACGGTTGGCATATGGCTTCAGCTTCTCATCTGCATATCTGAAGGTGGTGCGAACGGGTGAGGCCACCCGTCTGCACTCAGCCCTGCACACAGGACACACCCGTGGCGCGTCCCGGTTGGCAATGTGGCACAGGTAGTCATGCTTGTGCCCATTGGTGCATTGGTATTCATACAGTGGCATTACAGTATATCCAGTAAACAACGCAGCGCCTTGCCGCTTTCAATCTCACTGCGATGCCATTGCGTCCATGCTAACTCACCAGCCCACGCCCATCGTGATAGCTTACTATGCACGATGTTGCTCGGGTCGAGGCATAGCACATGAAGCCCGGCGAGCTTGGCCTGTGCAGCGCAAGTGCCAGAGCCACAGACAGCAAACTGATGCCCAAGCATTGCACCGTGTAGCGTGGTCGTATGCTTCTCCCGCGCCGGGTGCCCACGGTAGGTGTCGTGCAGCATACCGGAGGCGCGCACGGTCTGGGCAAAGTCATCAAGGGCGATGGTCTTGCCCTCATGCCGCATTGGCTCAATCTCGACAATACCTGTGTCGATATGCTGGAGCAGACGGTTCTCATCGCCAGTGGCGAATGCCCGTGCGCCATTATCCAGCTTCCAGCCTAATGAAACCCACTCATCCTTGTTCCCGTACCAGCAGCGATCAAGCCACAGCACCAGCCCCTTCGACCCGCGCAGTGCGTAGTTCGGGCCGTGAACAATCGTGATGTCGCCGGAAGCCTTGCGGTCTGCCGTGGTGCGGATGTCATATCCCAACTCCCGGAAGCCCTTTTCGAGCCATGAGCCAGTGTCCAACTGGTTCGCAAGATTCGGGTTTACGATGTTGGCAACTGTTGTCACAGCCAATGCTCCTGCACAAATCGGTCTGACTTGACTTGATGCGGATTCGGCTCGCCGTGAAAAATAATAATCTGCGGCTTAATCTGCTGACAGCCTAATGGATGCTTCTTGATATCGTACTTGAAAGAAACGACTCGCTCTCGCCGGAAGTTCGGGACTGTGTAGTCTCGCCCATATTCGACAAGCTCTGCGATTGTCTCTTGATCGCCGTGGTTTCTGGCGATAAACTCATCTGCCCGTGCAGACCAGCCCTCCCATATGATTTGAGCTTCCTCGCTGCCAGCCACAAACGACATGACGCTGCTGTTATGCGGAGCGTGTTTGCGATTAGGCGAAAAGTTCTCAACCATAGCCAAGCTATCGGCAACACTAGCGATGTCGTCAATGCAATCACAGATGACAACATCAAGGTCAAAGTAAATGACGCGAGTTCCGGCAGCGAAATGTCGCGGATTGAAAAGATGGAATTTATCCCACCAACTCCGCTTTGGGTTGTCGATTCGGCAGTGTTCGATTCCATTAAACTCAAGCTCCTGCGCATTGTCCGTCAGGCATACAAAGTCATGGCATATCGTCAGATTGCGCTTGACCGCATCCCGCAGCTTGTAAACGTATTCCGGCTTGTACTTGTCGCCAGTCATCACACACGCCACAATCACCTTCTCAGGGCGTTCACCGGCAGTCACTCTGACGATTGGCTTGATGTTCATTTCCGCTTAAAAACTATGTCCCTGCCAACCCTGCCTACTTCCTGATAGCCTTTTCTGATCAGCCATTTTGGAGGCTCGCTGCAATCACGCTTATGCGGTAGTGGCTTATTTTCAATAATGACCACAGGGCTACACAATTCGATAGTCGCCTCTGCACCGCGCAGTGCGGCAAGCTCCTCGCCCTCTACGTCCAACTGTATCAAGTCGGGCTTTAGGCCAAGATCATCAATCATTATGGTGGGAGTAATGCCGCCCGGTTGCTTGTGCCAAGCGCCGAAATTCTCCTCCTCGCCTTGCGTGACGGCAATTTTAGCGAGGCCATTTCTTTCTCCAAGAAACGCTTGGCATTTATTTACATTGCTTTCCTGCACGTTAAGCGCCATGCAATAAAAGCTCTGCGGGTTTGGCTCAAACGTGTAAACGGCTGCAAAATGCTTTGCAAATTCTTTTGGATATGCTCCCACATGACCGCCTGCTTGTATCACGCAGTCAAAATTATCACAGTGCGAAATGTACTTTGGGACATCAATCGCAGCGCCATCAGTCACGCGATAGCCGCGAGAATCCCCCGCAGCCGTATGATAGCCATTTTTTAGCACCGTTTTCATGCCGCATAGTCTCGCACAGTTTGATGCCAAAGTCTTGCAGCTTCGTCATCCCTTTTAAGCACAAACCACGGCTGGCGCGATAAATCGGTATAGTGTACGAGCTTAGCCTCCGCGTGAACCGCATCCTCGCAGTTCCACTCGCTCGGTATGGTCTTGGATAATGGCGGGTGTATCTGGCCCTTCCGCATCCCATTCAGCTCATGAATGCTCGGAATGCCGTGGTGAGCAAAGCAGTCAATCACCATGACCTCAGTGGAGCCATCTTCCATACAGGCCCACTTGCCGCGAGTGCGGTATTGCCAAAGCTCTGCAATGTCGCCAAGCACCAGCATATCCACATCTAGGTAAATGGCATATCCGGCATAGCCGCACAACTCTGGCACGGCATAGCGGAACATTGTGAACCCGGTGCAGCCATTCGAGAGCAAGCCACTCTCGCCGGGGTGCATAAATTCAATATCGACAGGCTCGGAAGCGTTTTCCCTGATCGCCTTCTCAATCACAGGCTCAATGGGGCGGTACTTGTGCGCGGAGCCGATGAATACGCGAATCACGATAAGCCCTCAATCAATGCGCTCGGGATAACGCCCTGTAATGCGGAACCGGGAGTGCAGTTCACAATCTCAACCAGCCCTTGCTCAAAAATCGACTTATATAGCGAGAGAAGCTCAACGTGTACGCCGCCCTTCACTTGTACGCTAGGCCAGTGTTGCATGGAAGCCGGGTACTCGCCAAAATAGTGACGCGGCGAGCTTCCCACCTTGCGAGAGCGCCCGTCATAGTCAGGCGCGTACTTCAAATCATACCCAAGCAGCAAGATGCGCTCCGCGCCCATCTTGTGCGCCATTGACACAAGCGAATAGCCAGAGCCGTGACCGTGGTGAATGTAGTCAGGGTCGATAGACAGGCCCGGCGCGTTCCTTTCGCAGATATGGTGGAGTCCGTGCTTTGCCGCAGCCCGCTGGTTAGTAGTCCATAATTCAGCGCCGTGCGTCTTAGCCGCTTCACCGTACTCGTCCCAGAAGGCCAGATTGACCGCATACAGCAGTTCAAGGTCAGGCACGATCTCAAATACGCGATTGCAGCCAAAAAGCCGAAAGCCTTTCTGCCGCGCTATGTCAATCTGCTCCAGCGTCAGGCTTGGGCCAGTGCCGATGCAGACAACGGTATTCATTTTTGCTCGTTCACCGTCTTGATGCGGTGACAGGACTTGCAGAGGCTTTGCAGGTTACTTGGGTCAAGCCGCAGCGGGTCATCAATGCCGCTGAACGGAATGATATGGTCTACCTCTTGCACTGGGGTCACTTTGCCCTTTGCCTTGCAGTGTACACATAGCGGATTTTGCCGAACCCACGCCGCCCGCAGTCTGCGCCAGCGATGGTCATAACCGCGAATGTTTGACTGTTCGCGGGTATCGACAGACCGTTCTTTCTTCTGGTGCTTCTCGCATCGCCCGGTCGGCGTTGCCTTGCCACAGCCGGGGTAAGTACAGATTCTATTCGGTGCCTTCGCCATCAGGCCAGCGCCTTGCGTTGCCCATCCACTGATCGCTCGACAATAGTGCGCGGATTTCCGCGCTTGTATATCCGGCTTCGCGCAGTTCTAAAGCCTCCTCAATGAACTCCGCTAACTCGTTTTTTTCTTTTTCGTCAGACATTTAAGATTAAATTGGGCAAATGCAGCCTTGACTCAGGCGCAATTACCAACCTTCACTTTAAGTATAACGTGAAAGGCCAATAATTCTCAATTAAACTCAGCGAAACCCGTAACAACGCTAAAGGCAACGCCAAGCCGCCTGTAATAAGTCGCAGTAGACAGCCCAAGCACCTTCGCTTTCATTGCTGGCTTGCCCGACACTGCAAAATGCAAATAAAAGACCGCCTTTTCATCGGCGGTCATCTCGTTGACGTATGCCCGGTGAACGTACATCACCTCTGCCGGGCATGAATGGCGAATTGGCAGCGGGGCATCTCGGAAGCTGCCCGAACCGGCTGCTGGCCCTTCCTTGATTACCCGGTCAAGAGCGTTGCGCGATGCCCAACCGGAGCCATCCGTGGCTATATACCTACCCCAAACACGGCAATCTTCCTTGATGCCCTGATTCATGCACTCACCACCTCAATGAAGCAAACGCGGCAAGGTCAGCGTTGCCAGTGTCCTTGCCAACCACCCGGTCATCCATATTGGCGCGCTCCTTGCTAATCTTGGGCGACTTCCGAAAGCGCTGCTTCTGGATAAGCCGCAAGCTCTCAGCCGACTCGCTCAGGTCGATGTGCCAGAAGCCGTTGACTTTCTCCCTGCGGTTCACAAAATACTGCGCACAGCGGTCATAGTGAGCCGTGAGTTCGCACATCGTTTTCCACTCGCCAGCAAACTCGCCGCCTGTCACCCAGTACGCGCCCATCTTGACGTTCAGCGGATAGCCGCGCTTGATGCGCAACGCAATGGCGCGGTAGTCGGTTTTGTAGTAGTGCGCGTGACCACTCACCGTGCGCCACTGGCGAGAAAGCGGGTCAAAATACTCTGGATGCCTAACGCCATCGCGCATCCGGTACTCAATCAACTCGACTGGCGGGGCCGTTTTGTTGTGGTTGGTCATGTTTAATCCTCAATAAAGGGTTGCTGCGCATACTCCCGCAGCTTGGCATTGTCGGCGCTGACCTGCCGATAGGCGCGGAGCAGTGGGGCAACGTGCCAATTGTGAAGCTGCCGCATTAATCGTGTCACCTGTTCCTTTTCTTCTCCCTCAAGCAGCCCGTAATCGTGCCGCCATGTCATGCACATGGATTCAAGAGAACCCGCGTTTTCAATCTCCGCATCATCAACGGGTTCGATGTACGGGCGCAGAGCCTCTGCCGCAAGATGGCAGTATTCGCCTACAGGCGCGCTGCTGTACGCCTTGAACCCTTCGCCCATTTCTTCTTCCCAATTCAGAGTAGCGTTGCGGGGAATCGTTAGCAGTAATTCATGCAGCGGAACGGCGCATGGCTGGTCATCAAAATCGGCTTTATCCATTGTCTTGCTCCCACGGTTTTGCGCTGTGAATGTCAACTCTGCTACCTCTCAGCGCATCCAGTTCGGCTTGTAAGCGGTCACGCTCTTGCGCTACTTTGCTCAGTGCAACCTGCCTGTCCGCTTCATTTGCGTGGCGGCTTTCCAGTTCCTTGACCCGCGCCCGCAGTTCATCGCGCTCTTGCAGCATGGCGGGAATGTTTAACGTGCCGTAACCTTCTGCACGTTGCAGCCTTTCAATCAATTCCGGCGCAGCGTTCATCACGGCGACAATGGCGGCTGTATCGGCTTTGCGGTCAACCTCGCCCACATAGATAGCATCAGGGCCATCATCATAAGCGCCGATAAGCACGTCCTGTGTGTGCGGGTCTGTACCCCACGGCAGCGGCGTACACGCTTGCAGCAGTTCGGTCAGTTTGTCTGTGTCAATGGTCATGTAATAACCCTCACTAATTGCCACTCCGGCATCTGCGGATGTGGCTGCAATTCACCAAGCACCTTGTTCGCTTCGGCAAGGGTGCTAAAAGTTGTAGCCTCGCCACGGTGTCTGGTTGACCAGTGTGTGTGTCTGCCGTCATACGGGTCAGGTATGTGCAGGTAATCCATCCCGCCCGTGTCATGGTCAGCAAAAGCTATTCGCGCTATGTAGTGACTCATTGCTCAATCTCCCGCAGGGCTGCTTCAAGGTCTGCGATAGCTTTATGCACCTCGTTATATCTGCCGTGCCTGTATTCATTCACCGCATGGCGGGCGGCATCATCCAAGTCGCGCAAATAATCAAGTTCTTTTTGCTGTGCTTTGCAGATGCGGAGCAGGGCGGCGCGGTCTTTTTCTGTTAGCTTGTCAGTCATTGACATTCTCCTTTTTCACTCGGTTAATTTCTCGCTCTACGAACCATTTGATCTTGTTCAAGTCGTACAGTTCATCCACTCCCTGCTTCCCGCCAAGCCGATACGCCGCCTTGAAGATGTTGCCAATGTTGAAAGACATCCGCTTGTGTTCGATCAGGTCTGCAAGCTCAGTCGCACCTTCTGGCAACTCGTAATAGCTGCTAGACCAGCCGGTAGGCTTATCGTTGCTCATCGTGCTTCAGTCCCCTTTGATGATTTGTAGCAACTCAGACAGCACAGCAGCTTTACAGCGATGATCTCTAGCATATGGCCTCATAGGATGACCGTCCTCAAGATTTTTGCATTCGTTATAGCGGTCATCCTCCATCCGAATCCGTAGCTCAAGCCATGCAATTATCAGCCTTTTATTCATCTCTAATCTCCGTTGCGGGGCTGACCTCCAACCCATGAATCTATGTTATGAAATTCAACAAAAAGTGTCAACACCCGCGAAACCCGCGTCAGATATAGCCCTCACGCATTAACAAACATTCTCAATGTAATCTTTCACGATGTCATATACCATACCAGCACCACTCGTCACTCCCGGTACACCATTGACACCACCGTTAGAGACACAGGCAAACACTACGTTGTGGTCTTTGTTGTATACATACGCGCTATTGAAACCGCCAAGACCGCCACTACCAACAGAACCCCATATCTCACAGTCGCCAACTGAACGCTGCTTCTGTGGGCCAAGCCCCCAGTTGACACCTTCCCAACTATAACGTGAGCCTTCAGAGCTATCTTCCAAACCTGTCTGTACGCTATAACAATCAGCTAGTGCCGCCTCATCAATAACTGACAGGCCATTGTGTAGACGGAAAACAAACTGCGCTAAACTACGCGCACTGAACCAAGCACTGCCAATAGCATATCCAAAATCTGTGGTGATATTCGCTTCTGTATAAGCGGTCGTACCGTTTGAAAAAATAGGCAACGCTCTATTAGGAACGAGGCGTGTATCTACTAGGTATTCAGCCAGACCTAAGAAGAAGGGCGCGTAATTCTGCCCGCCCAAAGCAGGATAAGCGCGTTCGACACCCAGACTAAGCATTAGGTCATTAAAGCCTGTCTGCCATTGAGTACCCGTCACTTCTTCGTATATAGCACCAAGCAGCCAGCCATTCTTATCGTCATAACCAGCGACCTCGCCAACCCTGTGACCTTGCTGCGTAAGACTATCGTAGTACCTCACAATCTCGTTAATATCGCCACAGCTATGATTAACAACTTCTGAAGTCCACCGACCATCCCAAGTCTGCCAAGCATTATTCGTATGCGATAGCTGCTGCCTAACAGTAGTGTTATGAATATCTACTTTACCCAGATCAATACGGCTCGACATATTCCTGCTAATAACGTCAAAACTGCCAAGCTCTATATCAAGACTATAGCCATTTCTATATAGAGCGTCTGTTACTAGAATGCCGGTAATCGCCTTTGTGACACTCCGTACACCGCCGACTGTATCTAAGTCCCACGGCAACCCTTCGTGCGGGTTGCGAACACCTCCACTTAAAGCAAGGACTTCACTGCCATCCTTAATACCATAGGTAGCATATCCGACATGGCCCCTATTAGCGGTAGACTCATCGACTTTAGCAGTCCAGCGATTAACAAACCGACCTTGTTTACTCCAGCCAAAATTCAACATATCACACACCCTGTTCTTCTGTTCGGTCGATTGTAATGACAAGACAAGCAGGGCCAGCGGGCAAAGACTCCTCAAACGTGCCCGGCTCGTCATCAGCGCCAGCGCCGACTGCGGTAATGTACCAGCACTTGCCCACAGCAAAGTTGGGCGCGACATCAAACGCGCAAGACTCAGTGCTGAAGTTAAACCACGTTGCGTCATCAACGCTTTCAACAGGCGCGGGCGAGTGATACAAGTACCAACCCTTAACGTCATCGCCGGGTGAGATTGTGCAAGTCAACAAAACACTTGCGATAAGGCTACTCATTCCCAATCCTCCAGTTGTATATATGCGCGCCAACCGTCCCGGCGCATCTCCTCAATCACCTTCACCTGCTCCCGATAATGCTTGGCGATTTCCTTCTCAAGCTGCTTTGAAATTTTCTGCGGCTGGTTGTGCTTCAGCATTAGCTCGTCATACCTCTCCTCCCCAAGCCACTCCTTGACCAGTTCCGCAAACACTAGCGGGCGATCAGCCATCTTCTGATGGCAAGAACGGCACAAGCAGACTGCATTGGCAACCGTCCATCGCGTTGAGCGATGCTTACGCGAGAACACATGAGCGCAGTCTGTGGTCGCTGGCGTGTGCCGCCCATTGATGCCGCAGTGAAGGCAGTCATAGTCAAACGCCTCTCTCACCGCATTGCTGAAGGCGATGTCAGCAGCGGAGCGTTTAAGACCCATTCTCATAGCCTTCAACGTGAGCCGCGCCCAGTATCGGCGCTGCATACATCTTGAGCGAATCCCAGAACCTTTCGCGCTCTGCCTGATCGCACTTGTCGAATGACAGGGGCTTGGTGACGTAGTGAGTAGTGCAGCCCTCAATCAAACCAGCAGCCGCAAACAGGCTGTCGGTAAACTGGTCAGGCATGAATGACAGCTTTGCGAGTGACCGGAGCCACTCAGCACAATTAGCCAAACGGTCATGCTCCGCTACTGGAACCGCCACCTCATGAACCCATCCGCACTGGAGTTTGACGTACTCACGGTGAACGTCCTCCGAATCGAACTGCTCCTGATTCTCGTAGAGGTCACGCAACAGGCGCATGACCTTCCTGTGGAAGTCAGCGTTATTGTCGCGCTTTGGGACAATGCGGTAGGTCACATCGCGCTTGCATCGCTGGATGTTCTCATGCGAGTCGCGGTCAGCCGCCACCAGCATGGCAACCGGCACACCGTCCATCGGGTAGTCAATGCGCTTCACAAAAGTAGTCATGGGACACCCTTCCATGTCTCGTAGTTGAGAACCTTCTCCACAGTGCGCTTGTGTACGCCGAACTTTTCCGCGAGCGCCTTAGCCGTGCAGGTCGCATAGATACGCTGAACCTCGGCCCGCCCCTGCTCCGCTATCTCCCGAATCAGCCGCACATCGTCAGCCGTGAGTTTCCTAGTCGCGTTTATGTTCCCGCGCAAAGCATTCGACCGGCTCACAGCGAATAACTCGCGTAGCTGCTCGGCTCCCCGTAGCGGTTACGGCCTCTGACCTTTTTCGTCTTGATGCTGTAACCCTGCTCCCGCAGGTCGCAGATTCGCGCCGCCAACCGCATGATTCCATAATCGCGTATAGCATCCATCGGCGTGATGGAGCCGTAATCCTGCAAGTGACGCAAAACCCGTTCAGTCTGTTTCATTGCGCTTCTCCTTTGCCTTGCGTTTGATGTAGTCGTAATAAACATCTTGAAAGCGTTGCTCCCACCAGTCGAGCCAAGTGTGCTTCCCGCTTGGCGTAGACTGGTCGCGCTTGTGGTAAATGTACCGCGCCGCGCAGAGTTTGGTGTATTCATCCACCGCCCACAGCCGCCACAAACACTATGCACATCAGGGCCAGAATGACCAGCACTGCTTTCTCTGCTGTACTCATGCCGCGCCTCCCGCCATCTTCTCCGCACACTCGCTGCGCAGTTGATAGGTGGTCTTGCCTGTGGTGTAAATCTTTAGCTCCGCACACAAGGCCAGAAGGCTTGCATCGTCAG
>Ga0208547_1002491_pt1 | contig 9903 bp, 8 predicted proteins | sample DEB08_DNA_5_FD_185501 | JGI IMG/M metagenome (GOLD analysis project Ga0208547, IMG submission 185501) | Aqueous microbial communities from the Delaware River and Bay under freshwater to marine salinity gradient to study organic matter... | ecosystem: Environmental > Aquatic > Marine > Coastal ... | reverse complement strand
TATCCACCGGCGTGGATAGGATATTGAACTCCAAGTCTCATGGCTTCTCCAGTGTAGTCTCGGGTTGAGGTTGAGGCTGAGGTTTCTCAGCTTGTGGGGATTGATTGCGCTTGGCCATTACGTTTGCCCCTGCATAGACAAAGAACAACGTATCAATCAGACCAAGTATCTCAGCATGTGCCTTGTCGAGCAAGGCCAAGAGGAGACAGCTAGCGAGCGTCGCATAGAACGCCGTGGCCTTTCGGCCTCCGGCCTTCTCAGTTATCGTCTGCTTCTCACTCATCGAAGTCCTCAGCGAGTAGACGATAAACATGAGCGACTTCAGTTAAGGAGCGCTCTCGGATGATGACCCCTTCACCATATGAGCCATCTCCAAGAGTGCCATGAGCGTTGCCCTCAACGGTCTCAAATGATCCGTCTACAGGCTCTCTTCTACAGATGGTGATGTGATCGCCTTGCACAGCGCGCTTTGACGAGTACACGACAACGATATCACCAGGCATCATGTCAGATGGGTCAATATGGCGTGAGCTCTGAGCCCAATTGCTGTAAAGGCGATAACATGACGGAAAGATTTTTTGGCGTATCTTGAATCTGACTGAGGTCCAACAGAACGCGGCGAAAGCTCCACACCAAGCGAACTGTCTATTCTTGACGTATTCCTTCTCCCAGTTCCACCCGATACCATCCATTGATCTGATATAGGTGTCGATCCGCTTTGATGGGTCCACCACATTTAACTCCCACTCTGCAAGACCGCGCTCAACCGCCTCAACGCTTCTCTCATCTCGGTGCGGTCGAGGGTAATGAACGGAACGGTGAGGGAGCTCCTCAAGGTCAAGTTGAGCTTGCCCAAGTGAGCGCTCCAAGCGCCTCACATCATGCTTAAGTTCATCGATGGTGGCTTCAAGTTCTGCTTTCGTCGGCATCTTATGAATACTCCTGTGCATCTACAGTGGTGTTAAGGATGTCTGAAGCGTTGGCTAAATAAGCATCGCTTCGGTGATTGGCGCTCGCGTTGGCGTAGGTGGTTGGCTCGAGCGTACCATTAAGGCTAGATATACCATGATTGGCGGTGAACTCTATGGTGTTACCCGTGATGCTGTTGATGGTGAGCCCTGTAATCGCTCCATCATGGTTGCCCCTTGGCAGATAATCCACCACATCACCCACTTCAAAGAAGCTGACATCATCGACATCATTAGAGCTGAAGTCATCAGCAGCGACTGTGGCAGTATTTGGGGTGATTGACGTGACTCTAGCTGTAGCATTCCAAGCAACCGGTGCAAGTCCGGTTGTGACAATCTCTAGCTCACAACCCTCACTCATCAACTCTTGTCTGATAGCTGTGATCATGCCTATCTGCTCAGTTACACCATAAGAGTCTGAGTAACCCTTCAAATGAGGTGAGCTGACAGTAACGTAAGATCCAACATCTAAGTAGATGCTTTGACCTGATCCAATCGAGCCGCGCCAAACTCTAAGAGGGTTAGAGAGGATGTTGAAGATTCGCTGAGATATGGGCAGGAACTGAGCAAAGCGGTCACCGGCTCCCCTACCGAAATCATCAGAGATTAAGCCAGGTAATGTGAGAGTGATCTTGGCTCGTTCACCGCCATAACGGTTGATCGCCTCCTGATTGTTGATGATCACATTAGATTGATAGTCTTGTTCAATGAGATCGTAATCATACTCAAACTCAATCTGAGTCACGATATCTTCCACCGTACCCCATGACGGCGGTGGATCTGTCAACCAATCACCTGCATTTATAGCTAGGCTGGTCTTACTCCGGAGCTCCGCCGCCAAACTTACGAGAGTTAGTCTACTCTCGCCTGTGGTCGCGTCTCTCTTCATCACTATTGTAGCGCCCAACATTTGAAGAATACTATCTACTAGCTTTCGCACATCTGCTGAGTCACCACTGATAAACGTGTCAATAGTAGCCAACGCCGTTGAGTCGACAGTTAGAAAGCTCTGCTCATCGATATGACTAGAGTCAATGTTGAGACCTGCCTGGAAGACATCATAGGTGCCGTTGACACCATCCCCACCACCAGACTCTAAGAGCTTCAGGATTGCTACACCTGGTCTATCATTGCTGAGCCTTGACGCTCGATAGATCAAAACTCGTTCTGAGTTTGGCCAGTTAGCAAAACTCTCGTTATCACTTAGATCTTGCTCAGGGTCTAGGTGAATGAAGTAGCCTATGTTTGACCCTCCATAAGTCGCGACACTCTCATGAGTCGCTTGAAACACTTGGTCAAACTGTTCACCCGCTGTGATCTGGTCTTCAAGAGACTGTGAGCCTGATGCTGGAAACTTAGTGAACCTAACTAGCACATCATAGACTGTTGAGCCTGCTGAGGTAGGCAAGCCTAGAGAGTCTTCAACGAGGATCCTATCTTCAAAGATCTGAAAGTATGCAGATGGTATGTCAACACTAAAACTTGAGCCGGTCCGAGGTGGCTCAAGAGGAGCGTTCAAGGTTTGATAACCTCCATAGTTATAGACATCTCTTCGCCTGCCAGACCTGTTATCAAAAGATCGACCTTGACCAATATTGAGAGGGTACCACACTCTTGAGCGATCGCTTGCAAGAGGTCGAGCGCTGTTAGCATTTGGCCAATATCTAGCCTTGGTGTGATCTAAATGAGTGTCAGCGCGCGCGGCGTCAATGAGGCCTTGCTTGCTAGCCCATAACCAAAGCTGAGGGATGATACGAGTATTTGACAAGCGACTGACAAAAGCTTCACGAGTACCATTCAAGCGCCATTTGACTAGACCACCTGCTAAGCCCTGAGTGCTTGATGGCCCATCACTCTCTAAAGTCTCATTGATGACATCAGGCCAAAGCTTGACCTCTTCTGATCCTAGCTCATGCTGTTTCAGCTCAAGTAGAGAATCCACTTCTAGGGTCCCTAAATCAGCTTGAATCTCAGCACTATTAAAACTCTCAGTGCGTGAGGTTAAAGCACAGGTGAAGACGTTTAAGCCTGAAGCGTTGGTGGTCGCTGATATTGTGTTAGGAAATAGGAACTTATCCCAAAGTGATATCGACTTAGAAAGTCTAGGGTAACGAGGATGAGGAACACCGTTGTAATCTACATCAACCGAGCCATCAGGAAGGGTGGCGTCAAAGTCATCAATGATGGATTGATCACCAAAGAGGCTGATGGTTGAAGCCGTTGCTGTTGATGTTAAATCAATAGAATAACGAGACCTCAGGGCAGTATCGATCTTGATGCCATACTCAAGAGTGTTAGCCTCAATACCGTAGTAATGATAACCATCTAAGAGACTTGTTTGACCATTACCCTTATCTGCTAGACTGGTATCAATAAGCGCGGTGAGAGGTACAATACTTACATTGATAGCATCATCCTCAACATCAGGAGATGTCTCAATGATACCGTTGACCACCTCTACCCATGAGCTCAACTCACCGCTAGGATATCGATGAGCTGCATAAAGCTTCGCTCGTCTACCTCTGAATGTTGTAATCTCAGCGCTCACCTCAGGAACAAATGAGCCCTCTAGGTCAATGCTGTGCAGTTGATGAGGAGTGTTACCAACGGCCCTATCGCTAACAGTGAGGTCAGTAGCAGTGGCTGAGCTCACTCTAACAGTCTCAGCGCCGATGTGCAGAAGTCTCGGATAAGACAAAGAGGTCATATCCTTAACCACGCTGATGGTGGTTGCTTCACGCTCAACGGTGGAAGAAACCTGAGAGAGCAGTGAAGCTGATCGAGCTCCACAGCGACCAAAGATAATACCAGGATCACCCGCGCCACCTCTGCGCCTATCAATCGCAAGGGTGACAGTGGTTGAGCTATATTGAGCAGTACCACCGCTCATATCAAGAGATGAGCTATACGAGCTCACACTAACAATAGCCTCAACATCATTATAAGAGATACCCGTGGCTATATTGGCATCAAGTCCACTGGTGCCTGCCCCGCTGTGATATCGATACTCTAAACCGCCCACCTCTAGCGCGAAGACGCGCCGCCCATGCTGACTGTTTACGCTCATGGTGTCACCTCAACTTCATACACATCATAGATATGAAAGCCGGATAAAGCCACATCAGTAACAGTGACCTTAATGTTGAGTAGTTCACCACGGTTGGCAGATGGGATAAAGAGCGGTCTAACTATGAGATCAGGAGAGCTATTACTAGGTTCATAATCGAGTGTTGTGCCAGTGAACGCAAATGAGTCAGTGGAGAAGCTATAACCTTGAGTGTCTAGGTTCAGGAACTTACACCCATAATCGAGCACCGTTCCTGAGTAGCTGTTACTTGATGTGCTCCTCACTTCAATAGTTACGCTCGGATCATCTGCGCCCTGTTCACCGGCGTAGCTGAATAGACACGCCACCTTTTGACTTAAAGCGGTAGACTTATAAAGGAAGTTATACTCTCTCCCTTTATACTCACTTCTTATCTGAGCATAGTTATGAAGTCGAGTGCCTGTTTCATAGATGGTGGACCAAGGGCCATAGGTTGAATGACTCACTTGATAATGAGCCTCACCTAAGAACTTGCAGTGACTAAGCTGAGCTAACCCCATGGCAAGCTGAGAGACTGTGCCCCCCATAACGACTTCACCATTATAGCACCCAGACTCATCAGGTAGTTTGATAAATGCGGTTGGTATTAACATCATACACCTACTATGGTGAGCCCTGCTATGTAGGGCAGATAGATCGAGCTAGTACCATTAATCTCAGTCCCAAAGATAAAGAACTGATCAGTGTTGTGAACAGTATCATCAGGTCCAACTCTATACATCGATAAGCCGAACTCAGATGATCTAGGTACTTCTGAATCTCTGAGAGTGAGAGTGAACGTGTTCCACCCTAAAGAAGAGCAAGTCACACGCTGACCAAAGAGGTCAAAGCTTAGGCTGGAGAAGGTACCCCCGTTCATCTTCACATTGACATAAGCAAAGATGTTAAGTGTTGAATCTTCAAACATACCAGGGAAGATCGCCGACTCACTAAACATAGAAGCAAGATCACCGCTTCCAATCGCTCGAGGAGCTGCACCAGCATCAGCGATTGATTCGCCACTGCTCACACCCTCAACCCCTGACCATTGAAACAAGACTCTTGGTCTACGTCTTAATGTGTTGATGTTCTCCAACATCTCAACACCAAAGCGCGCTGAGAGAGGTAGGTCAGCACCAAGTCTATTGATCCCTTGAGGGTTGTATGCGCTCAACGTGTGGAAGAGTTGACCTGTTGGCAGAGGTGAAGAGAGACTAGACCAATAAGCCATAACACTTAAGATCTCTACCTCATCACCAACTGGAGCCCTTACGCCCATGGTGAGCACAGCGGCGAACTCATTCTGAGTAGATGTTAAGGTGATTGTGCCTGTGTTGAATCCGCTTGAATATCTGCTTGTGTCTGTAATGGTGATGTCAGTGGTGTATGTATTACCCCCGCCATAGTCGAGCACAAAGCGCGCTGAGCCACCGGCGGTAGGACACCAAGCACTAAGCACAATATTAAGCTCTTGATGACTTGAACTGAGCGCTGGGATATACCACTGACACATTGACACAAATGAGCTTGAGTCATCCTGCCTAAATGTTGAGTCCTCCCATGATTGACTTAAAACATTAGAGGTTCCACCGGTTCCAAAACAATAGTTACTGAGGTCACCTAACCTAGAGATCTCAGTTGTTCTTATGGTCCTTGATGCTGTGACTCTGCCAGGATCTACAAGAGTTGGTGATGATGTATAGCTATTGCTCATAAGTGCTCAATCTCCATGTAAACAGGCACTCGGCGCTTGAGCCTGCTAGGGTAGACCAGATCAAAGCTCTCTGTTGTTAAGCTGCCTCTGATGCGCCCATATTCGCCATTGTCCTCTGAGGTGTAGAGCCGATCATAAGCGTCTTGAGATCCTGTGACTTCATATGTCCTCAACGCTCGGCGCGAATCACCCCACCCCTGATAGAAGTTAACGCGCTCACCTGGCGAGCAATAAGGGACCCATCGATGAATGAAGTGTTGATAGTCATCCGTCGAATCAAGCAGGGCGTCAAGATCGAAGTTCAACACTGATGTTTGATAACTGCCTATGTGATTAGAGGTGTACCCCCCGCCGATAAGACGCCGACTCTGAGCCACGTTCTCTGCTCTTATGTGGTGCTGTTGATAGGGTCTAGTAGGGATGAGCACACCCGCCGCTTTATGAGTCGCAGTCAATAAGCTGTAAGTTGTCGCATAAGTAACCGGAGTCTCATCACCTGTGAAGCCGAGAAGATCTCTGATCTCTGAGGAGCTCCATGAGATGTGACCTATAGAGGAGAGATATGAGCAGTTGACTCGACCATTGGAGTCAATAAACCAAGTGATGTCGGTGGCGCTTTGAGCAGTGCTATCAAGCTCTGTTAGACTTTTGAGAGAAAACTCATCAGCATCATTTACCGCCGTGTCACGAGTGCCCACGATAGCATCTTGAACATAAACCGGAATGTTACAGAGGTTAAATGTACCACTGCCACCGACTTCATCTATGCGATAACTGACATCATCCAGATTCAACTCACCTCTCAGCCAGTCGTTGGGCGCTGTAATTATATAGTCACTCCCCACTAATGTTGCGCTCAACGTCGCTGAGCCAAAGCCGAGCGCATCAATCGAGCCTATATGAGTGAGTGTGAAGTCGTCATCTGATGACACATATATCCGATCATCAGCGTTGACCCTGATCTTCCAACTGCTCCCAAAGACAAACGGGTTATTATTCGCTTGGCCCTCAAAAGAGAGGTCACTCTTCATCAACCGCCGGTTTAGAAAAAACAGCGCGTCTTCATAGACGCCTTTACCTGATGCAAATGTAGGAAGGCTCACCGCTGAGCCACCGGAGCGGTCAAACACCTCAACGCCTGAATAAGCTCTCATGTCATACTCAGTGAGAAGGCCAAACTGAGGAGCAGGGTTATTGAGTGGCATTAGCTTCGCCTCCTTGGAGCGCCTCGGCGCTGAACATTTTGTAAGCGTGTGATGCGGTCAGCCATGGCTTGCTCAGCGGCTTGCTTAGAATCATAGATCACAGCACCGCCAAAGTTAATATTAAAGACCATCGATGAGCTCTCTGCTTGCTCTCTCTCTGGTGTCGGTGCAATCTGCGGTGAACCTGTGGGGCTGACAGCAGAAGCACCACCACCACCACCACCACCACTGAGCCCAGCAGATGCAACCCCTGCGACTGCCGCCGCCACTCCAAACTGAGCCGCTGCCGCAAAGTGAGCGCCTGCAGCTGCAGGGTTAAGCACACTCGCCGCTATGCCCTTGGCCGTTGAGATTAAGGCTTCAACCGCTGCTTGTTGGCCAAGTCCACCAATAACTCTAGCGGTGCTCTCTTGAAAGCTATCACCAAAGACCAAGGCGCTATAAGCCGCGCTAGCTAACCCACTGCCTAAACGGCTGGTAACTTCACCAATACGATTTATCTGAGCGTTAACAGCTTTCTCTTCAATCTGTGCGCGCTCGATATTGTACCGCCGTGTAAGCTCAGTCATCTCCTCTTCTGACCTTTGCTTCATCTCTCTCTCACGTCGATACTTGAGCTCAAGCTCAGCTAGTTCTCTATCGGTTCCCATCTCCATCATGGAGATATCAAAGGCTTGACTCTCAAGAATAAAGTTTCGTCGGTGCTCTTCTTGACGTTTGCGCTCTTGCTCGGCCTTGGCGTCTGCTCTCGCTTGGATGGCTAGACGCTGATTCTGATAGCGCATATCAACCATCAAGCGCCGATTAGCGTTATCATCTGCTAGCTCTAGTTCTGCTTTATATCGAGCCTCAGCCACCTCTTCTGCGGTAGCTCCATTAAGCTTCATCTGCTCAATCTCTAAAAGTCGAATCTGAAAGGCTTCAGTTAATGCCTTGCGTCTGAGCTGAGCTTCTTTGGCGTCTTCAGCTGCTCTTTCTTTGGCTCGTCGACTCCTCGCTTCTTTGATCTTCTTATAGTGATCTTGATCTATCTTGCGAAGAGTCGCGTTAAGTTTAGCTTGCTCGCCAGCTCTCGCCTCAGCCCTGACACCCTCTGATATATCCTCTATCAAGCTAATCTCTCTGAGTCGCTTCTCAGATGCAAACACCGCCGCCTTACGTTGCATCTCTAAAGAATCCTTTTGAGCTTCTCCCCTCGCCAAGATTGACTCTTGGATAATGTCTAGCTCTTTAGCCTGAAGCTCGCGTTGAAACTTAGGCGAGGTCTTCTCTAATGCCTTACGCTCAATCTCAAGCAGTCGCCTTCTGTCTGCGCCTTCAAGTTGAAGCTGAAGCGCCTTCTCTTCTTGAACGGTGTTCTTGGCTTGTAGTTTAGCTCTCTTTTGAATGAGAGCGTTTCTCATGTTCTCGCCCTTTAGAATGCCAGGAGCGAGTTTGGCCGCTCTAAAGGCCAACATTCTGGCCTCATCAAGACCTAGGTTACCCTTCTTCCGAACCTCATCTAGCTTCTTCAATAGGTTATCAATAAGGGCAATCTGTCTGACTCTCTCCTTATTGCTCTCTCTGATGCCTTGCGCCTCTTCTATCGGTAACTGAGAAGCTGAGGCGAGCTGACTTAATCTCTTAAGTTGAACATAGGTGAGCCGAACTTCAGCATCAGCGAGGCCCTCAATAAGAGATGTCATCTCTGCAACACTCGCCGCGTAAGCCTCTGATTTGATAGTTGCCCCTGATACCTCAGAGTCATACTCTTCGACCGCTTGAGCTAGTTCATAGATCGCGAGCACCACCATACCAATGGGACCAAGCATAGCAGTAAAGCCTGAGCCAACGCTTTTACCTAGAGTCATGAAGGTCGATCCCAGATTAGAAGCGCTCTCACCTATAGCGCCGAGCTGCTCACCAAACTCACCGCCGGTGGCCTTTACCGCTTGGGTCATACCGCTGAAAGTTTCACCAACGGCGTTACCTGCATTCTGAAGCTTATCTAGGCCCTTCTCTGCTTGCTTAGTGCCGGTTAAGTTGACCTCAATATCTATCTTATTTTCAGCCATGTTGAGCCTCCTTCATGGCTCTCTCTTGAGCCCTATACTGTGCTTCACTTCTATTAGAGTGTAATACGTCAACCGCTTCGATGATAGCGCAAGAAGGGCGAGGGTAAGACTGATCGAGCTTAAACAGTCCCTCATTATGGCGATGATAAGCTGAGATGATAGACGCCATTTTATTGGCTCCAGCCACAGGGCATGACCTGATCTTTTGATCACTAAAGGACTCGCCACAGTCTGGCGCTACTCGATAGCCAGGCACATATAAACCCTGCCCATCTCGCTGAGCCATGGGTAGACCCTGCTTGAATGGACCGCCACAGTTACCCCTGAGGGCTCTCAATCCGCGCTTCTCTCGGCATTGGGTACAATCCCAAGCGCGACCTCGTGAATGGCTCAGCCAGACCGAGGCCGCCAATGCTATTTTCCCTCAACACCTAACAGGCTGATCCTCTGAATATGCATGACGAGCTCTGACACCGCTTGCACTCTGTGAGACTCAGGTCTGATCAGGTCTAGTTGATCAGCGCTCGCTTCTTCTCCATCAATGTGGGTTAGGCTTGCTTTGATCATCTCGTGATAGACTCGGTTGAGATAGGCTTGATAACCGCTCATTGCCTCACGCTCGTCATCGCTTAAATCATGATGCCACTGAGCGCGCTCTTTAAGATCGCTTGGAGCCTCTGACCATAGAAGGCGTCCAAGCTCTGATCTCGTCAAAGCACCTGCTCTCGCCTCTGCCTCTTCACGCTCGGAAGGTGAGAGCGCCTTGAGGGTGAAGGTGGTAGCGTTTCCGACATCACCAAGCGCGCTGAGATCAGCTGATTCAAGGTACGCTGAGCGCTCCTCTTCAGTTGCTGAGATCTCTGAGTCGCAGGTGATG
>Ga0208547_1002487_pt1 | contig 9912 bp, 8 predicted proteins | sample DEB08_DNA_5_FD_185501 | JGI IMG/M metagenome (GOLD analysis project Ga0208547, IMG submission 185501) | Aqueous microbial communities from the Delaware River and Bay under freshwater to marine salinity gradient to study organic matter... | ecosystem: Environmental > Aquatic > Marine > Coastal ... | reverse complement strand
GGTCTTTTTTTTTTTTTTTTTTGTAAGTATACGCTGGGGACCAAATATGTAATTTAAATTTGTAAATAAAGAATGTATTCAATGTAATTCCATAAATGTTGTGGGGGTTTATTTACTTTCATTTATTTAAATAATAACAATAACAGAAAAGGGTACTAAACATGTTCCTCTTTGATGTTTTCAGAAACTGGCATCTCGTAAAATGGTGCATTACACATAGTCTCTTGATTCCTTTGGTCCTCGTTGTTCATTGTACACAAATCGTAAACTGGGTCGTCTCCTATCCATTCTCGTAAATTATCGAATCCGCTTAAATTGCTTGTTATCGACGTTCTTGTTGCCTTTGCTTTGGGGTCCCAGTAGCAATCAACACCGTCGTACAGTCTTTCACCCAAAGAAAGTTCCGACGGGCTTGAACTGGATTCTTCGCTGTTTTGCCGCGACGTGGGTCTCTCGGTTTCAAGGTCGGTACGTGAACTGTCTTCATAGTCCCTGTGGACATTGACATCATAGACACCGGTTGTCAGGTTTGGATCTGGCTGGTGTAATTTTCGTGGTAATGTGTACACAGCCATTTGCGTTCCTTCGACCACACGCGGGAGAGTGTCGCAGACGGCGCTGTCATAAAATACTTCGCCACTGGGTTCATATGTATCAGGGACTGTGTGATCTCGGATTGTTAAATTGGAGACTGTCATATTTTGTTCACGTGGTTTTGACGATTTGCGAGCAATCACAATGATGGTGATACTTATGACTGCAACACAAATTGCAACCATGGTGCCTGCAAACAGTGCTGCTGTGGGTTTTCGAGACGACGATGACGCCGGGGTTGTGGCCAGAGTCTGTTTCTGTGCCTGTGTCGTACGTAATATAATGGGACGGACCCGCGTGTTTGTTGTATTTGACGACTCTGGTTTAAATGTTACAACTGTGCGCGTGGACGATGTGTGAGATGGTACTGTTACAGACGTGAGAGACGTTGTCGATGTGGTTGTTGTGCCCGTGGAAGGAAATAGTGCGATATCAACAATGCACATTTGGCCATCTAATATACAGATGGTAGATAGCCAACAAAACCCGTTTTCCCCAAGAAGGGTGCAGCACTGGCTGCAGGCATCAAAATTAATTTCACACGTTTGTTTATGGTGGCAGTATTCTGACAGTGGTGTAGTGTGGGTTATGCTGGTTATTGTTGTCAGTGTGAAGGTTGTTGTTGACAGCGATGTTGTTGTCCCTGTTGTGATTGTGGTTTGTGTCAAAGTGTTGGTTTTCGGGGTTGTAGACGTTATTGACAGTGTAGTAATAGACGTTGTTGTTGTAGACGTTGTTGTTGTTGTATTCAGAATACATTCTACGCCATGTGTGTACTCTGTTCCAATGATGTCGAACCCATATGGGTTATCTGGCATACACTCACACGCATTCCAATCACCCATTCGAGAACCACAAAGAATCGTTTGCTTGTCAGGATTTTGTTTAGGGTTTAATCTGTATGCGTCAATCGCCGCCCGTGTTATTTTTAAAACAGGATTATCTAAAAATAGTATTTTTCCTCTGAATCCCCACGTGCCTTCAATAGACGATAACGCATTGTGTTCTATTATCAGAGAATACAAATTTGTATCTTTAAACGCATTGTTGTCAATCAATGTAATTTTGTTGTCGATTAAAAACAATGTTCTGACATGCGTTATTCCTTGCATTCCTGCTCTCATCACAATCTTGATGTCATTTTCGTTAATGTTGATTGTTGTATATTTGGAATCGATTGTAAAATAGGGTATTTCGGTAATACGTTCTTCTCTAAAACAACTTACTGCACTACTTCCCACGGTAATGCATGATGCATCCACTAAGTTTATTCCCACCAGTACACATAATAAATATATACACATGCTTATTGTCGGTATTTTTATTTACTTATATACATAATATTTGTGTAAATAGTACGAGGAACCAACTATTGCCATCTAGCACATACTTTGATGCCAACTCATATATTACAATCAGGTTAAAGGTAGTTTTCCGGGGTGTCGTTTCTCGGGCTAATAAATGCACCTTTTTAAAAAATTTTAATTCATATATACATAAAGTTTAATTACTCCATCAAGTCTCTCTAGGTTGTTTTAAGGGCTTTAGTGCAAAACATTTTTTATCTGCAAAAAAATAAAAATGTGGAAAGTTGCTATTTTTGGTATTCTGGCGGTTTTTGGCATTTGTCATGGTGGACAAATCGGAACAGAAAGTATCACTATGACGGTGAAGTACGAAACAGCAGATTGCGATGTGATAATGTGGTTGGTGGTAGCTGGGCCAGGCGATATACCCGACACATTTGCCGACTCCGACGATGTGGATGTCTTTAGAGCAACGACAAATTCTGGCACGCCCGATGACCATAATCTCTGCGCTTTTAGCAATTTTGTACTTAGTTCTGATGGTGATCATCGCGTCACAATTTCGCAAAATGAAAACGTGAGTTTTTTGTTTGGCGTACAGCGAGACACACATAATTTGCTGGTGAACTTGACACAGCTGGAATTTGAAGTTCTGGATAACTTCACTGACTGCACACAAGAAAATTCAGGGTGGAGCAATGTTACGTCTAGTGAAACGCGATATTACACGGAAACCGGCAGTCCAACTGAATACAATTTCACTAAATATGGCTGTGATACTGAGTTTGTCTTTGGCAAGGCCAATACATCATCGCCTGACGTCACATCAACAAGAACTACCACCACGACAATTACATCTGCAACAACCACATCCTCAACCACGCATCCCGACGAAGAACACTTGAGGGCAACACTGTGGCTACCTCCTTCGTTTTCCGCTTCCAACTTTTCTAATGCCACACTGAAAGTTTACCCCAAGTCATCTATTACGGTTTCAAATTGTCACCTTGAATTTGCAATGGTGGAAGGAGAAGGAATCAATAGCCCTGTGTCCCAATACAAGAGTAAAGTGACTACGTTTGTCTTAAATTTCACTCAACCCGCAAAATTGATTGCCAACGACACAAGTGGTGCCAGTGCTTGCTACGATTTGACCGAGTCGCAAAAGGCCGGAAAAGGTACTCCAATTTACTACACCTACGAGATTGGGTTTTCAAATGGTACAATCATTCAAGACAATGTGAACGGGCTGTCGTGTGGTTTTGCTGACGATGAAATCGAGTCTGTTGGTGGCGAGGGAGCGCACAAAAACGAGTTGCGCGTGGCGTACATCACATCCAACCTGACAATAGTCAGTGACGTGATTGATTCATGTGACACAGATCCTGGGATAATTACAGTTGACCTTATAGTGTCTCTGAGCCACGCTGGCGCAAACCCATCAAGATTAAGTCAGCTAATGGGCGCCAGTGCCAATGCCCACATTTCGTATGCATTGAACATCAGTGAACCTGATGAGTGTGATTCGGGTACAGACGTACCAATCGTTTTCACAGACGGCACCTTTGACACGAAAATTCAATATCATGATTCGTGCACAATAAGACGCAAGGGGCGACCAATTTTATTTTATCAGTATCTACTGAATGGTGTCCCTGAAGTATTGACTGGAGACTGTGCTCTTCCGTGTCCACACAATACCTCCGAGACATGCCGCGGTGTGTTTACCGATGTGAAAGAAAGCATCATCGATGAAAGGCTCGGCACTTGCTCAAGAACAAGGGATACTGTGACCAAGGGTGATTTATCATCCGACGACGATTTGTCTGATGGCGCCATTGTAGGAATAGTTCTTGGTTCCATTTTCGGAGTAACATTTTTTGTCGTTGGGGTTATGGCGTGTATGGGTGATGGCAAAGGATTATATAATATCAAAGAAACAACAACACTGATGAGCGATTATGTACAATGATCCAAACCTACAAAGGGTAAGCAGGGGGGGACTTAGTGTTCTATACAAACAAAAAGATCTGATGATATGACTTTTTACATTTTTTAAAATTAAATATTTTTTTTTCTGGTTCAAAAAAAGCGTTTATTTATGACTGATTTTTTTTTAGTACAATACTTGATTCCTCCATATTTAGTACACTTTATTAAAAAGGGGGAATATCAAGTAAAACGGGGTTCTCCATTGATATATGCAGACACATACGTGCAAACCAAAATGGGTGGTGTCAACGCAAAACTATCTTTGCCTACAATGTGGACAAAGGCGCTTAAAGCCCATAGCTATGCCGGGTTCATCTACATTATTGGGAACGGTTCAAAGAATCAATTTGCAGACGATCAGATTGATGAACTAAAAAATGACATTGCAAAATCAGTAATGATGTACAACACAGTTTATGGTAAGGGTAAGTGGGCTGTGTTGTATGGCGGCGACCCACCCGATGAAGAAAAACGTGATATAGGTTGGGTTGCTTCTGTGTTTGCAACTGTACACAGCGTCCCTGTTTATGCCATTCAATGCCGCGCTTGCGCCAAGGCCATGCTTCGAGGGGATGAACCAACGAACGACAAAGGTGATAAACCAGTTTACAGCGACACATATGCATTCCTGGCTGGTCACATGTTGTATGAAACTGAGCGATCTGATACCGGGAAGATTTTGTATGCTGGCACTACAGGCTTCCGCACCGAAGAAAACCCGGACACAGAACCGGTCGGCACTACTGCTATTATATATCAACTTCGAAGCTATCTTATTGCTGTGCATGCATATGGTGGGGGTGTTGCTACATTACAAGAAGTAATGTTTTTTCGAGATGAGGCCAAAAAAATGCTTGATTTCGACAAGTTTGTGGCCACCTTTAAGGTACATGTGAATTCATACAAATCCAAACATATAACTGATGTGGATGCCATGATTGCGACTGTGCCGTACTTGAAACAGCTAGACGCACCTATGAACCGTGAGCGAGAAGCCCAAAAAACGCATCTTAAATTCAATGGTGTGCTGTCATGTGTTCACAAATTAGAAATGGATAATGGATATCAGTTTTAACCCTCATTTGAACCATAAAGCAAGACTTTTTATTTTTTCTGCTCCAATTTTTTTAATAAAAAACAACAATGATCACAGTGTCATTTTTTATATATATTGTCTAAGCAAAGAAAAAAAATTAAACGGTAGCCAAGAATGACACTATCACAATAATCAAATGTAAACCATGTTTAAACAAATAAAACGTAGAGTTCTACTTGTTGTGATGACGAGAGCGACGCCCAGGTGCACGAATTTCATCTTCTTCGTCGGCAGTCTCGTCTTGAGGTTCATCGTTGCGTTCTGTTTCGTCGTCTTGCGGTTCTGTATCAACATCATCGTCATCCAAGTCGCTATTCTCAACAACTGTCTGTAAGTCCTCTTCTTTTGAGGGCTCACCTTTCGCATGTTTTGCGTCAGATTCTGAAGTATCGCGACTCTTGCGCTTCGTACCCTTGATTGGCGAGCTTCCACTGGCATCGTCAACATCCATGTCGTCATCGTCGTCGCCTGCCATATTAAGAAACTTATCATATCCACTCGCATCGCTTGTAATAGTATTCATGGTTTCCTTTTTGTCATTGGACAAAACCAGAATTGGTGCGTTGGTCCCAAAGTTGCCGACAAAGTATTTGGCACTGCCGCCCTTTTTTGCAATGACGAGCCCAGTGATCATCACTTCTACACACCCCAGAAAGTTCCAAGAAAGCATATTGTACCCGGGCAGGGTCATAAGACCGCCTCCAAACTTCAAGGGGACTAGACGGCACTGCAGATCGTACGCGTTACAGTCTCGTTTGTTTTTGTTGTCCCATGCCTCCTGACAAACGGATTGCACTGCCTTCTTCCATTGGCCTTTCAACAATGATCTCGGGTTGTGAATCAAGTCTCCCAAATACTTGTCTTCGGACCCAATGTGCTTGTCGTAAAGCCTGATCATATGATCCTCGGCTCCAAGTATCCCGTGTGACGGGTTAAAGTATTCTCCGGACGAGTGCAAAACCTTTGCCTTTGCATATTCATCGTCGCTAAGTTCGTCTTCAAGTTCGTTCATCATATCGTCTGCCTTCTTGGTGATCCACTTGGTACTGCTGCGTGGCTTAAGCAAACCTGAGCGCTTCCACTTTAAACGATATGAAAAGTCCTCTTTTGTGGGAGAGATGTTGCACATTGGTGTCAATGTCGACTTGTTCGTATCGCCGATAGTCTCTTCTATCATTGTACGGTAGGCAGAATTGAACAACTTGTCGAATTTCACAGGATCCGTACTTTCCAAAGCCTTCTCGTCGTCTGACAGTGTACTGTACCATTCCCCTTCAAGTTTGCTGTCATCCCTCACACTTTTCTTGTAAATCGAGAATGTTTCCATCGTGTCTGGGTCACATAGGAACTCGACAAAATCTGTCACAGCGGCCCTGTAATACTGATCCATAAACTCTTCGGCTTTGGAAGTGTACCAATGGGCGTACTTCCTTGAGTCCTTTTTGATGGTCTCGACAGTCACATCCTGCTTGCCCTCCAAAAGCTTGCCTGGTTCAGTTGGCCAGCGTTCCGGCATCAAGTTGTACGAGCCACAAATACTTGGTGGCATAACAATGTTGACGCAAAACAACTTTTTGCCGTTGTTAATGTCGTCCATGTCTTTCTTGGGCGGGTATCTCTGATCACCGTCTTTGTCCACAATGGAAAGAACAGGCTTGCTGTTGTGGAGACACCATTTGAATTTGTATTCTCTGTCAAGAAAATCCAAGTAAGTCAGCTTGCTTCCGGCGTTGACGCGGACTAAACGTTCAATGTCGTCCTCTGTCAATGGCAGGGGCTTCTCCAGCAATTTTTTTTCCTTTGCCGACTGAGACAGTTTGTTTGTTTTGGCCTTACCCATTGTTGTAATTGGTCTTTAAAAAAAAACGAAAAAAAAGTGCACACAAAAATTTTTATTATTTATATATTTAAATTGGTGCTTGTAGGCAAATCGGCGAGCATAAAAAGTGAAAAGTGGGGAGATGCTTGTCTTCTTTTATAGGGGGTTTTTGATAATTTATTATTTAAATTTGTATATAAGGTGATTTTACAATATTGACAATTGCTGACGGGAATTCTTATTTATTATTTGTAATAGCATAAAATGATACAGGCCAAAGAGTGGGATGTAGGGACAGTGCCTTCTTTGTTCTCGCGTGTTTCTACACCTATTGTAAATAAATGGGCAACTTTGACAAAGAGACCAAGCAAGCCCGCGCGACCGCCTCCTAGTAAAAAGGTCTCTAAATAAATTGCTACACGCATAAATAGTTGCGTTTGATTTGAGAACAGGAGAGAGAGAGAGAGAGAGAGATGTCGTCTGTTAAATATATTACTGGTGCTACAATCAGCGGCAGAGATTCAGATTTAAATTGGTTTGTACGTTATGTTACAAACAATCCGATGAATGGTCCCTTTACAAGACATAGTCTTAAAGATGTTTCTCCTTCTATCGATTTCACCGGTGAAATATGGACACGGCTGACGCAACATGAGAAAATTCATTTGCTCCCCCCAGCATCACCATTTTTCCCAGAATGTTACGAAGACAGTATCATTTCCAAGATTCACCATGCGTGTTTGGTGGAAATATCAAAGGTGCAAAACACGCTGACAATGTCACTACATTCCCCTGTCGTCAAGTATATGAAATCACACTTCAAGTCCAGGGTTAGTGTCTTTCATGACGCATCTATGGTTTACGTCACAAAGAAGGGACGATTTCCAAGTTTCAAATTTTTCAAGTATGAAAACAACGGCAAACCTATACGCATTACAGATTGGCTTATATTGTACCGGGATGCATGGCACGACATAATAAGGATGAAGAACAACAGAGAAATCATAATTACAGGTTTTGGTGCCGCTGATGAATATCAAACCGCGTATTTTGTTCCTCCCTTAATAACAGATGCCAAGAGAGAAAGGCTACTAGCAACTCTATCACGCGGCACAATCAAACCCAAACCTTAGTTTTTTTTTTTTTATCATTTTATCTTGGCGTATGTTAGGACCAAATTAAATATTTAAGGGTTGTTTTTGAAAGTTATGATATATATATATATATATAGATGAATTAAAGAGGGAGGGGTTGAGGATGAATGTGTTTTTTTTTATTACATTTGATATCAAATTTATTTTATCGTAGATAGAAGTATGTCGTTATACATTACATCAAAATGATTAGAAGTGTGTACAAAGGAAAAACACGGCACTTTCGTATACTTTTCTAACATGTGCTTGACTCCCACGATGTCACAAAGCACATCGTTTCCTTCTGGGTCATACGAATACTGTCGACACCGCAGGGTCATAACTCTTTTGTCCATAGAGGGGCAAAATATGTGTAGCTGAGGGCAGGAGACATACACACTCTTTAGAAAATGCGAGATTACATTATCAAGTATATCACATGTCATCCATGCATCAGCGCCCAATGAAACCCGGCTGTTTTTCATTGTTGTCAACACCCTTTTGCAACGGCCCAACGATTCGTCGTCAAATTTCTTACGAACTTTTTCTTGACAGGAATAAACAGCTGCATACGTGGCACACGACGTGGGTATTTCATCGTCCCCCCACTTGCATACAAGATTGTGTCTGTCGCAAATTTGTTTTCCATTGAGACTATCACATACGAGCAAATGAAAATTTAGGAGCAACCCAAGTGCAGACCAACCGCAATACCCATCTCCCGGGACCTGTATATAAAATACCTCCTCTGGATATTGATTGAGCCATCGATCCACATATAATTTGGTTTGCTTTGTTTTCTTCGTTCCCTTAATTTCAATGTCGTTGTCTATCTCATTCTTTCTCTTTGTACCTTGAGATATCTCATTTGCAAGAGGTTGTACACATTTACTCATTTTGTTGCATAAGCAGGGTTTTCCCTGCCCTTTAAATTCTATAACAAAAAATAAATAAACCTTTTTTGGTACACGTAAAATTGGATATATTCTTTAAAATTTTAAAATTTGCTTAAGGATCACAAGAGAATTTCCATATTTATGTTATTTATATTTATGTGTAAATAAAATTTATCCAAAAATTTAAATAATATTTTTTTTTTAATAAGGAAACACTCCACTTATTTTTTATTCAAAAAAACTTTTTACTCTTTATTCAAAAACACAAATAAAGTAAAAGGCTCTGCATCAAAAAGCCGGCGGTGGTGGCGCGGGAGGCACAATATCTCCAACTCCACTCAAATCTGAATCAGTTCCATGTGCATACAGGGTATCCAGTGTTGTTTCTCTTGCAAGCTCCAGCTCGACAAGCTCGGATGCAACAAACAATAATGGTGTCTTGGCGGCTTGAATAATTTGGTTTTCTGATGTTGTTTTTGTCTGCGTTTCTTTTGGTTGTGGGATTCGCAAATTATTCTTTGCGCCTCGTTTACTTTTACCGTCTGCATATTGTGTATCCCTGTATTTGTTTATTGTTGGTGCAGACACAAACACGCCGTAAATGGCGTCATTGTAGCGCCCTTCAAGTCCCTCCAGATAATATCTGATTCTGGGGGAAGAGTGTTTAATGAAGTGATCTCTCACGTGCTGGTCAATTTTTAAAATGGTAAACACGTAAAACCGCACAGCTATTCCTTTAATGTGCTCTGGGCCAGATGGAATGTCAAACTTGGTGTGCAACTCCCCTGCCCCGTCTTTTGCATGAATGTGTTTTATTAATGATGTAACACGAATAAGCTTTTTAGGTTCCTTTATCAAGGGGGCGACATACCGCGAACCATTTTTCTTACCGTACAGATATTTCTCCCTTCGATCGTCTGGGGTTTTAAGTGAAAGTATATATTTATTGTACCACTGTACAACCTGTTCACAGTGTACTGTGCTATTTAATAACTTTTCGAGAGGAAGAGCTGGTAGTTCGTCCATGTTTATATTTTTGTTTTTGGGTTTACTTTTTTGTTTTTTTTTTTTTCTT
>Ga0208547_1002483_pt1 | contig 9919 bp, 5 predicted proteins | sample DEB08_DNA_5_FD_185501 | JGI IMG/M metagenome (GOLD analysis project Ga0208547, IMG submission 185501) | Aqueous microbial communities from the Delaware River and Bay under freshwater to marine salinity gradient to study organic matter... | ecosystem: Environmental > Aquatic > Marine > Coastal ... | reverse complement strand
CAACCTAAACCTGTTTCTGACGATCCTGCTGATGCTTTTGCACAAAGCGTTGTAAAACAAGAGGATGCATTAGATGAGGTTGGTTACTACAATATGTCAACAAATCCAAACATGGATGTACCTCTTAAGGGTGTGCATGACATGTTTGATTATGGTGAATTAGGTGTTCGTACTGTAGATGATTTTGGTGTTGTTGGTGCTGCTATTGACCAAGCTAGGATTGTTAAAAACCTAGACACAGTTGATGGTCGGATTGGTAACATGATCTCCGAACCTGCTCTTAAGTATGCACTGCAGAGCGGTGAAAATGCACAGGACGTTGTTCTTGGTTTGGCTGATCAGCTGGCACAAGCAGGACGTATTGGCATGGAAGGTCCAAATTGGAAGGTTACCTTTGACGATGTTTTGGATGCTGGTGAAGATCTGACTCTTCAGTTGTTTGATTCCCGCATGACCAAAGCTGAAGTCCGTCAGGTTCTTGAACCGTTTATCACTCGTGATGCTAACGGTAAAGAGATCATGGCAGAAGAAGGGTTTGCTGTAGCTGCTAAAGCCCTGCGTGGATTTGGTAGTGAGTTGACTAGTCTTGACGTTGGTCGGGCTCAATCTCTGCTTGCTGGTTCTCTCTCTGGACGTATCTCTGACCTTGCAGAAGGTGTCCGTCACATGAATGGTACTGTTGCTGTTGAAGCAGCCCAAGAAAAGATCATTGATCTTATGCAGTACGTGACACAACTGTCTGGTTCTGCTAAGTACTACAAGAACCGGAAGATGAATCTTATCCAACTCGTTAAGAATGGATTTAAGAACATCGAAGGTTACAACGAAGCATCCGTTCTGGGTGCTGGTGAAGTAGCTAACCGAGTCTTCCAAGAATCTCAGCAGTTTGCAAATACTCTTCGTCAAATCTCGTACAATCAACCTCAGTTGATGGATACGTTCTTGTTTGCCTATGAGCTGACTGATGGACGTATTGATACGATTGCTAAACTTAACAACTATATCTACGGTCAAACCCTTGACCTGGGTAAAGCTATCATTAACCTGAACCCTGCAGTCGAAAACAAGCTTGTTGCTGGTATGTGGTCTAATGTGTTCAACTCTATGTTGTCTGCATTTGCTACTCCCATTCAAGCATTGGTTGGTAACTTTGGTGGTATCATCTCTCAACCTGTGTCCCACTTTGCTGGGGCCATGTTGGACGGTGATCTTAAAGCTGTTCAACGTGGTTGGGTTGCTTACACTTCTCTGGGTGAAACTCTTCAACGTGCACTGCCTTATGCCGGTAGCCTGTTTATGAAGGCTTCCCGTGAGCCTAACTCTGTTAAATCTGCTACTCGTCTTGATTTGCTGCTGCAATCTGAGCGTGAACTAGAGTTTCTCAAGCAAGCAGCACGTGGTCAAGCAGCAGAAGGGAATGAAGGTTTGTCCTATGTTGTTAGGCAGATTGAAATGCTGAATGACCTGGGCAAAGACCCAGTTCTGCGTTTTGGTCCTAATTCCATGACAGCACTTGACGGTTTTACTGGTGTATTTAATGCATCGGCTGAAGCTCGTTTCCGTGCTATGGATGAGCTGATCGCTGCTGGTAAACCTATTACTAAAGAAAACGTCAAACCTATTGCTGATAAGTACTATAAGCAAATGTTTGATGAGAATGGTTTGATCAACGATGAGGCTGTTAAGTACGCTACCAGTGAGATGGCGCTTAACTTGGATACTCCTCTGGCTACATCTATGAACGATTTTGTCAGGGTTGTGCCTGGTGCACGTCCGTTTATGTTCTTCCCCACAACAGGCATGAATGTGGTTGATATGGGTGGTAAGTACAATCCTCTGTGGACTCCGTTCCAACGAGATGTTAACGAACTTGCTCATGTTAAACTCGAAGACCTGCTAGGTAACGAAGAGCGTATTGACGAACTACTTCGTGCACGTAATATCGACGTAGAGAACCTAGACTCTATCGCTAAGCAGAACAAGATTGCTGATCTTAAATATACTACCCGTGGACGTAAGGCTATTGCTGGTTTGACTGTAACTGGTGTTATTGGTCTTGTTTGGAATGATCGTATTACTGGTGACGGTCTTTACGACAAAGAATCTCAGATGGCACGTGTGAAGCAAACTGGTTGGAAGAAGCGTTCCGTTAAAGGTTTGGACGGTAAGTACTACTCTTATGAGTGGCTTGGTCCTTTGGCTGACTGGATTGCTTTGACTGTCAATGTTGCTGACAATTTCGATATGATTGGTGAAGCTGCAACTGAGAAGATGTTTGAAAAACTGACATTTATTCTTGGTGCTGCTTTGACTGATCGTACTGCTTTGTCGTCTCTCCGTCCTGTTGTTGAGATGGCTGCTGGTAATGGCTTCCAAGCACAACGATGGGCTGCTGGATTTACTAACAGCCTTGCTCCTTTGGCTGGTCAACGGCGTGAATGGTCTCGAATCTTTAGTGAAGGTTTGAAAGAAGTTGATAATGATTTCCTTAGCTACATCGAAAACGCTAACAGCTACCTTGGTGAACTAGATCCTTCTAACCGTCAGCCCTATGTTTACAGTCCTGTGACTGGTAAAAAGGCTAATGGTTATGGTTTTATGCAACGTGTGTGGAATGCATACAGCCCTATTAAGGTCCATCCTGGTCAAGAACCTGAAGAGAAGTTCTTGGAGGATATGGAGTATGACATTACTACTACCTTTAAAACTAAGGATGGTGTTAAGCTGACTCAGGATGAACGTTCTGAATTGTTCCGTATCATGGGTGAAGATGGTCATTTCCAAGCTTCTATTCGTGAAATCATGGGAGATGCAAAAGATTGGCAAAGTATTGCTAAACTTCGCAAAGAACGTAGGTTCCCTAACCTTGTTAGCTCTGAAGATGTATCTCTTAAAAAATGGCATGATATTCATGTTCGTTTGAGTGAAGCACAACGCGCTGCTGAAGCTTTAGCTTATGCACGTATGGATGCAGACATGTTTGCTGCTATTGAAATGCGTCAAATGGAAAAAGCATTGCGTGAAGAAGCTGCTGTTAGAGGAGAAGTACTTGATCCCACCCTTAACATTCGTAAGTAAACTTACACTTAACTAATTATGTCGTGCGCTGACGTACAAACAATTCAAGCGGGAAACGGATCGAAGACTCAGTTTTCATTTGATTTCCCGTATCTTTTTAAAACTGAAATCGAAGTTTCCTTTTGGAACGCTACAACTAAAGAATGGGACGTAAAGGCTACGACTGATGCCACTTATCCCTGGCGAGTTACTGATGCTAATCCCACCATTGTTGAGTTCACTAGTACAGCGCCACCCTCGCCTACTACTCCTACAGATCCTGGTGAGCCTACGGTAGACAACGTTCGGATTCGTCGTGTTACTAACATTGATGACATCCGGGCGTTGTTTAGCCCTGGTTCTGCTATTCGTTCTGATGACCTGAACAAGAACTTTGAACAGCTCCGTTATGCTATTCAAGAGGCTAACTGCCAAGAGGTGTCAGACGAAGTTAAGCAGTATCTAGAGGATTACTATTGGGATCGTTATGATAATACTCTTTATGAAGCAGATACTTGGGTCAGTGACGATACCAAGATTGCTACGACTGCTGCGCTAGATAAGCGTTTCCAAGACGAAGTAGCAGAAACTATTACTTCTTCGGAGACTTGGCCAGACAATGACGATACTATTGCCACGACTGCGGCGATTGATAACCGCATTGATACTGCTATCACTAATGATATTGGTACCGATGGTACTGGTATCACCGTAACTGATGATGGCGATGGTACTATCACTCTTGGTCTTGCTGCTAATTCTATCGATTTTGACCGGATCAAAAACGTAGATATTATTACGCAATCCGAACAAAACGCTGGTTCACCGTCTCCTGCTGATACGAATCTCTTTACTGCTTCAGCTGCTGCTAAGCGGTTTGACACCATTGTCCAAACTGCTACCCCTTCTGGTACTGATTGGGAAGTTGGTAAGACCTGGCTGCAGAATGATGCAGACAAAACCCTGAGCATTTGGGATGGTGACAGCTGGGAAGGTATTAGCTCTGGTGGTACCTTTACTAGCCAATCCCGTGTTATCTACGTTGACCCTGTTAACGGTAATGATGACAATGATGGTCACCGTATTAGCCGTCCTAAAGCAACTATTAAAGATGCTATTGCAGACATCAACGCTGATGACACTTTTGGTGATGGTAGCGTAGTTGTTGTTGCTCCTGGTGTCTATCGAGAGGCTGCACCTATTCAGATCCAACGTCGTGATGTTTCGATTGTCGGTACGTCACTTCGTAGCTGCATTGTGCATCCTACTCAAGCAACTGAAACCAACACGCTGTTTGAGGTTAACAGTGGTACCTATCTGCAAAACCTGACGTTTACTGGCGTTAAGGCTAGCGGTACCCGTGGTGAATCCGGTTCTTTGTATCCTGATTCTACCTTTGGTCTGCCTGCTACCCAAGGTTGGAACGTTGCATTCTTTGCTGGTGCAACGATTGTCAAATCTCCGTACATCCAAAATTGTACTAACTTCTCGGATAGTGAGATTGACAACACTGATCTTAATTTCTTTGCAGGTACTGAAGACAAAGGTCGTGCGGGTGACGAAGACTCTGCAATGACTGGTGGTGGTATTTTGGTTGACGGTTCTGTACCGGCAGCAACTTCTCCACTGCGTTCAATGGTGTGCGACAGCTATACCCACGTTGGTCTAGATGGTCCTGGCATCCTTGTTACTAACAACGGTTACGTCCAGGCTACTAGCAGCTACGCATTCTTCAACCACTTCCACATCGCTTGTATCAATGGTGGTCAAGCAAACCTTGCAGCAAGTACTACCGACTTCGGTAACTTCTCACTGATTGCAGACGGTAAGTCTCCTAACCCTGTTCTTACCTCTACCGTTGATGGTGCTACGTCTACTGGAGCTACTAGCTTTAACATTGATGCTGCTACTGGTTCTACTGACCTTTACAACGAAGACGGTACTGATAACGACAATGCTTGGTTTGGTTCTGCTACCCGACCTGCACCCAACATGCTTGTTGAGGTTAACAGTGTAATCTACCCGATTGAGTCTGTTACCGCAAACGGTAGTGGTTGGACTATTAACATTCTTCGTCCTGATCCCAGCAACCGTAGCAACAACCTTGGTCTTGATGGTGGTATCAGCGATGAAGCTGTCGTTAATTTCTACCTGCGTTCTATGATCGCTTCTAGCGGTCACACGATGGAGTACGTTGGTTCTGGTACTAACTACAGTGCATTGCCTGAGAACGGTGGTGTGCCGAATGAATCACGTCAAATCACCGAACTTAACGACGGTAAGATCTGGACTGTTATTACTGATCACAACGGTAAACTCCGCATTGGCGGTAATCAAACTGATGACCCGATCTTTGAAGTAAACCAACAGACTGGTTTCATTACCATTCCTGAAGGTTCTATCTCCTTTAACTTGCTGTCGGATGAGACTCCGCAGCTTGGCGGTAACCTTGACGTAAATGGTAACACGATTACCAGCACGTCTAACGCTAACGTTGTTATTGATCCTAATGGTACTGGTACTGTTGACGTAAGTACTAGCCGTATTACCAGTGTTACCGATCCTACTGGTGCACAGGATGCTGCTACTAAGAACTACGTAGATACTACTACTACTGCTAACCCACTTTATGTAGCGGTTGCTGGTGACACCATGTCTGGTGAACTGGCAATGGGTACTAATAAAGTTACTGGTGTTGGTGATCCTACGGCTGCACAAGACGCTGCCACTAAGAATTACGTTGACACCGAACTGGCTGGATACGTTCCTCAAACTTCTACCACTGGTTCTGCTGAAGTTCCGACTGGTACTGAAGCTGAACGTGATGGTTCTCCTTCTGCGGGTTACCTGCGGTTTAACACAGATACCGACACTTTTGAAGGATTTGACGGTACTGCGTGGGGAAGCATTGGAGGCGGTGCATCCGCTGGTGGTGCTATCTACGAGGTATCGCAAACCATCAGTGCCGACTACACGATTACGGCTGGTACCAACGGCTTAAGCGCCGGTCCCATCACGATTGACGATGGCGTCACTGTGACTATTCCCTCTGGTTCTACTTGGACGATTGTTTAATTATGGCTATTGAAATTAACGGAGATACTGGAATCTCAGGGGTTAATGGTTCAGCAACCACCCCCGCAATCCAGGGTACAGATACGAACACTGGACTTAGTTTTGGTACTGATGAAGTAAATATTGTCACGGGTGGTACAACTCGGGCGACGGTTGATAGCAACGGCAGGTTGTTAGTTGGCACGACTACTGCTCGTGCTGCGGATTTTGTAACTGGCGCTCTTCAGATTGAAGGAACAAACCAAAATACCAGCAGTATTCAATTAACTTGCAACTCTGCAACTTCTGCCGGAACAGCCGCAGAGCTTAATTTTTCACGCAGTCTTGGATCAGCAGTTGGCGACACCGACGCTGCCACCAGCGGAGACAACCTGGGAATTATTAACTTCACTGGTGCTGACGGAACTGATCTTAATAGTGTCGCCGCGCAGATTCGAGGCATAGTTGACGCCGACACCGGCAGCAATGACATGCCTGGAAGGTTGGCGTTCTACACCACTGCGGATGGCGCGTCTTCTCCGACGGAGCGGGTCAGAATCACCCAAACTGGCGTGGTTCATATTTCAAACACTGGTAGCGGACCTGGCACAAACCCATCAAACCGAATTTTTTACGGCACCGCTGGTAACGATGCTGTACTGATTGAAAACTCTGCTTCTGATCCTTACACTATAAACATAAATCACACAACTGCAACTAATAATAGTTCAAACTATTTTTTCCTTGGTCGCGATAATAACGCTCAGCGTTTTGGACTTAGAACAAATGGCGGACTTCACAACTACCAGTCTAATGATTCAAACCTCTGCGACGAGCGTGAAAAGAAAAACATTGTCGATCTTGATAGCACTTGGGATTGCTTAAAGAACTGGGAACTGAAAAAGTTCCATTACAACGAAGACGCCGACAATGCTGACCTTCGTTACGGCGTTATCGCTCAGCAAGTTGCCACGCATTGCCCAGAGGTAATCACTGATTGGGTTAAGCAAAAAGCAGCTGAAGCTGAATTAGATGAAGACGGCAATGTTATTACTCCTGCCCAGGAAGAAATTCTTCGCATGGGCGTCAAAGAACAGCAGATGTATTGGATGGCAATCAGGGCGCTTCAAGAGGCGCAAACTCGAATAGAACAACTTGAAACCCGCGTCGCCCAACTCGAAGGAGGAACCAACTAATGACACTTAAATTAAACGGTTCCACAGCTGGTTCCGTATCTATTGACGCTCCTGCGGACACCAGTCCTACGGGAACTGACGTTACCCTGACCCTACCGACTAGCGCGGGGTCTAGCGGTCAATACCTGCAGACGGATGGCTCTGGAACGCTGAGCTGGCAAACAGTTTCTGTCACTCCTGACGCGATCACCGAAGGCAACACCACAGCAGAGGTTGTTGATACCGGTTCTGACGGTCACTTCAAAGTAACCACTGAAGGGACTGAAAGACTGCGTATTAACAGCCAAGGAAATCTAGGCTTGGGTGTAACTCCCAGCACAAGTAACGTAGAGGGTGGTCAGCTTGAAGTTAATTTTGCCGGAAGTGGCATCGTTGCCACCAGTGGAGCAGATACCAGCTTTGTTAACAACAGCTACTTCAACAGTGGCTGGAAGTATGGCGGTTCAAATCCAGCTGCACGTTTACAGCTAAGCGATGGTAATTTTCTGTTCTACAATGCAGCATCAGGTACAGCGAACAATAGTATAACTTTCACGGAGCGGATGAGGATTAGCTCCGGTGGCTATGTAGAAATGGGGCAAGTAGGCAACCCAAGCGGTCCCATTAACTCCACAGGCTTCCGTTTTATGGAGGGACAAGGTTTTTGGTGGAGTACAACCGGAGCAAACTCCTATTGGAACGTAAATACAACAACATATTTTAATTTTAGATATAACGGAAGCGGATCAGGAGCTATTGTTATCGGTAATGGCAGCACAAGTTACAACACTTCTTCTGATTATCGAATTAAAGAAAACGTCGTTGACCTTGACGGTGCAATCACTCGCCTTAAGCAATTAGAGCCAAAGCGTTTTAACTTTATTGCTACGCCAGAGCGGACTGTTGATGGTTTCTTGGCACATGAGGTGCAGACCGTTGTTCCTGAAGCTATTACCGGGATAAAAGATCAGGTAGAGGTTTGGACGGCTGACGATAAACTTCCCGACGGTGTTTCGGTCGGCGATGACAAGCTTGATGAAGACGGGAACACAATCCCTGTCTACCAAGGCATCGACCAAGCCAAGCTGGTGCCGTTGTTGACCGCTGCATTGCAAGAAGCAATCGGCAAGATAGAAGCACTAGAAACCGCCAACGCCTCCCTTGAGGCTCGCCTTACCGCACTTGAAGGAGGTGCAGCATGAGCCGCATTATTGCAAACAACATAAGGCACAACGATGCCACGGTTGACAGTATTACTCTTGATAGCGCCGGTAACGTCAGCGTTCCAAACGATCTTGCTGTTGACACCGACACTTTGTTTGTTGATGTTAGTGCTGAGCGGGTTGGTATCGGAACGGCATCTCCAACAACTACCGTCCACGCTGAAGACGCACAATGCGAGCTGCAGCTGAAGTCAACCAGTGGAACCAACTCTGCGGGATTGCGGTTCGTCCCTGGTGGCGAGACAAACGCGCTTTACATCTATGCAGATGGAAGCCGGAATATCAACATCGACAATCACGCAACTTCTATTGCAAGTTTCCGTGCTAGTGGCGGTCTGACCTTTAACGGTGATACGTCTACTGACAACGCCCTGGATGATTATGAGGAGGGGACTTGGACTCCTGTCTTCCAAGACAACAGCGGCAATCAAGCCACGATGACGGTTCAACAAGGGTTTTACACAAAAACAGGCAATATAGTTAATGTTTGGTTCCAAATTGCATGGTCAGATAAAGGAAGTATGGGTGCTAGTGCTACTGTTTATTTTAGTGGATTCCCGTTTAGCGCTAAAAGTAATAGCTCCCAATACTACTACTTAGGAGCCACTATAAAAAATGCGACCACAGACGGAGTAATTGCCCTTGCTGGCAATGGCACTACTGCAGTAAGCCAACCGTTAAATGGACCAACTAACAATCAGACCCCTTCTGATTTCAACAGCAGCGGGCGCATGATGTGCTCGATGACGTACTTCACTTAAGACCGCAACCGTCTCAAAACTAAGCCTTAAACCTGTTTCATCTGGAGGATGACCCTAATGGCTTTTACCGAACGCCACGAACACAAAATCGAAATTATCCCACCTTACTCCGTCCTGCAATGCCGTCGTGCGGACATTGTTGAAAAGGATGGTGTCGAAGTGGGACGCACTTATCACCGCCACGTCAAGTCGCCTGGTGACGACATGAGCGAAGAGTGTGCCGAGATGCAAGCAGTTGCTACGGCACTTTGGACCGATGAGGTCGTTGCTGCTTATCAAGCCAGCATTGCTGAACCTCAGTAAACCTTTACCCCTTTTAGAACAATGATTGCACTTATCCGTCCCGTTCTTATGTCGTTTCTCAATAGCGACAAAGTGAAGCGCCTCATCGTCGATATGCTCCGCAAACTGGCTGAGCAATCTGATAACACTGTTGACGACCAAGCCGTTGATTTCATCGAGCGTGGTCTCTTCGGCGGCTGATGGACTTGGGAGCACCACCGGTACTGCCGGTTCTAAGGCTCCCTGAGCCGCCTCTACTACCCCGTCCGGTACTGGAGGTACCACGAGCTACTTTACCCTCGTACAAGCCGCTTGTAGTGCCTCCTAACGACCTTCGTCCACCTCCGGGTGTACGCGGTGTTAACAG
>Ga0208547_1002469_pt1 | contig 9939 bp, 6 predicted proteins | sample DEB08_DNA_5_FD_185501 | JGI IMG/M metagenome (GOLD analysis project Ga0208547, IMG submission 185501) | Aqueous microbial communities from the Delaware River and Bay under freshwater to marine salinity gradient to study organic matter... | ecosystem: Environmental > Aquatic > Marine > Coastal ... | reverse complement strand
CACCACCACCATACATCATGCCCTTACGTGGTCCATTGTAGTAAGTTTTCATTATTCGTTAGCTCCTCTATTAATAAATTGACGTTTCATTTGTTTTGTTGCTTCTTCTAATTCCTCGTGACTTTGAGGAACAAACTCTGGTGGCTTTAAGCCTGCTCTACTTAATTGCATAAATACAAAGTTTGTTAACTTAGTAGAGAAAGTACCTATGTCTCTAGGAGATGGTTTTACTCCTACTTTAAATATATCAACTAATATACGTCCCGCTTCTTTATCTTGTGCAACCAATCCTAATAAGTTAATGCCTGCCTGTTCAGCAATACGAACAGCAAATTCTGCGGCCACGTAAGTTGGGCTAACCATACCCCTTGCTAAGTTAAAAGCACGACTTATAGCTTCGTTTGTTGAAATGCCCCTAGTCAATCCTTCTAGTTTAACTTGAGAGAAATCTCCTTTTTGTATCATAGTCATGTATTCTAACATGTTTTCATAATACTCCATGTGATCTGTGTCCATGACTTCTCTGAATATAGCATTTTTATCTGCATCTCTAAAATCATCTAACATTTGAGCAGGACTCTGTACAAATTTTGTAGTTACAAAACCCCCATTGATGGCAGGCTTTGTAACACCAACTCCTGATGTTATTTTTTGAGCTATGGTTTCATCTTGTTTAAAATGTTTATATTTGTCCATAACACCTTGATCCATGTAATCGTCAATGTCAGTAAAGTTTAAATCTCTTGTATCTGATAGTCCTCCAACATTTTTAATTCCAGCATTTTCCATAGATCCTCTAGCTATAAGATTAGCTATTCCTTCATTTATATTTTTTTCAAATACTTTTCTTTCACTAGGACTTACTGCTGTCACTCCATCGGCATCTGTTGTTAATTCTTTCATTAACTTATCTTTTAGCTTTTGTAATTTAGCAGGAGTTCCTCTCGTAACGTACTCGTCATAAAATCTAACTGGATCTCCTTTCATGTTGCTTACATCTTCAACTTGCTTAAATATAAATTGCTCTATTTTATCTTCAGTTTTACCTTTTCTAGTTAATATATCTTTTTGATCATCAAACTCTTTTACAAGTTGCTGGTACTTTTGTTGTAAAGGTGGATATTTATTCATCATAGTAACAATATCTTTTTGTTCAGTGAGAATATCACCTAAGTCTAGTACGTTCTTTTCTCTAACAACTATTTTACCATCTCTATCAAATTCTCTAACAGTAAATTTAAACTTATCATTTAATATATCTAAATCAGGATATACTGAAAAATCATAACCACCTGTTTCCTTTTGTAATACAGCTTTTGATCTAGGATTTAAATTAAGTCTGTCAATATCACCTACTACTTTACTAGCAAATTTAGCTCTCATAACCGTAGAAATTATCTTTGATGCCAATTCAAAATTTCTATTGCCTTCAGGAGTTGTTAAATCGAATCCGGGTTTACCTGCTATTCTATCTCCAAAGTTATAAGCTAGATCTTCAAATGCTTTTTTTACTGATCCTTGTGCTACTATATCTCCTTTTAAAGCTTTATCTAAATTATTGACAATAGGATTAAAAACAGTTAGAGGGTCTTTGTTTTCCCACGCAAATCTAAATCCAGTTTGACTTGTCAATATTCCTAGCCCCTCATCATCTAAGGTGATGTCTTCTATACCAGCATATTTTGCAACACGTTCTTCTGTAATTTTAGTTGCTGCTCTTTGGGGACCACGTTTTGCTTTTAGTAAATCTTTCAGAACTCCGACTCTTATTCTATCGAACCATTCGTTTTGATATATTTGTTTAGCTTCTTTATATTGATTATAATATTCTCTAGCTTGGTTTTTAACTAGATCATCTAACTTTTCTCCATAAGATATATACTGAGCGGCCAGACTTTCATTACCCATTTTATAAGCGTGTTCAACAAATGCAGAGTGCATTGTGTTTAGTTCTCCCGGAGTGGCTAAGAAAGGAGTAAACTTTCTTTCTTCCATAGGGACATTGTTATCTTCGTATTTTTTAGCATAGTGTAGAGCTATATCAAATGCTGTAGGTTGGTCACTTATATAATCGTCGTTTGTTATAAGTTTACCATCAGGTCCTTTTATCTGTTTTAGACTAGCCAAGTTTTCTAAGTCTGATCGTACATTATCTGGTATGTTATCCATAGCTCTTCTAGCCATCTTAGACATAATAGCTCTGCTTCTTCTACCTAGTGAACCAGAAAAGAATAATCCTTCTGCAGAAAATAATCTATTAATGTCTGACATTTCTTTATTCATCTTTGCCATTGCATCGACGGCACTTGTCATATTAATAAACTTTTTATTTCTTTCAGCTAATTGACTTATGTCCTTAAAACCTCTAGCTGCAAATTTTCTTTTGCCTATTAGTTTTGAAGTTGCAAACTCTTCAACTAAAAGACCAGCACCCTCTAAATACTTTGCACTATCTGCAGGAATTGATTTTAAATTATCTGCTCTTGTTATCAAAGATTGATTTACATCTACCGCTCTTTCAAACACAACTTCAGCTTGTCTTCCTATTTCAATAATTTCCTCTCCGACCATTTTTTGTTGTTCAGGGCTTAGAGATTCTATTATACGGTTTTCAATATCAGAAATCTCACCGTGCATATCATCTGGTACTTTGATTGTAGGATCTTCAAAGTATATTCTTTTTGCTTTTCTAATACTATTTAACATACGTATCTGATTGTTATCAATACGTTGCATAAATTTAATTTGAGCTTGCTCCATAGCATCTAAGAAACCCATAGCACCAGAAGTCGTTTCTAAGTTAACACCACTTCTAGACATTTTATCTTTAAGTCCTTTGATAGCTAACATATTTTGTCGGACAAGTTTTCTATTCTCGTCTTCAATATCCATAATTGTGTTTATGTTTTTTGAATTAGCTAATTTTCTCAAGTTAAGTTTGTTTGTTGCCAAAGCCCCAGCAGCTTCTAATCCACTAATTCTACTTTGCGTACTAAATCCTGTTCTGTATACTTCTGTAGCTTCATCTTGAAGTTCTGCAGGAAAAGAGTTTACAAATTTAGCTTCCATAGTAGATAAATTTGTTATTGTATCGAGAGTTCTGATTAGATGTTTATCATCCATAACACTTGCAAGTTCAAGGACATAATTTACATTTTGTCTTTCTTGTCTTGTTAGTCCATATCCTCTTTCATTTATTAAAGACGCATCATACTCTTCTAAAGTACGATTACTAAACAAACCTCGTACACCTATAGGTGGTTTTTCACTAGCACCGAAAGGACCGCCGTATGTTCTTCCCAATTTCTTATTTATTAAATTTAAGAATCCTGTTGTTACTCTGTTAGTTTCTAAAAACTTTCCAAAGCTTTGACCTTTACCTACTGCACCATCTATAGGTCTGCTAAGAACAAATCTAGCTCCTGCCCCCAGCTTTGAACCAGCACCTTTAACAAGGTAGCTACCACCCATAATATAAGTTAATGCACCTAAAGCTTCGCCACCAAATTGATCAACTTCTGAATCTACAAAAGGTATACCTGTTGCTTGAAAAGCCATAGCCCCATAATACTGAGCAATGGCTAGAGGAAACGATTCTTTGATGTTGGCTTTTATTATAGGAGATCCAGCAAACACCCCAAGACCGTTTACTACTTTTTCTTTAAATCTACGTGTTACAAGTTTCTCTGTTTGATTACGGAGTATATTAAAATCTGTGCTTCCTGTTTCGCCCCGCAGTGCCATCTGAGATAACTTAGTTCTATTATCTTCTATGGTATTATCAAGTCTTGAAAAGTATCTGTCACTCTTCTCTTGGTGTAACGCTCTTCTAAGAACACCCAAGTTTATCTCTTTCATTGCCCCTGTAGTTTTTAAATGGTAAGCAGCTCCAGCAACTCCAAACTTTTTTAAAGCTGGAGTTTTTTCCATTTTGTCTTTTACATCTTTTATTAAAGTCTTACCTGCTGTCTTTGCTGTTGCAGATGCCATAGCTCCTGCACTTAACATACCACCAAATGTTTCAAAATTTATTAAGGCAAATTGTTCAGGGCTACTCAGAGATTTAAATGCAACTTCTAACATATTTTGAGCAGTCTCTTCAGTAACATAACTTAAAGGCAAGGTCGTACCATCTGCTGTGGTTTTTTCTGTTAATTGTTTAAAACGTTCTGGTGATATTTCCCCATTATCCATCTGCTCTTTGAGTGTTTCTCTTACCATTGAGTTTATAGTATCGGACAATTGTCTTATCCCAAACTTATTCATATCAGTACGAATTTCATTTATCTTTTTTTGCCTGTCTTTTTCAGTCATAGCAAAAGCTTCCGATAACGAAGCCCCTTGACTCATCAGAGGTAGTACGTCAGTAAAAATATTACCATCACTTGTAGGATCTAGGTAAGCTCCTAAAAATACTGAACCTTCTAGTATTGTACCTCTTCCAATTTCTTTTAATCTATCTTGAAGTACAGGAATAAATTCATTAGTAGATATTCTCTGAATAAGTATGTTTTCAACTCTGGTCGTACCCACTGGGTCTACGTTTTGAAAACCCGGACGTTTACTTATCTGTCCTTCTACTAAATCTGCAATCTTTGATTTTGCAGAAAATACAAGCTCTTCTTTAGACATTTTTTCTACATCTTTAGTAGTAGGAGTAAACTGTCTTTTACCTTCTGTAGTAACTACACCGTATGGTACTGAAGGCTCTGTTGTCCCTGTTATTTTTTCACCTGAAGGAGTTGTTACTTCTTGTTGCTTGCCTGCAATTTCAAAATTGTAGAAATCAACGATGTCAGTGCCGTCAGCATAATCAGGCTGAAAGTATTCCCCTGCATAGTTTGTGATTGTACCATCTCTCACGCCAGCTTTAAATTCTTCAAGACTAAGAGATTCAATCTTTTCTTTTTCAGAAATTTGTGCCTGTGCTTCAGGACTAATTGTGGTTTCTTTTTTTGCTATACCTCCGGGAGTTTGTGTAGCTGCAAGTTCAAATCCAAATATAGGAGCAACTGCTGTGAGGTTCTGCACGTCTTCCATGTACCTAACTGACTCACCAAGTTTGGTAAGACCTGTATCAACTGCTTTTCCTACTTCGACTGCACCTTTCTTTATAGTCTCTACAACGCCACTGTCTTCTTTATTTTCAGAAGTTTTATCTTCTGTGGGTACAGTAGTTTCAACAACAGGAGGTTTTTTGTTGTTTTCTTCTTCTTCTTTAACTTCAGGTTTTTCTAGTACATCTGACTCAGCCATTTGTATTCCTTATTGTCTGTATGATTCTAGTTGATCTTTTTGAATTGGTATAAACTTACCACTGTTATCTTTTATAAAGTAGCCACTCATTTTACCTCTCTGGTGAAATACCCCCGGTTTAAATCCCTGAGATGCAATCATGTTAGTAGCATCTATTTCAGATGTATCGTCTTCAGACATTAGTTGTCCTTCACCTCTGTAGGAAAGGGCTGTTTTTCTAATGTGCTGTGCTGCAATAGCGGCATCAAATTGTTTTATCTGACTGTTTGTGAGAAAGCCTGTGCTTCTTCCATATTGGGCATAGACTTCAGTAGCATCTACTTGTGCTTGAAACTCGTCTCTAACAACATCCAACTTAGCCAAAGCTTGCTTAACAGTAGTAAAACCTCCTCCAAGTTTTTGTAGTTGTAATTCAATATCTTGGTTGGAAAGTCTTCCACTAGGGTCTGCAGCACGAGCCATCTTAAAAGCAAGAGTTATTCTCAAAGCTTCTAATCGGGCAGTTTTTACATCCGTTGACATCAAATTTGCTATTCTTTTTTCGTATTGCTCTACAAAAGCAGATGTAACACCTTTCTTTGGTTTTCCGTTTTCCATCTCATAGGTAGCATCTAAACCTTGTGATAGTATTTTATTATCCGTAGTTAGTAAGTCTCCTAAAAAGCCCTCTTTTAAACTGAATGTACCTATAACAACTCTTTCAAGAGTATTATAAGCACCAGTTCGGTTATTACCTTTTACTAAAGTTTTAACTTCATCTATCCCAGCTACAACAGTTTTACTATCATTGTACTGAGCTAATATATCTTTAAGTTTTGTGCCACCATTCATTTTTTCAGCGTAAGTTTGTGCTGTGTATTGGGTCGGTGCATCCCCTACCCCTGTTGATATTGTTCCTGAAATAGCTTCCCCTGACGTATTCATGTAAGGTGCTAATGCCATCACGACCTCTCTTTGATTTTTTACATTTTTATTTTTGTGTAGTTTTAAATACAAATCTACAGCATCTCGTCCCTTTATATTATATAACTTATTAGCGTCAGGATCTAGTCCATCAATACCAGCAATACCAGCATATTCTAGTGACGCTTTAAATACAGGTACTAATTTCTCTGTCCCGTAGTTAGGAATAGGACCTAAAAATTTTTCAAAGGCAATACCTGCTTTCATCGGGTTTCTAACATTTAAGTTTTTAGATAGACTAGCTAAATTAGCTTTCCCTTCATTACCTAATCCTGTTATGTATTGGGCAGTTAATTCATTTCCATTTGCTACAGGAAATGCAACGTTAATTTCTCTATCGCCTTCATAGGCATTTACTATATTATTAAATGTAATATCATTTAGTTCTTCTTTATTTGCACTATCAAAGTAATCTGCATTTAAGATATTTTTAATGTTTTTAAAACCTAAATAATTATCTGTATCTAGATTAGGAAAAGATTGACTAACTCCTACATCAGCAGTTTGTCTTTTTGTATTTTTATCATATTGACTTGTGTAAGTGTTATGAGAATTTTGATAATACTGCCTTAATTTAGCTTTAAGATCAGGACTCAGTCTCTTGTATTTTTCTTCAAAATTAGGATCATTTCCGATTCGGTTAAAATCTTCTACCATTGATCTAGCTTGATCCCAACCTTGCTCTTTGCCTTTACCAAACAAACTGTAAAATTTAAATTCACCTATACTTTGATAACCTTCTTCAGGTTTCTTTATTGTTTTTATAAGGCTATTCAAAGGGTATGCAGGTTTTCCAGTTTTTAATATACTTTGCCTATTTGCTTGATTTAATAAACCCAAGCCTTCTACGGGGCTTATTTTTTGATCTATTATACCTTTTTGAATGTTATTGAATCGGGTGTCATAGGCGTTTAATTCATTTTTTCTTAGCTCTCTCATCCAAGCTCTTTCTTCTTTTTTTAACTCCTGCTCTAACAAATCGTTCTTTTCTTGTTGTTTTTGTTTGTACAACCTGTTTTCTTTCATAATACCAGCGTCAGAATTAAGAAAACTTCCAATAAGACCCATTAACATTATTCTTCACCCTCTTCATATAAACTTATAAAACTTTCATCTGGCTTATTTAAATTATTACCAGCCCTAATTCCTTCATTTACAGACTCTCTTATATAATCAAACATCTTAGGATTGTTATCTTTCATCATTTGCATGAATGTTTCATCGTCCATAGTACCTTGCTCAAGAGCATCTGAGTTTTCAAAAAACCTGTATGGTATATTTCCTTGTTCCGCTATACTCGCTATATAAAAAGATAATGGGGCTTTGATAAGTAACCCTACATCAGGTGTAAATCTACCTTCTTGAAAAGCTTGAAACAAATAACCTTCTACTAACATTTCTACAGATGCACCCACCATAAGTAGTTTTACCATCTCAAGTTGAGTCTTACCATCCTTTAAAGAATTGATTGCTTGCTCAAGGGCTATTTCAGGGTCAACTATTTGAGGTGGTTTACCCCAAGCCCATTTAGAATTATCTTCGGTAAGTGAATGACCGGGGGGAGCAACGGCAAAAGGATCTTTTGCTTCAACAGATCCCTGCTCAATAGGTTCAGCAATAGGTTGTTGTTGTTTTTCAATCATATTATTTTATCCTATTTTTCCTAGATCAGTAGAGCCAACTGCTATGGTAGCTTTTGGTTTACCTCGTGGTTGAATCATATTGTAAGGTATAAGTTGTGCTACCTGTCTATTAGTAGGATTTGATAACGCTCTCATAGCCGATCTCATATCAGCATTGAAATAACCAACCCTTACAGGAGCAGGAGCTTTATAATTCCTAGATGGATTACCTCTTGTCAATTGCCCTATTGAACGGGGTCTTGGTATAGGAGTAGGTTGCATATAAGATTTCTCTCCACCTCTATCAGATGCAGCTACGTATGCTTTAGCTCCACTTTTTATAAAATCAAAATCAAGAAACGAAGAACTTTTTGATGACTTTTTAGGTGCAAAATCACTATACTTAGGATCTAGTGGGCTTTCATCATCATCTATTACAAAATCTGCAACCCAAAGAGCCGCTGTTTTTAATAAATCAAACATATTATTTAACCTTTACTATTGTTCATCCATTCTGCAATCCAATTACCAGCAGCCTTTGCAAAATTATCTTTTTGTGCTTGGGTATATAGTTCCTTAGAGTTAGCAAACTCCATAGCCATTATACCAACTTCGTGTTGTCTTTGCAAATACGACTCTGATTTTTGAAAATTCCAAGATGCGTTATCCCTGTACTTTTGCCACAGATTGTTAAGTGCATTTTGATTTGCGTTGTACAAATTTTGCACATTAATTCTGTTAGTTTCATTTTGGGTAGCTGTGTTAGCTGTGTTAACTTGTCTTCTCCAGTTTACATTGGACTGATCAACTGCAAACCTCATGTTAGCATTGAATTTATCCCTAGCGTCTGCAATCGTAGCATTAAATTGATTTTGTGCATTTGCTTCGCCTGCATTAAATTGATTCATAGCAGATATACGATTTTTGTTTGCAGTTTCTACTTGTGCTTCTAGTTCGGCAAAAAACTCATCAACTTGTAATTGATTTTTAGCATTGAATTGTTTTCTTGCATTATCTTCTGCTGCATCTTTAAAAAGCTTTTGAGTCATGGCATTATATGAGATAGTATTTGATTGCTGTTGTGCTTCTAAATTTTTAGTATCTACAGATAATAATGCTTGAGCGTTGGTTACTGCTCCTTGTAATCGAGCAGATAAGTTAGCCTTATCCATTGCCGCATAAGTAGCAGCATTAGCTAGGGCAGTTTGTTGTTGGTTATTTAAATTTTGTAGCTGTATAGTTGCGTATTTATTTGCATCTTGTTGAGCAATAACAATTCCTGACTCCATAACAGCTTGTGTCATAGCCGCAGAAGCCATACTAGATGCACCAAGACCCCTAGCTTGCATGATCGCACCCACTTTTCTAACAGCAGGGGATGCCCACGGGGGCATTTCTGTTCCTTCTGCTACGCTAGAAAGTAACTGTTCTAATTGATATTTTGTAGTAGCTCTTTCATCTAGTTCTTGAGTAGCAGCAGTAGCAAGAGATCCTGCACTCACAGTCCCCTCAACTCCTGACATATCTACATAATCACCTTCTGGAGTAATTTGTGCTGCTTCCGCTTTTCCTACATCGCCTATCTTTGTTGTAGTTTTTACTTGACCTAAGTCTTTGCTACTTGCTGTAGGAGCAGTCACTTCAAGATCAGCAGTCGAAGCTTTTTCAGTTGCTGCGGTAGGGTCAGTGCCTAGTGTCTTACCTGTCATTGTATCTAAGGTTTTATCGTCGGCTGTTATTTCTTGTGTTACAGCAGTTACTTCAGGAACACTCCCCTGTTGTCCCGCCGCAAGTTTACCTACTTCGTCTGTTAACTCTTTGTCAGTTTTTATTGTATCTGCCATACTCTAATCCTTATTTCATCACAATCGCAACCACTAAAGCCACCACCCCAAGTGTACCCACCATAGACATAGCTTCTATTCGCCACATTCTTTTGTCTAAGGTTTCTAGCTTATCGTTGACTGCTTGGTATCGGATAGCACACTCTTTTTCATGTGCTTCCAATTCCATTTGTACCTTTAACTCAGGCTGCATCTTCATCTGCTGCACTAGCTTTGGTTTCATCTTCTTCACCTTTAACAGATTGTATTAACGA
>Ga0208547_1002468_pt1 | contig 9939 bp, 9 predicted proteins | sample DEB08_DNA_5_FD_185501 | JGI IMG/M metagenome (GOLD analysis project Ga0208547, IMG submission 185501) | Aqueous microbial communities from the Delaware River and Bay under freshwater to marine salinity gradient to study organic matter... | ecosystem: Environmental > Aquatic > Marine > Coastal ... | reverse complement strand
AGGCAGAAGAAAAAGCAAAGCATTCAGCCTATTGGCAAAATTGGTGGAATGTCTATGGTCTCGGAAGAATCGGAGCATTGCAAGGTGTAGTGTTCGATAATTGGAACCAATGTGACCAATTGCCAGACAACTACAGATGGCGATGCATTGGATTGGATTGGGGATACACGAATGATGCAACAGCCATTGTGGAAGTTCGGCAAGCAGATGGCAAGCTGTGGATGCACGAAATCCACTATGCAACAGGAATGAGCAACAAGGACATCAGCAATGTCCTGGATGGATTCAAAGGCATTGAAATCATTGCCGATTCATCAGAACCAAAAAGCATTGACGAACTGCGAAGGTATGGCCACAGGATTCGTGGAGCAGTAAAAGGAAAGGACAGCATCATGTACGGCATCAACCAAATGCAACAGGTGCCATTGATGGTGACATCATCTTCAATTAATCTGATCAAGGAACTGCGTGGCTATGTTTGGCAGACAGACAAGACAGGTGCATCATTGAACATTCCCGTTGACCATTCAAATCATGCGATTGATGCAGCAAGGTATTCCATTATGTCCAAATCAATGTCAACCGGTACCTATGCAGTCAGGTGATAAGATGACGAAACTGACCAAATTGTCAATGAATAAACTGACGAAAGAAGAAGAAGAAGGCATGGTCTGCTATAAGGTAATAATTTCAATACCAATGACAGCGAATATTGCGCACATACCAATTCAGCAAAGGAGTTGCAAGAACCATGTGTGGCGCAATGACTACATCAATAGTGGAAAGGTATGCCAAGTGTGCATGAAAAAGAAAGAAGATGATTCCATTGGATAGACTTGAAAGAGAACTGAAGGCCATGACCTTTCCAGAGCAGGTCAGAATCAGCAAGTGTGAAGTTGTGACCAATGTGCCAAAGATGATTGACAGTCACATCAAGACTCTTCGTGGCAATCCAGGCAACAAGTTGTTCATGCCATACTATGACAGGCTGATGTTGCTTAGATTTGCAGTATGAACACAAAGATGATACAACTAATTCAAGGCGATTGCCTTATTGAAAGTGATAAAATAGAAAGCGGTAGTGTTGATTTGATATTGACCGATTTACCTTATGGTAATATGAATGGCGCACAGCTTGACGGATGGGAAAACAACAAAACTGGTTGGGACTTTGCTATTGAGCCAAAAAAGGTTTATGATATAGCAAATAGAATACTTAGGAAAAACGGTAAAATGGTTTTGTTTAGCCAAGAACCATATACAAGCAGGATGATAACTGAAGCAATTGCGAATATACCGTTGAATTACAGAATGGTATGGAAGAAAGACCACTTTGCAAATGCGCTAATTGCAAAAAAAGCACCTGTAAGTTATTTTGAGGATATTATTGTTTTTAGCAAGATTCACGAATTTGAACTACTGCACCCACTTAGAGAATATTTTAAAACTGTATTTGATTACATAGGGCATACCAAGAAAACTATAATGCAACAGGTAGGACAGCGAGCAGACCACGTTTTTAGGTTTAAAAGCTCACAGTTTGATTTATGCACAAAAGAAACTTACGAGGCGTTAATTTACTTCTATTGCATTGATAGTATGGAGGGCTTTAAAAAGTTTGACGAACTAAGCGAAATTAACGCAACTTTTAACGCAACTTTTAACGCAACCTTTAACCTATGGGAAGGCAAGAAGTACAAAAGCAACATTTTAAAATATAAAAAGGACTATGACGGATACCATCCAACACAAAAACCTATTTTACTGCTTGAAGATTTGATAAAGACTTTCAGTAATGAAAATGATTTAGTAGTCGATTTGACTATGGGAAGCGGATCAACCGGAGTGGCCGCAAAGAATCTAAACCGTTCGTTTATTGGAATAGAACGAGACTCGAATTATTTTAAGATAGCTGAAGAACGAATAAACAAACGCGACCTTTTCAGCCAGATACAGAATGAATGAAATGCTATTTATAAACAGATGAACGAAATTGAACTACCAAGCAGTTGGTCAGAAGTGAATGTGGAGCAGTTTGCTGCATTGCAGAATGTGATGAAGCACGATGATTTGCACGAGTATGAAAAGAACGTGGCCATCATCAGCATCATGTCCGGATGGTCAGAATTAGACGTGAAGAAGCTGTCATTGAAATCCTACACCAACGTGATGAAATCATTGGCATTCCTGTCATCAGCAGTTGAAGGAAAGCTGCAGAAGTACATGATGGTCAATGGCAAGAAATACAGAATCGAATCAGATGTGGAGAAGCTGACCGGTGGACAATACATTACATTGATGCATCTGATGAAGGAGCAGGACAAGGTGATGGACAACATGGCCGACATTCTGGCCTTGTTTTGCATCCCTTGCAAAAAGACATGGTTCGGATGGAAGGATGGCACCTATAATTCAGAGCAACACAATGCCGTGGCTGCTGACATGAAGAAGGCAAAGATGGATGTTGTCTATCCGTTGACTGCTTTTTTTTTCGAAAGTTACAAGAACTACGCTCGCAGTATGCAGGTTTATTTGGCAATGATGGCCAAGACGAATCTGAAGGAAGCCGAAAAGAAGTTGAAACGTATGAAAGTAGATTTGGATGGATCGACCTTATCAACAATCTCGCAAACAATGACCAGAGCAAATGGAACCATTTCTTCGATCTTAGGGTCAGGGAACTATTTAACGTCATTACTTTCTATCGCGAAAAACAGGCGCACGATAGGCAACAAAGTTTACAACAGCAATCAAGACTGAAGAATGGCATTCGATAAGTTGATAGACACATTGAATGGATTCCGTAAGGCATACACCAATGCCTTGGGAAAATCTATAAAGGACAACAATCTTGTTGCCACAGGTAGATTGAACACATCTGTCAGTCTTCCAAAGCAGCCAAAGGTCAAAGTGTTTGGTAACATCTACAACATGGCCATCACAATGGAAGACTATGGTCTTGACCTTGATGAAGGAACAAGGCCGCAAGGCAAGCGACCAAACAACTTCACATTCGCTGACAATTACAAGGACATCTATGAATGGCTGAAGATTCCAACCATCCGTGACAAGATAGGCGGATTCAAAGGTGATTCAGACACGGCACAATGGTCTGAATCCAAACATCGTGGATTGGCGTTTGTGATTTCAAGGAATCTTGCAAACTACGGAATGAGACCAAGGAATTGGATTGGTCCATACATTGAGCCAATCAACAGAGCAGTACCATCTGAAATTGAAGAAGCAATTGCCGATGATGTGGCATTGACGATGGAGCAACTGAAACAATTTATCGAATCACAAGGATAATGGCAACACTAATTGTTTACGCAAATGGCGAGAGCCAGGAACCAACTGAATACGCATTGGCCTACAATGACAACAGGTATGTCATCAGTAGCACGCAGTACACACCGACATTGAGATTCAGAATCAGCATTCTGAAATATCCATACGTCACGGGTGATCAGCCAATTGCAACATTGGTTGTCTATCCATCTGTTGGAATTTATCAAGGTTCGCCATTCGAGAATCACGCATGGTTCGATGTGTCCAGAATAACACAGTCACAGTTGACGCATGACGTTTCCATTCCTGCTGCGAATCACCAAGCATTCTTCCAGAATGGCAACAGCCATTTTGAATACTTCATGACCATTGTCGAAGAAGACATTGATGCGACAATTGACAGGTATGTACCTGTAGGCAGCACTATTTTCAAGCAGAAATCTGTATGGAATGGTGTGCGGAATCTGGTTGATTGGATTGACTTTGACTACAACGATTTCATCATAGATGGACCATCAACAACCAAGAGATTCCTGACAGATGCGCCAAGCATCCGCAACATCAACAGCGACCAATCTGCTTGGTTGTATTACATCGCCAACAAAAAAACAAGCGCGAACAAATATCTGATTAACACCTATGATGGAATAGATGGCACGGGAACATTGCTATCTTCTGGATTAGTTACATCACCATATCTAATTGCCAACAATTACGATTCCCAATATTGGCGAATTGCGATTGGTCCACATGACATTGAAAATATAGATGCATCATTGATGACAGGCAGCACACCAACAACTGTGCTGAATGGTGCCGCATCTTACAACATCATGCTGTTGAGCAACACCAATGTTCAGGAATCAGAAGCTGTGACATTCAACCTGGACCAACAATGTTCGAAGTATGAACCTGTTCTTCTCCATTGGCTGAACAGACTTGGTGGCATGGACTCATTCAACTTCAATCTGAAATCCATGAACAAGACTGATGTCAAACGTGAATCGTATCATCAGCAGCATCACACATTTACAGGATTCGTTTACGATTACACGAAGGCATCACGTGGCCAGACTGACTACGATGTGCAGATGACCGAGAAGTTGACAGTCAACACAGACTACCTGACCGAAGATGAAAGCACATGGATGAATGACCTGTTCACATCACCTGTTGTTTACCGAGAAGTGAACAATGAATTGATTGCCATGAACATCACCGGAAACAGCATTCAGAAGAAGACATCATTGAATGACAAGTTGATGCAGTATACATTCGAATTGCAGTATTCACTAACTAACAGAAGGCAACGTGGCTGATGTGCAGGTGTTGGTCGAAGGTAGGCCAATTGACATTTTTCAATTTGACTTTTCGTTCAACTATGCGATTGCCGACATTAGGCATCCGGATGAAAGGAAGACAGAGTATTCCAAGACAATCCAATGTCCAGGAACACAACGGAACGATGCCATCTTTGGACAAATCTATGACGTAAACATCAGCAATGCTTACAATGCTTCTGCTGCTAATATTGCGGCAAATTTCAATCCGAATAAAAGAGCGAATGCGCGAATCATAACGGATGGCATTGAAGTAATGGATGGCACATTGCAGTTGCGACAGATAACTGCCAAGAAGGACCAATTGATCTATGAGATCATCTTCATAGGCAAGATGGCCAACATCTTCAACGAATTGGGTGATTCTGAATTGAATGGTCTGGATGACAATGGTCAGCCATTGATTGACTTTTCAGACCTTGATCACGAATACAATTATGGCAGAATAGTCAGCAGTTGGTCCAATACAGATGGATATGTGTATCCAATGCTTGATTATGGTGTGAATGAACCATTGTATCAGCAGACATCTGAACGAATATACAAGGTTAGTGATTTCAGACCGGCTGTGTTCCTGCATGACATCATTGACCGAATCTTCAACTTCGCTGATTTCAGCTACACATCCACATTCCTTTCATCTGCATTCTTCAGAAGGTTAATTGTTCCATGGACCAATGAAGGATTCCAACTGAACGAATCGGAAGTTGAAGCGCGAACGGCACAGGCAGCATCACCTGGACAGGATTTGAATGAAGCCTTTTTTTCAAACAACTTTCCTATAGGTCCATTGCTGCAGGAAGTTCGTTTGGACTTTAACAGTTCGATTGATCCAAATAACCTTTGGAATGATTCAGGTGACTATTACGAAGCATCTGTTGATGGTTTGTACAACGCATTAGTGACCATGTCATTCAATGTGGCATTGACAGGAACAGCATTTCCAGGTGTGCAGCCTATTCAATTCAAATTCTACACACAGAACACAAGTGGAACAATTACACAGGTTGGCAGTTCTGTTGGTGACCTACAGCTGTCAGGCACAACATTGCTGTCTGCAAGTGTGGAGAATGTATTTCTGGAAGCAGGTGACAGGATATTTGTGCAAGTATTCATCACTACCAATGCGGCATTGGTGTTTTTCGCCAATTACCAATGTGATGTGAACACAGCATCAACCATTGAAGTGACATCCGGTGACCTTGCAATTGTTGAAGGTCAGACAATTCCAATGAACACCTTGGTGCCAGAAGTTGAAATGAAGGACCTGCTGCTGTCGGTCATTCAGATGTTCAATTTGTACGTCACCATTGATCCTAATGATGAACGCAATCTTCTGATTGAAACACGTGACACGTTCTATGCATCTGGCAAGGTGAAAGATTGGACGCATAAGATGGCACGTGACAAGGATGTGACATTGCAGCCATTAGGTCTTCTGACAGGCAATGAATTTGTCTACACGTATGCGGAAGATGAAGATTTGTATAACAAGAAGTACAAGGATTCATACGGCCATGTTTATGGTAGAGCAAAGGCAGAAGTTGACAATGACTTCCAACTTGGCACGAATGAAATGGAAGTTCTGTTCAGCGCAACACCAATGGTCAATGATAATCCAAGCAATCGCATCATTGGCAAAATTTACAACGAAGACCTTGAAGATGGTGTGGCCGAAACTGAACACAACATCAGACTGCTCTACTTTGGCGGATTAATTCCAAGCAATCCAGATTGGGTGTTCAGATATCGACAAGCAACACAGAATGGCTATTTGACCATCAATGTGCCACAGTCATCTTATCCGTATGCAGGTCATCTGACACATCCTGGAACGGGTGGCATCATTCCGCAGCAAGACATCAACTTTGGCATCCCCAGGCAACTTTTCTATTCGGGCAATGCATACACAGGCAACCTACTGTATACCAATGCCAACTTGTTCAATGTCTTCCATAGGAATCACGTCATTGAAATCACGAACAAGGACAGTAAGCTGATGACAGCAATGTTCTATCTGGAACCTTTGGATATTATGAACTTGGATTTCAGAGACCAGATTCAGATTGACAACAGCTATTGGAGAATAAACGAAATCAAGGACTACAATCCATTCAAGGAACAGTTGACCAAAGTGGAGCTGTTCAAGGTCATTGTGAAAGAACCATTGGAAGTTGACACATTCCAAGTTGGTCAGCCAAAGAAGGTGGCAGATGGATTGGCGAAGATCAATGCACCTGTTGTGAAGAAGGTGCAGAGAAGTGGCAACCTTTATCCGCAGTTCAATGGCGGCAAGGTGTCTGGTCAGCGCAACCGTGTTGGTGACAGCACTACAACATTCATGGTGCAAGGTAATGACAACAAGGTTGGTGAAGGTGGCAGCAACATCACCATCATTGGTGACAGGAATGAAGTTGGTGCAGGATTACACAATGTGCGAATCATTGCCACAGATGGTGCCAAGGTCAGCAGGTCAAACGTGACAATCATCAATGGTGAAGAGCAGATGAATGGCTACATCATCGAAGGTGGAGAAGATGAAGTTCGGGCAACAGATGCAGGTGGCACCATCTACGTTGTCGATGGAATTGAAGATGAAGTTCAGATACAATATGGCGATTCATCTATTTATACAATAGATGGGGGCCAAAACATAAACTAATCAATGGCAACACAAGATTCAAGAATTAAGATTAAAAGGTCAACCATATCTGGAACTGTTCCAACTGTGGCACCATCGGATGATCACACACAACCATCACCTGCATGGATAGCGACTGACATCTACAAAGGTGAATTGTTCATCAACCAAGCTGACAACGTCATCTGGTCACGTGGCGATGATGGTGTCTTCTGCATCGGTGGAAGTGCTGAATTGACGATTGCATCAGCAGATGTGCTGACATTGAACAGCACACCATTGACCATTGTGTCTGCTGTGTCCGGATATGCCATTGAAGTTGTATCTGCAAGCAGAAAATTGGATTTCAACACAACAGCGTATGCGACCAACACAGATTTGCAATTGATTACTTCGGGAGCAACATCTGTGCAAGCACAGGCCAGAATCAATTCATCCGTTAGCAACACTCTGTGTATGGACAAATCAACACCGGCACTTGCGACATCTACACAGATACTTGCCAATGCTGACCTATTGGTCCAAGTTGGAACAGGCAATCCAACTGCGGGTGATTCCGACATTACCATTTACGTTCACTATAGATTAATACCTGCGTAATGGCCACAAGAATTGCTGTTGAAGTTGATGTAAAAACCAGAGACGCTGCTTCTGAAATTGAAGATCTGAAGCAGCAAATGGAAGATCTGAAGAAAACTACAGGTGATCTTCAGAAGAAGATGGAAGGCGGATTCAAATCCGCTGAAAAAGGAGCAGAAGGTGCATCCAAAGGAATCAAAGGACTTGGAACAAGATTCAAAACATTAGCATCGGCAACGGGAATTGTGTTTCTGTTGACTGAAGCATTCCAACTTTTGCGTGAACTTTTGATGGGTAACCAGAAGGTGGCCGACACCTTGAGCAAGGTGTTCACAACAGTTGAAATTGTCTTCAATAATGTGTTCAATGCAGTCAGTACATTGATTGGTGAACTTCGAAATCTGTCATCTTTTTCATTGAAAGATGTCTTTACAGCATTCACAAACTTTGGAAATGCAGTATCATCAGCAGGTGATGGAGCATTGGACACGGCCAACAAGTTGGTTGAATTACGGAATGAAGTGAAGTTAGCGGAAGCACAGCAACAATTGTTGATGCTACAATATCAACGAGAAGCGGAAATCCAAAGGCAGATCCGTGACGATGTCAGCAAGACCATTGAAGAAAGGCAAGCAGCCAATGTCAGACTTGGTGGAATCTTAGATGAACAGGCAGCAGAAGAATTGAAGTTGTCTAACAAGCGTTTGGAATTGGCATTGTTGGAACAGTCAATCAACAAGGATTCCATTGACGCAGAAGTTGAAGTGATCAATGCTCGCAAGGAAATAGCTGACATCAATGAAAGAATCACAGGCCAAAGGTCAGAGCAATTGGCCAATGAAAATTCCTTGAAGTTGGAAGGCATCCAAATTTCCAAGGACAGAATCAAGCAACTTCAAGAAGAAGCACAGGCTGAAGCAGATGCAGCATTCAAGATTGCAGAAGCCAAGATTGCTGCTGACCAACTGTTGGAAGCTTATCTGGCAGAAAGACAGCCAATGTCCAGAGAAGAAATGATGCAGAAGGAAATTGACGATGCCTTGGCTGCAGAAGAAGCAAAATTCCAAGCAGCAGTTGCTGCTGCTCAACAGATGGGAATGCTTGCAGAAGAAATTGATGGTCTGGAATCGGCAAGATTGGACGAGCAGATGCGGATTGAAAATGAAATCCGCGCCAAGTATGGAGAAGAACAGGCTGCTCTGAACAAGGAAATCAATGACAAGATTGCCAAGCAGAATGAAGACAGAAGGAAGGGCGAATTGACTGCTGAAGAGAAGTTGGCAAAGGCAAAACTTGATCTTCAAAATAACACATTCCAAGCGTTGAGCAATATCAGCGCAATGCTGACAGCAATGGGTGTTGAGAATATAGGATTTCAAAAGGCCATAGCATTCAGCGAAATGTTAATTAACCAAGCTGTTTCAATTGGAAATGCCGTGGCCGCAGCTACATCAGCAGCAAAAGACACAGGTGTGGCGGCACCATTCACGTTTGCAGCAACATTGGCAACCATCATTGGTGGCGTGGCGGCAACAATTACACAAGGCATTCAAATTCTGAACAGCGTTCCTGGGCCAGGTGGCGGTGGCGCATCAACTGTTAGCGCACCATCAGCACCATCAATTGCACCTGTTACGACAAGCACAACTGAAATCACTAATGCAGAAGCAGCACAGTTGGCACCTGTCCAAGCGTTCGTTGTGGAATCGCAACTTTCAGGATCACAGGAAAACATTCAACAAATACAAAACCAAGCCACATTTGGCTTAACTGGATAACAATGGAAAAAGACAAAAAAATTCCTTTGGTCTATTTGACCATAGATGATGATGATGAAAGCGGAGTGGACATGGTGTCATTGGTTGATCAACCTGCCATTGAACGTGATTTCATGGCCTTTTCTAAGGTAAAGGAACCTTACAAGTTCAGAGTGAAGGACGAAGAAAAGCGTATCATAACCGGTCCGTTCATGATTGCATCGCTTCCAATTTACAGAAGATGGGATGATCAGGAATGGTATGTTGTGTTCACGGCAGATGTCATACGCAAAATCGTATACAAGTTCATGAAGAATGGATTGACGAAGGCAGT
>Ga0208547_1002467_pt1 | contig 9939 bp, 3 predicted proteins | sample DEB08_DNA_5_FD_185501 | JGI IMG/M metagenome (GOLD analysis project Ga0208547, IMG submission 185501) | Aqueous microbial communities from the Delaware River and Bay under freshwater to marine salinity gradient to study organic matter... | ecosystem: Environmental > Aquatic > Marine > Coastal ... | reverse complement strand
TAATACAAGGCCAACCATCTGCATTATTGTATAAGGGTGATCTTATCACATACGGAAATACAAGAGAAAATGTTGGCGATACAAGTACTCAAGGTGATGTTAGACTGGGGATAGGATCGTCACCACAAAAACTAAGTGTTTCTGAAGATTTAGAAGTGTTTTGGCGAAATATTATAAATGACAGCGACACAATTTTTGTTTCGACAAATGGATCCGATCAACCAGGATATGGAACATATAAAGACAGTCCTTTCCGTACAGTAAGACATGCCTGTGAATATGTTGAAGACAATTTTGATCCTTTAACTCCAGTTAAAATTTACGTATCAACTGGTAGATATGAAGAAGTAGGGCCAATAGCAATACCAGCAGGATGTGTAGTAATGGGGGACGAACTAAGGTCCACAACTATAGTTGCTACAGGACCAAAAACAGAATATCAAAATGATTACACTAGACATACTGCGGGTATTAATCATATTGTTTCAATAATTTTCAACGTAGTAAATGACATTGCAATTGAAAAACAACCTGGAAATACATTAGAGCAAAATTATAATAATAAAGCAGTAAGTTCGGCAGCAGTTCAAAACTTAGCAAACAATACTATCGATTATAGAAATTATATTGAATTTAGAATTAATTCTGGATCCATTGATCCTACTATGACAGGGTCAAATACTATAAACTCCGACATAAACTTTATCAATTTAAACGATAGTATATTACTAAATTCAAGATTTTTAGCAACAGATGCTTGGGCTTACTTAGTTGCAACCTATCCTAATGACACTTTTGATAAAAATAGAGTTATAAACGATTATGAAAATTTACTAAAAGGATTAGCTAGAGACAGTAAATTTTCCGGAAATTACAAAACTCTTGTAAGTGCTAGAAGATATTCTAATAGTGTTTTAGGCTCAAAAAATGATGATTTATTTTGGGTTAGAGACACTACAGGTTTAAGAAACTGTACTACAGATGGATTAACAGGAACACTAAATCCTCCAGGGGTTTTTGCACAATACCAAAGACCTACCGGCGGCGCATGTGTAGCATTAGATCCAGGTTGGGGACCTGCTGACGAACGTGTTTGGATTAACAACAGATCTCCATATATTCAAGGTGTAACAAATTTAGGAACTGCTTGTGTAGGTAAAAAAATTGACGGAGCGTTGCACAATGGCGGTAATAGATCTATGGTATCAAATGACTTTACACAAGTGTTAAGCGATGGTATAGGAGCATGGGTTTTAAATAATGCAAGAGCAGAACTTGTGTCGGTGTTTACATATTATTGTCAAGTTGGGTATCTTGCTGAAAATGGTGGAATAATTCGTGCAACAAATGGAAATAATTCTTACGGAACTTTTGGTTCAATTGCAGAAGGCAGAGACGAAACTGAAATTCCTGTTAATATAACAGTGAATAACAGGGTAAATGAAGCACAAATTGAATCAGCCTTGGCTGGTAATACAAATGATGAATTTTTAATTTTTGAATATAGCCATTGTGGAGAAAATTACACACAGGCAACACCAGAAATTATAGGCGCAGGTGCTGATGCAAGTGTAGCATTTACAGATTTTAGAGACGGAGCATTATCTCAAGCTAGACTTATTAATTCAACAGGATCAGGAAGTGAAGGGGGAAGTAACTATCTTGTAAGGCAAAGCTCGGCTCAGGTCACAGCAGATTCAACATCCTCAATTATATTAAGTACTAACGATCAAACACAGTTTGAAAGTGAAATATTAGGTATGCGAATAATTATTGTTGCTGGACAAGGTGCAGGACAATATGCTTATGTTGCAGGATATAATGGAGGTTCAAAAACAGTCACTGTCAGAAGAGAAAGTGATGGAGAATTAGGTTGGGATCATGTTATTCCTGGAACACCTATTAGAACGTCTTTAGATAGCACAGCAACATATAGAATCGAAGCTAGGATGACCTGTAATCATCCTGGATATAGTGTTACATCAGGAAATCTTCCTAGTGCAAGGACAATTATCGATGCCGATTTTGGCGGCACTTATGCAAGTTATCCTAATTTAGAAGCTACAAACGGAACAGGTGATACGTTTGATGCTGATCCTATCAATGCAAGGTTCAATGTATTACGTGAAGGAAATAGATATACAACTACTTTAGCAAATCCTGGAGCTGGATATGCAATAGGAGATACTATTGTGTTTGCAGGAAATATTTTAGGCGGCGCAACACCAGCTAACGATCTTACTATTACTATTACAGATGTTTCAGATGATAGTACTTCACAAATTTTAGATTTTACAACAAGCGGTGTAGGACGAGAAGAAAGATACATTGCTATAGCTGATCCTAACTTTATAATATATAGCGACGATGGAGATACATGGACTGAAGCAAATACAAGTTTTGTTTCTACATTCAAAAGAATTATCGCAGGTAATAATAGATTTATAGCTTTGCCAACAAATGAAAATAGAATAAGTTTTAGTTATACTGGCGAATCGTGGACAACTAGATCTTTACCAGGAACAGATACTTGGTACGATGGAGTATACGGGGAAAAATTTGTTGTAATTGCAGAAAATTCTAATGCTGTCGCATACAGCGGTGATGGATTATCTTGGTCTAGTGCAACACTACCAACTGGAGATGATTCTACAGGTGATCAATGGCAAGCAATTGCCTACGGACAACAAACATACGTAGTTATTTCAGGATCTCAAACAAAAGATGTTGCAACCAGTACAAATGGGGTGAACTGGACCATGCAAAATAATGTGCTGCCGGCTGGTGATTACAATTGGATAAAACTAGTGTACGGTAATAACAAGTTTATTGCTTTATCAGAAAACGGTGAAACAGCATACAGTTTAGACAAAGGTAAAACTTGGTATTTAGGATCTACCTTACCTTCAATTGACGGTTCTACAGCAATGGCTTGGAAGGATATGAAATACGGACAAGGAGTGTTTTTTGCAATCTGCGACACTGGAGGTAAAGAATTTGGTGAAGATTTACAAGGAAATCCTATAGGCCCAACCTTAGGTCCTACAACACATGTTGTTACATCGGATGATGGAATAAATTGGACAGCGAGAGACCTAAGCACTGAAAAATATTGGAGCGCAATAACCTTTGGTTCAATTAGCGGTCAAGGAAGATGGATAGCATTAGCGTCTAATGATGCTAATGGTTCAATCAACAAAATAGCAACAGGAGCCAGAGCAAAAGTAAGAGCTAACATTGTGACAGGCAGTTTTGTAAATGTAAAAATTTGGGATCCAGGCAGTGGATACACTGACGCTAATCCTGTAGTTATAACTATTGTTGACAATCAATTTGTTTCAGAATTAGAAACAGATAACAAAATAGGAAATGGAGTGATTGCCCAACCTGATTTTCTAAACAGAGGTGTTGGCTATAAAACTACAAGTTCTACTATTACTATTACTGGAGACGGATTTGCTGAAATTGTACCTGAGGAAAATACTGTTGTTCTTGACGGTGTAACAACCATACCAGGACCTGGAGTGCAAATTAGATTTTCAAGTTTGGAAGATACAGACACAGCAGATCCAGATGATTTGTTATTGTTTATTGGTGTGTCCGCAACAGATTTAGGAGATGATGGCAGCGGTAATGGAACTAGAACTGTAAGATTTACAATTTCACCTAGCCTAAAAAATGAATATAATCTAGCACACGGTACCACAGGAACACTTATAACTAGATACAGTCAGTGTAGAATTTCAGGACACGATTTTCTAGACATAGGTACAGGTAATTTTGAACAAACTAACTATCCCGACATTTACGCAGGCGGCGCCTTTTTTACATATGCACCGGAAAATGAAGTTTTAGAAGTTTTGGGTGGAAAAGTATTTTATGTAAGTACTGATCAAGACGGTAACTTTAGAGCTGGAGAATTATTTGGAGTTAATCAGGCCACAGGTATAGTAACAATTAGTGCTGAATTTTTTGATTTAGATGGATTGTCAGAAATTTCTCTAGGTGGTGTTAGATTGGGTGGATCTGGTACTGTAGTTAATGAATTTTCCACAGATCCTACATTTAGTGCTGATAGTAACAATATTGTACCTACCCAAAAGGCAATAGCAACATTTCTAGCAAATCAATTGAGTGTTGGAGGACAAGATCTTGAAACTAATAATATTATTGCAGGACAAGTTAGTGTAGGTACAGTTGATAATATTATTACGACTACAGGAGATCTAACCTTAAATTTTCCAAGACAAATGATATTTGATGGTCAAGATTTATTAGGAAATCCGACAGCAATACAAGGGTCTATTATAGCCCAAAATTTATTTACAAGGACGTTTAATGATACCATACAATAATTATAATTTTAAAGTAAAGATAAATACTATATCGGAGTATAAAAATGGCAGAGTTTAAACTTGGCAGACTAAGATTTGTTTGGAAAAATGATTGGACAGCATCTACAGTATATTATCAAGATGATGTAGTTGCTTTTGGTGGGAAGATTTATATTTGTGTTTTAGGACACACCAGTAACAGTGATTTTTTTGCTGATTTAGATATAGTTCCGTCAAAGTGGAATCTTGTTAGTGAAGGTCAAACGTGGACAGGAGATTGGGAGCCACAAAGAAAATATATATACGACGAAATTGTTAGATACGGTGGTAGATTATATATCTGTCAAACTGTTCATACTTCTGCAGCAGATTCAACTACTGGACTTGAAGCTGATATTGATAGTTGGCAAATTTTTGCAGAAGGTTTAGACTGGAAGGGCGATTGGCAAGTAAGTTTTGATTATAAAGTAAACGACTTCGTAAAATATGGTGGCACAACATATGTCTGTATAGAAAACCATATTTCTGCACCTGGGACAACAGAAGGTTTAGAGCAAGATTTATCTAAATGGAACATATTTAATCAAGGATTTGATTACAAAGGACAGTGGACAGCTGGTCAAAGATACAAAGTAAACGATGTCATTAGATTTGGAGCAAATACTTGGATTTGTATAGTATATCATACTTCTAGTGCTGCATTTGCAACAGATACAGCAAATTGGACAAAATTTGTAGATGGATTTCAATTTGAAGATTTACATACACCTTACAAATTATATCAACCCGGAGATATTGTCAGATACGGTGGTAACCAATACATAGCAGTTAACGAAAATAGTGCTACTATTCCTAGCACCAGCTCAGATTGGAACTTATTTACAGAAGGACTACTTTTCTTAGGTGACTGGAATGAAGATTCTAGTTTATTTGAATATCAAGTAGGGCATGTGGTTAGATTAGGTGGATACACTTATAGATGTATACAAGATCATCAAAATCAACAACCACCAAACACTGACTATTGGGAAAGATTAAATACCGGTTTAGATTGGCGAGGCGAATGGTTAGACGATCAAGAATATTTTTTAGGAGATGTTGTAAGATATGGTAGTAATTCATACGTATGTGTAAAAGGACACATTTCCGAAGGTGATGATTATTCAACAGAAACAAAAGTAGACCCAGGCGGCGGCGCCCAAGGATCAAGACCAGATCTTGCAGATAGTGGTCAATATTGGAGTGTTATAGCAGTAGGATCTGAACAAAGTGTTCTAACTACAGTTGGTGACTTAGTTTATTATAGCGGATCTGGACCTACAAGATTACCTATAGGTTCTAATGGTCAAATTTTACAAGTAAGCACAGAAGGAATTCCAGAATGGGTAACACTTAATTCTGCAGACGATGTTTATTACGTAGCAGAACATGGTGTAGATGCACCTGCACCTGAATATGGAAAAACAATAGATAGACCGTGGAGATCTATAAGATATGCTACAACACAAATAGAAAAAGGTGCAAAAGCAAGAAATGCAACAAGATTATTAGAATTGAATCGCAGGTTTATACAAAGAGAAATAGTAGAATGGACCGATTATCAAATTACTAACAATTTGTCTCCTTTTACAAGTGCATTTTCATATGATAGTGCAAAATGTGAAAGAGATATGGGAATCTTAGTAGATGCGTTTATATGGGATATAAATCACGGTGGCAACGTTAAAAGTAGAGAAGCAGCGTTAGCATATGTAAATGAAACTGCTGGATCGCCATATCTTACACAAAAAACAGAAACAGTTGCAAGTATTCAATATGGATTGACTGTTATACAAAAAGTTTTACAACAACAAGCACCAGATGTAAATTATCAAGTATTAAATGGTGACAATTCGACCGCAATAGTTGCACAATATTTTGAATCTGCTCTAGGAGATCAATCAGTATTAGAATATGAAAGTACTGTAACAGCAGGGTATAGCGGTTCATCTATAAGCGGGGGAGGCTACTAATGGCAACAATATTTGCAACAATAACAGAATTGAGTGAAATAGTAACAGATGCTATTACAGCTGGCAACGATACTAATATACCATCAAGATTAATAAGAAATACTCTTGTAAAAGTAAGCACAGGAAAATATTACGAAGTACTCCCAATTATTGTTCCTGCAGAATGCTGTGTACTTGGTGATGAATTAAGATCTACAAATGTTCAACCTAGAACCAGTACAAATTCTACACTAACGCCTGTTGGTGATTTTAAATACAGTTATCAAGCATTAGATAGAATAGAAAATATTATCTCAGATATTGTTGATGGTACAACAGTAACTCCTACAACAGGAAATGCACAAGCACAAGTACAAACTTGGCCTTTAGTTGACGTTCCTGTTGCAAAAACAGCATCAAAAAGACTGGCGAGGACTATACGTAGGAGAGCAGATTTTTCTTTAGGAAATAAATTAGAAGCTGAATATCCTGCAGCGTACGACATGGCATCTCCTGTATATGGATATGCTCGGGACTTATTACTAGCAAACAAGGAATTTTTAAAAGCAGAAATAATTGCTTATATTGGAGAAAATTATCCTAATTTAAAATATAGTAGAACAAAATGTAAACAGGATACAGGTTATATCATAGATTCATTAGTTTATGATTTAACTTTTGATGGAAATTGGCAAAGTGTGAAAGCAGGCGAAGCATATTATGAAGGTGCTACATTAAATATCAATTCAAGCGAGAAAACAGCAACTCTAGCAGCCTATGGATATTTAAAAAATCTTGTGCAAACAGTCAGTCAAAACATTGCTGTTACTCCTGTAGAACAAACAACTGTATCACAGATTAGAAATGGTACCTATAATGGTAACAGCACTACATCTTCAAAATTAGCATCTTTGATGCAAAATATAATTGATATAATTACAAATGGATCTGGATCAGTAGCAATTACGTATCCCGACGTAAGTGGTGTAGACGGTGAACTTAAACAAGCTAGAAACAGAATCTTAAATGAACAAAAACAAATTCAAGAAAATACAATTGATTTTATAAACGGACATTTTGGCTCATTCAAATACAACAGTGCGAAGTGTCGTAGAGATTTAAGGACAATAATAACAGACACAAGTTATGATATTGCATTAGGAACTAATTTTAATGCTGTGTATACAGGTATGGCTTATCAAAGACCTAATAATTCCTACAACCTTAATACTCAACGTACTGAAACAATTGGTGCTATTAGAAATGCAAGAGATTTACTTAAAGAATCTGTAACCGATGATGGTTCATCTGCAGGCGGTTCATCAAATGCAAGCACAAGAATCACAACAGCATATAACGAAATTGTTGATATTATTACAAACGGTACTCTTGGGACTGTTGATCCTGGTGACGGAGTTGTAAACGCATTATCTTTGCCATCGCCAACAGGAGTAGATCAAAATAGAGTAGATGCAAAAGACAATCTTGTAGCAAATAGAACATTTATAATAGATGAAATTGTAAGTTGGATTAATAATGAAATAGCAGACGGTCCTGGATCTTCTGGAGACGCTATTTGGGACGGCTTTACTTATAATTCAACAAAATGTGGTAGAGATGTAGGTTATATTGTAGATGCAATGTCATATGATATACTATATGGAGGAACACAAGCAACAACAAGGGTTGCACAATCTTATTTTGGCTACGACGGTAATACACAGATCTATGGACAATCAGCACAAACAGCAGCAGCTTATGCTAGATTAGCAACAGTATTGTCGCAAGTAGTTCAAGAAAGTTCTGTTACAACGTCACCGGGCACTACTGAATTACAAACTACTCTTGGCACACCTGCAACTGCAACAGAAGCAAGTGAAATTGATGGTAACATGCAGATAATTGAAGATGCAATTACAGCAGGAAATTTAAACAGTTTGCCAACAGTTGTTTATCCAGATATTACATGGGCAGATGCAGAATATCAAACAGCACATAGTAATATTTTAAGTGATCAAGAAGATACTATTACAAATACTATACAATTTATTAATACTACATATAATGACTTTAATTACAATCATTCAAAATGTACACGCGATATTGGTTTTCTAGTAGAATCTGCTACTTATGACTTTATGTTAGATACAAATTATGCAAGTATTCAAGCTGCATATAGTTACCTAAGGGCACCAAGCGCAAAAATAATTGGCGATCAAAAAGATGCAACACTTGCGGCAAATGAATATGTATTATCACAAATAAAAGCAGTAGCAAATAATGGTCTTGCAGAAACAAGATTAGATAATAGCTGGGAATGGATACAAGACATAATATGGAGTGGTAGTGCCGAAGGCGGTGTCAAGCAAACCGCCGATGTACAAGCATTTAACGCAGTTAGGTTATTAGAATTAAACAAAGAATTTATAGTACAAGAAGCTTTAAATTATGTAGATGAATACTTTAAAAAAGAAGTTACATCAGTTAATTTAGCTAATGATAGACTTACAATTAGTGATACAACTTGGTTAGAACGAGGAATGGAAATTAAATTTGTAGATGCTGGTGGAACTATAGATGGTTATATATACACAGAAAATAACGAAATTGGTTTTTTAGATACAGATGGTGATTGGACTATACAAGCTAAAAACGATACCAGTATTTTCTTTGCTGTTAATGGTACTGAAGGTGCAAGATTTAATTCTACAAGAAGGCTTTTAGGTTTTACTACTGCTAATCTTGAGCCTGGAGACACTCCTACAGATGCAAACTGTTATGTATTAGGTCCTGGCTATATGTTTTTAAATAGAGATGATTCAGTAGGATTAAACCAGATAACATTTGGTAAAGATGGTCAAGTTGCGGGAAGAGTAGTAACAAGTACTGCTACCTCTTATGTAACAACTTCTGATTACAGAATGAAAGAAAATGTTGACTATACGTGGGATGCAACAACTAGATTAAAACAATTAAAACCAGCCAGATATAACTGGATAAATGATGCAACCAACACACTTGAAGATGGGTTCTTGGCACACGAAGTTTCAAGCATAGTTCCGAATGCTGTATTTGGCGAAAAAGACGCAGATGAAATGCAAGGAATGGATTATGCTAAATTAACACCATTACTTGCTAAAGCATTTCAAGAATTAGAAGCAAGGATAACTACATTAGAAGGATAAAATTATGGCAATAAACTATACTTGGGATGTAAACACTTGTGATGTTTACCCCACAAAAAGCGGTAAATCAAATGTAGTGTATAACGTACATTGGCGAATAAAAGCTACAGACGACAGCAATAATGATGCAGATGGAAACCCACAAAAATCTGAGGTGTATGGCACTCAAGAATTAGATACATCTGATTTATCTAGTTTTACAAATTGGTCAAGCCTTGACGCTGCTACAGTACAAAGTTGGGTAGAAGCAACTATGAACGCAAAAGGTCTTATTTCAGTAGATGATTACAAAGCAAAATTAGATGCAGAAATAGCAAATAAAATATCACCCAGTTCAGTAACTAAAAAATTAGGATAAAAATATGGAACAACAATACTTTATAAACGTGCTTCAAATAATAGACGCAGCAACAGAAAGAGGCACTTGGA
>Ga0208547_1002452_pt1 | contig 9977 bp, 14 predicted proteins | sample DEB08_DNA_5_FD_185501 | JGI IMG/M metagenome (GOLD analysis project Ga0208547, IMG submission 185501) | Aqueous microbial communities from the Delaware River and Bay under freshwater to marine salinity gradient to study organic matter... | ecosystem: Environmental > Aquatic > Marine > Coastal ... | reverse complement strand
AATAATCCTGTTGGTATCATGGTCGGTTAATCTCGGTACATCCACGCTGTAAAGACGATTGCTACGATTGCAAAACAAAATAAATCAATTGCTGTCATAGTGGGTTGTCCTCCGTTTAAATAGTTCATCTTGTAGCTCAACCAACCTTTCACGGACACTTAAGTTATCGGGCATCCGATGCTTAAGCTTTAGGTAGTGCTGGATCAAAGCTTCAAGGCTTGCATCGCATAGGTCGTTCATATCTAAAAAAGTAGGTTCGTTGTTACTGGAAGTCATGTTCGGAACACTTTGTGCCTTCTCTTTCCATTCCTTGCAAGGTTTTTTCACAAGTTGAACAGGTTTTTTGTGAAATTTTATTAAGCTCACGCATAACATCTTTTGCTTGTTCTATGAAATGCTCCTTTGATTCCGCTGTGCCTTGATATTCCGGATAGTCTCGACAGCACCATATAAGCTGCGGACAGGTAAGGTATCGCTCGCTGTCTATTCTATAGAAGAAAGCAACCTTTCGTCCGTGGTGATCGGTTAGGTATATTGTTACTGACATATCGATTGCTCCAGTTTATTTAGCTTTGCATAGCATTTGCTCAATTCATTTCTAAGCCAGTCCACATATGTCGGATCGTCTTGCCAGTAAATTATAGCTTGCTTTGTATCCTCGATTATTTGTTCAAGGTTTCTTATGTCGTCTATTTTGTTCATGGTATAGTTTTATTTTGAGGTTTATTTAACTTGAAAAGATTGAAAACAAGATAGCCACCCAAGCAACAAGCAGGATAATTGGCATGGTTTTATCTAAGATGTTTTGAGGCGTGAAAAGCTTGTTAGCTTCTCTTTCGATTTGATCGGCAGGTGATGGTAGTTTGTTAATGATTTTCATGAGATATAGTGTTTAGTTAAGTCCTGTAATCTTTCGGACGATGTTCCAAGCTGCATCGCAAGGATGATCAAAGTCAATACCCTGTTTCAACCATTGGTTGTGAATCTTGCGTCTTTTGGCGTAGCTTGCGTCTCTTAAATGAAACCTGAAATCATGATGCCAAAAATAAGCGAGTCCCATGTAATCAGGAGTCCTTACTAAAGTTTTGTCGAGTCTTTGGAGCTTTATATAAGCGTCTGTCGTGAGAGCTTCTAAGTTGAGTGTGTCTGTCATAATAGTAGTATAGTTGCGAGCAATCTGCTCTTGGTTATTTAATAAGACCCATGCGTCTTGCGACTTTGTCAAACTCAGCGTCCAATCGATCGCATTCGTCTAGCATGGCATGGCAATTAGCAACTGTCTTAGTGACTTTCTTGTGCCAATGTTTAACCTTGGCAAGTTGTGCCGGAGTTTGAGCGATTGAGTAGCCGTCTTTAAGTGTGGTGATGATATTGGTTTTCATAAGATATAGATTTTTTTGTTTGAATGCTGAGCGGAATTGCAAAGCATGGAATCACCTATTGATCGAAAATCTAAAGCTTGTCAATACTTCGGTGTTATTTTCTATCGAATCGATACTCTTTGAAGCTGAGCTAATAGTTGTATAACTGGAGCTAATAGTAAGATAAGAGTTGTTCAAAAGGTTCATTTATTTTTGAACTTAGAACCTGAAAAGCGAAAAAGATAAACAAGAGTAAATCCATAAATAAACTAAAAGGAAAGTACTTCGATAAGCTTTCGATCGATAACAACTGGCAAGCTTTACTGATGTGCTTTACTCGTGTCAAGCTGATTGAAAGCTCTTAAGTTTACATAAGTCGTTGACTGCCAACAAAACTAATTAGACATAATGTATATATCACGAAGCTAATACCCCTCCCCTATAAGAATCTTGCGGGTACATGGGGTCAAATAAACTTCGCCCGTATATAGCGTAAGCCGTTCAGATTTTTTTAACGAAACCTTTTGAAGTACCTATTTTTGCTTGTTATCTAAAGCATCTACATACTCTTCAAGACCAGCTTTTATAGCTATGCCTATGTAATCTTCATCGGATGCTACTTCTTTGCCCCATTTAACAAGCATATCGTGGGTTGTGTCTTTCATCTCCAGTTCCATCTTCACGTGCATCTCTTCTTCTTCAGAGACGATCCGTATAACAGGAAGGTCAATAGCAGCTCTAGAAGTTTGGGTAGATGTCTGTTTCGTCTTCGGTGTCTTCTTTTTCATCGGTTGTAAAGTCTCCTGCAAATATAACGTCATCTGTTTCAGTAAGTACTGACAGCTTACAGAAGTCCAGACATCCAGCTATAGTGTAATCGTTAAGGTCGTACTCACGTTTGAACCGATACACAAGCTTTGCTAATTCGTACTGGAACGTATCTGTTTGATCGTTGATATTCATCGTTGGTGTAACTATAACATAAGGCGAGACGTTTTCATAGGTAAATCGACGACCAAGCTGTACACCGCTTAGATACTTACTTTTTAACTTTTGTGCTTTACAAAGTCCCTTCGGCTTGAAATGATTATAATCAAGATATTACGTAGTATATATTGTATACGTATCGTATTTCTTGTTAATAAGCTATAAGCAACTACTGCTTTAGAGGTTACATTAGCTGATACTTGTTGTAGCTATTTTATTCCACTTCGTTACATAACGAACCTTACAAACGCTACAGCTTCCATCATATCAATATATCAGTTGTTTAGTTAGCTCATACTTCGTTCTTTCGCTAACATCTCTAAAAGGTCTGATTGATGGTAACGATTATAACTGAACCTTTTAAGGATAGGTGTGTCTACAGACGTAGACCTAGTAAATCTAAACTTTAACTTTAGGATTACAAGGTATAGCTATAAGTACAATATAACTGTATTTACACTAACTACGTCATCACCTTATATAACAGATATAACAGTAATCAAAGAGTCTTTATCGAACGAAGTGAGTAAAGACGATGAGAACGATAGTGAACAAGGTTTGTTATTAAGTAGGAGTGTTAACGACTACATCCAAGTGACAGCTACAGCTTTGTTATTACGCTTATGGAAGCTATCAGTGAAGTCTTGTAGTTCTTTATGAAGGAGTTCTTGTTGTCTATCAACCATCGATTGGTCAGCATTAGCAGCCATCTGCTGCGTCCAATAACCAACAGCGATTGATAAGGCGTCAAGACGGTCATCGTGTACTAAGCTACCCTTATCCCTTGTTATCCTAGATAATTGATACATTAACATATATCTGGTTTGTTGTTCTATTGGATAGCTAAGAGCTGATCTGTAATCATTTGTTATTACCTTAGGGTCTACAACCAGACGATGAGCGTTAAGTACAGGTTCCATTACATCGACGATACGTAGCTCCTTTTGTTTGTTGTGTCGTACTTCTTCTATGGTTACAGGATAAGTTGTTCTAAACAGAGGCTTTATCAGCTCCATGAACATACCGTCTCCAAAGTTAGACTCTATAACAACGATATTAACTTTGTTATCCTTTGCTATAGCTACCAGTTGTTTCAGGGTCTTTTCGTCGTACCCACCTTTTATACCACCAGCATCAGGTACGTACAACTGACCGTTAAGCATCTTTACCACAGCGTACCCTGTCTCGTCTTTACCACGTCCAGACGGGTCAATAGATAGCACAGAGCCTGTATACGGTATCATATCCCCAACAGTAGAAGAGGGTCGTCTGAATCTATCTCCAGCTAATCCGACATTAGGTAACTCTCTATCTGTGTTATCAGGATCAGATGACCACACTATCTTTTCAGGGGCTAAGTCTACATCCACATCCGATATTATCAGATCGTTTATCTTTAGTGGGTATCGATCAGCATCGCTTAGCTTCGGGTTCAACATGAACTGTAAGGCGTACCCGGTACGACCGTAGCTCATCTTTCTTTCTTCTAAGTCAAGATCAGTGAACCGTAAGGGTTCTGTAGAAGTACCGATAGTCTCAGGAGCTATGTTATCCTCTATAAGGGGTGCTAGATCGCCTCCGTAGTTGTTAGAGGCTTCGGTATCGTCTGGATACTCTGAAGGCCATATACGGCTCTTGTAGCCCCTTTCTCGCAGTTTGTTGTATATACTGTCTTCACATTGAGGAGTACCAAGAAAGATGATACGGGAGGAGTCGAGTGGTTTAACGATAGCGTCGAACTCTTTTACTTGTTCATCCAGCTTATCCCTCATTCCTTGAGTAGCAGAGTTATTAGCTACCTCTACGTCGTCCGCTACGATGATGTCTGCACGGGAACCTGTGAGCTGTGATGATATACCAAGAGACTTAACAGAGGGAGCGTGAGACGCTGGAGCTGGACCAACATCAAAGGCTATCTTACTGAACCGTTGGTTCTCTGATGGTTTTAATCCTTGTAGTATTGGTATCTCTTGGATGATACGAAGGGTAAAGGTAGAGAAGTCATCCGATCTATTCTTACTGGCTGATACAACAAGTATATTCTTAGCTGGGTCAAGCAGTAGCTGATGTACTACAAAAGCTGATGTTATCCAACTCTTACCTACACCCCGGAACGCCATGATAACAGACCGCTTAGGACCGTGTTGCAAGTACTCCGCTATGTCGTATTGAAGCGGGGTAGGATCAGGGAGGTTAAGGTGTTTCCAGACTAGGTATAGAAAGTTTCTAAAGTCCCTAAACTGTGGCGGTACTGTTACATGCCGTTTGGTAGCCATCTCTCGGTGTGTGTGTTTTTCTTCCTCATATTCCATACAGCAGGTACAACCTGTAGGTTCATAGGATGGTGAAGGCCTCCTTTTGACAAAGGTACTATATGATCCACATGAAAAGGTATTCCTAATTTGTTTTGCAACCTAGTGCTCCACTCATAATAATATTTTATTAAAGTTTTTTCTTTTTTGTTTAATTTCACCGAGGCTTCTTTTTTAACAGCTCTTAATTTAGCTTTATAAGCTCGTCGTGCTGCTTTTCCCTTGTTTGTTTTTTTATAGAGTCTGCTTTTAAGTTTACCTGTTGTTTTTCTATATTCTAAAGCTTTATCGGAACGATTCCACATACTGTCTTTAAGTATAGATTTTTCTATGTTTTCCTTACTATCTACCCAGTATTCATTACCTCTAAATGATCTTTTATAAAATAAACCAGAAATAGTAGGATGCGGATCAAATCTATTAAAAGTACCTATAGGTTTACCAGTCTGTAATTCTTTCTGTTTTAACTGCCCTTTACCACGCCTGTACTTATCTAGGCTCTCCTCAAACAACTCAAGCTTCAGCTGCATCTCTCTCGTATTCGTCGCCAAAAGGTACTTGAATTGTTTTGTTTAAATCTTCTAAAGGCGTACCTATTCCAGAGTCCATCAAAACGCAGTTGTCTTTCAAAAATTGTCTTGCTCCATTTAAAATCGCCGCATTGAACTCTCCTTCAGCGTGCATCAGATCAATACTATCTTTGTACGCTTTAGCTACCTTGTCATGTAGTTTACTCCCCTCTTCGTGGCTTAGCATAATATTTATTGTATAACATTGTTGTTATCTTTGTAAACAAAAAGAGGCGGCTCCGAAGAACCGCCCCTTAATGATGGATGAGCTATAAACTCTTAAGCAGTTAATGCTGTTTCAAACTCAGATACTGAACCAAGTTCCACACCGTTGTGGTAGAGGTTAGCGTCGAGATCAGCAAGAGCAGCGGAGCTGTCGTCACCGTAGATGTCGGTGGAAGCAGCAGTAGCGGAAGTGGTAACTACTTTGAATTTGTCAGCAGACTCGTCCCAGAAGAACGCAGCGTTCGACTCAGTGGAACCACGCTCAATAACAAATCCGCCGTCATTCGATGCTGTAGAGCCTGAAGCAGCACCCTTGGACAAGTTGATAAGACTATCACTAACATCTAAGTTTGTTGTAGAAACAGTGGTGGTTGTTCCGGATACAGTAAGATTTCCGCTCAGAGTTAAGTCAGCAGCAGAAAGATTTCCGCTGAACGAAGCAGAGTTACCGTCAGAAGCGAGGGAACCAGCTTGAGTTTGCAGAGCAGAGATGTCGCTGTCGTTGCTGCTGATAGCAGAAGTGTTAGCGGATACATCGGACTGCAAAGAAGAGATGTCACTATCATTCGAAGAAACGTTCGATTGAAGAGTGGAGATGTCAGACTGAGCAGTTGAGACGTCAGATTGAAGGGAGCTGATGTCCGAGTCATTGCTGCTTACGTTAGATTGTAAGGTAGAAATGTCGGAGTCGTTAGAAGCAACAGCGTCAGCAACAGTCTTTAACTGAGTATCAAGAGCGTTATCAGCAGCTTGAAGGGTCGTTACCGAACTGATGTAGTTGGCAGAACTATTAGCTGTGTAAGCACCGTTAGCACCAAGACCTGCACCAGCTTGAGTAGCGTCAAGTTCGGACTGAAGAGCTGAAGTATCAGAAGCAGTATCTACATAAGCTTTGGTAGCGGCGTGAAGGTTAGCAGTTGGAGCACCTGAAAGGGTCAAAGCCCCAGTCATTGTTCCACCTGCGAGGGCAAGCTTCTTATCAAGCTCTACTTTTGTTTTTTGACCCAATTGGGTAAGCAAACTAGACATAATATATAATCCTTTGTTGTGGGTTAATTTGTGTTATTAAATGTATTAGCGGAGCTTATAACTGTCAAGCTACCTCAGTAATCAAGATGTCTCCAGCCTCAGTAGTTAAGCTATCTCCGTCTTCCGCAAGTATATGAGTAGCAGTAGGTACAGAACCACCAAGCTCTACAATCTTCCAATCTGTCCCATCATCCACAGCTATACAAGGACCACCGCTGCCGTCTCCATCACTGACGTATATCAATCGTCCTGATGTACCTGCTTCTGGTAAACTGCTAGTTAAATATGATCCAATTTGTAGAGATTGTGATATATTTACCGATCCACTAATCAAGCCTCCAGTCTTATCAAACTTGTTATCAAGCTTGGCTTTAACCTTTTGACCGAGTTGTGTAAGTAGACTGCTCATCCCTTGGTGTTATAACTGTAATTACGGAGCGGTCAAGGCATCAAGGAAGTCTTGGTAATCACCTACCTCCTCTTCACGAGCGTCCAAGAAATACGGTAAAGAGTTCCAAGCGGTCGTCCCGTCTCCAATCTTAATTCTGTTCCTAGCTGAGTCTAATTCGATTCCCAGCTCACCCTCAAGTAATATTGGGTTCTCAGTTGTCCACTCGCTAGAAGTTCCTCTACGTAATTGTATGCGTTTTGTAAAACTAGGCATCAGGTGATCCTCCATCAAAAGTATCTATATCTGCTTCCACTACCGCTCCTCCACCATCTACAGTAACAAAGAATGGATCGCTCTCAAGAGTAGTTACTTTACCTTCCAACTCCGTTGCTTTCTCCTCATTCTCTTTCGCTTGAGCAGCAGATGCAGCAGAAATCGTACGTTGTTGAAACGATAAAGGATTAGGACGTACTACAGTTCTTCTGGTAGGTCTAGCCATCAGTTACCATTTCTTACACGACCAGTAACCAGCTGTTAGCTTTGATTTCTTTTGGTCGCATTTATGCCTAGCTCTAAAAGAACGACGACGGGCTGGATCGCTTTTCTTAATTGTCATCTTAGCGTCACCGAAACGAATGATACGATGCTTGCTGCCTTCTTTAGCACACACAACAAACTTCTTTTTACCGTAGCCGGGTTCTCCTTTACGTATTCTTCGTGGTTTATTTATAGCAAGCCCACGACGCTTGCAGCCTGTCATCTTCTTCTTTTCAGCCATTATTTCTTAGGAAACCCACGCTTCATATTAGCGTAAGCCTTAGCACTGACTGTAGATTTACTTTTACTTCTACTGATGCCTAAAGCTTTACGTTTTCGCATATTCTCATACAACCCCGGTTTCTTTTTATTCATCGTCTATTTCCTCATTAATATTTCCATCATACGATCCAGCTTACCGTTGACCTCGTTGATAGCTTGTTCTACTTTACCGATCCTACTTTCAACAGCAGCATCCCGCTCTCTCTGAGCAGCTAACTCCACTTCTATCTTTGTAAGTCGTTTATCACCAATGTCTAAGCGTTCGATAATACGTTTAATAATCCACCCGATCACACTCAGTGCAATGACAAGAGCGGTGTTAAGAAAACTGGAGAGGGAGTCGATCATCCGATTACAACTACTTTGATGTATTTAGATGCAAACGATACATTTGGGTTCATTGTACCAGTAGATGTTAATTCTAGATAACCCCCACTACCTAGTTGAAGTTCAACGGAATTTGTACCTAAGCTTTGTATTTGTGCGTTATAGCCAACTGTACCGCTAGAACCTATCTCAGCACCTCCTGCTATCAATCTTGAATTAGCACCTGCCGAACTGGTAGCAACAAATACTTGAACTGTTACATCATCTGTTCCTAAGTTGTGAGTAATTGTGTGAGTACTACCGTTTGCTACGGTTACAGCATCTATACTGCTTTGCCACCCTGTGCTGTATTTAGAAACCGCACCCACAGTTGCACTAGCACTTGCTACTACTTTTACATAATGCCCAGACCAACTCTCTCCACCCGCAAGACTTAAACCGGGTCCAGCCCCGGAGCTATTAATAGCAATCCAACCGTCTTGAAGTAGTTGTAATTCTAATGTCGTAGTAGTTAAATCTGTTATAGTAGCACCATATTCAGCACTAGCATTTGCGTGAAAGTAGTTTCTTACCTCTTTGGCATTTGTACCGCTACTATCATCCGCTACCCATATAGTAAGAGTTAAATTAGTAGTACCTAAGTTATGGGTAAAATCGAGCGTAGCCCCGTTAGCCACAGAGGTAGTACCATCAGTATTTACCCACCCACTACTCCAATTAGGAGTACCAGCAGAACCTCCTGTGCCGCTACTTGCCGCTGTAACTAATCCTTTAGCATTAACTGTTATATTAGCATTAGTGAAAGAACCTACATTACTATTAACAGTGGCAAGAGTAAGAGCAGTTGACCCCGTAGCGTCTCCAGTGTGTGTGGCGTTTGATACCTTTGCAGTGTTAGCAACTACAGCTGAGTTGTTCGCTACCTCTGCGTCGAAGTCTGAAATGGTCGCTGCAGTCTGTGTACCTGTGTGGTTAGCTCTGTTCTTTAGATTAGCGTCCGTATCGTTAGCAGTAGCACCGTCTGCTACATTTAATAACGTCCGTGCTTCAGTTGCCGTAAGTTCTTGAACATCAACACCCGCACCGTTGTCGTTACCAAGCAATACATTGTTAGCTGCTACATTCTGTAACTTTGCGTAGGTTATAGCGTCGTCTTCTATCTGAGCTGTAGCAAGCTGTACACCGGGAGGAGGAGAACCTGTAGCAAGAGCAGTAGTGATAGTGTCGTCTACATAGTTCTTATTAGCAACATCGGCATCAACAGTTGGGTCAGCCAAGTTAGTAATCTTATTACTACCCATGTTTAGCTCACCACTCATCGTATCACCTGCAACATCAACAAAGGTAGAGTCTGTATACGTCTTATTGGTCAGATCATTACCGCTTGACGGAGTAGCAGAGGATGTAACTTTGTTAGCACCCATATCGAGATTACCCGTCATGGTATCCCCAGCAACATCTACATAACGATTATCAGCGTATCCTTTGTTCACTGCGTCGTCGTCAGAGTCTGGATCAGCTACGTTCTCAAGCTTTAATCCGTCAGCATCGTAGTGATCGCCTCCTCTTTTTGTTAACGCTCCACCTGTGATACCTTCTTCTGATTCTTCAGCGAGATAACGGTTGTGGTTGTAGGAGTTGTCCAGTTCTGTCTCGGTCAGTACTGATCCGTTAGCAAAGTCAACAATTCCTTCATTAGCGTCGCTGTCCCGTAGTATTCGTACCTTTACATTGGAAGCTGGAGCAGTAACAAATCGTACAAGAGTGGTAGGAGAAGTCTCAACGGTGTAATCGGTGGTCAACGCTTTGCGTACCCACTTGTTTAATCCGCCCGCTCCTTGTCCTTCATTGACTTCCACAGCAACGTGTGATGTCTTGATGTACGGGAATGAAAAGTTGAAGTCGGTCTCGCTACCGTCGCCTGTGTAATCTACGTAGGTGTTAGCCATGATGTTAA
>Ga0208547_1002443_pt1 | contig 9998 bp, 6 predicted proteins | sample DEB08_DNA_5_FD_185501 | JGI IMG/M metagenome (GOLD analysis project Ga0208547, IMG submission 185501) | Aqueous microbial communities from the Delaware River and Bay under freshwater to marine salinity gradient to study organic matter... | ecosystem: Environmental > Aquatic > Marine > Coastal ... | reverse complement strand
ACTGTAAATCAACACCTGACTTTTGTAAAAATATTCCACTGCCTGCACCGACGTTACTGGCTGTGTTTGCTTCGCCGCTACCGACAACACTTATCCAAGTAAAATCTCCATTGCCATCTACACTTAGTATTTGTCCTGCACTACCAACCGAACTATCTGATGTTGCAATTCTATCAGGTGTAAGTTGATATGTGCCAATTTTTTCATTAGTAATTAATTCATTGCCAATTTGATTTAACTGTATTGTTCCTGATAAATCAAAGAAACTGCTTGCGCCGCCGCCTGCACCACCGCTTGGTGGATTAATAAATGTTAAGTTACCTGCGCCGTCTGTGGCAAGTACCTGTCCTGCTAAACCGTCACTAACATTTAGTTCTCTAACACTAACTGTGTTTTCGTTTATTTGTGCATTACTTGCCGTACCGGATAAATCTCCGCCTACTGCGGGATCTTGTGTTGGAATCGTTGTAAAACTTATTACACCGCTACCATTTGTTGTTAGTACCTGTCCTGCTATACCATCAGATAGTGCAAGTTCAGATATACCGATTGAATTTGCTGTTACGCTTGCACTGGTTACAGCAACAAACCCTCTTACTGTAATTTCTGCATCTAGCAATGGAGGATTTTGTGTGCTATCTGTTTCTGTAAATGAAATTACATTGCTACCTTCAACACGATAATCAACATTGTAGGTTAGTTGAATACCATTAACGGTAACAACCAAATAGTCCACATTACCAATTGCTTGTGATGTTGTAAATTCGTATGTTGTTCCGTCGCCTGTAAAGTATTCCACAAACGTACCTGGAAAAGGACCAATTGTTCCCCAAGCACCACCAGTATAACCTTCAAAAACACTTAGATCCGAATTGTAGCGAACTTCACCTGTGCGTGGTACTCCTGCTCTTTGTGCAGTTGTTCCCACGGGTAAAACAATGCCCGCTGAACCGTCAAACTTCAGTGCTGGGTTAATTTGTCCTTGTGATACTCTAGTTTTTGCCATGCGATTGTTCCTTGTTACGTATATTTAGCGTGTATTCACATATTGACTTTGCTTGGCAAATAGCGTATAATTACATATATGTTTACAAACGCAACACCATTATTTCCGCAGGGCGTAGTTGGCACATATCACCATGAAAATTATGTGCTAGATCCTAGCCTTATATCGCATTTCGAAACTACTAAAGCGGGCGAAGGAATTCAAAGCACACAGTTAAAAAAAGAAGCGTTTGAAAACATACTAGACGAAGAAGTATTAATACCTATTCGTGATTTTATTGTGGAAAGTTTAAGGCACTACCTACAAGAAGTTGCCGCAATGCCATATGAAGAATTTTGGTTTACTTCAAGTTGGTTAAATTTTACTACAACAGATGGACATCAAAACTACCACAATCACACTAATTCAATTATTAGTGGAGTTTATTATGTTTATTCAGACGAAAAAGATCCGGGTTTAACATTTAGAAAAGAACATCGCAGTCACAAACCGTATATTACATTATACACAAATACAGCAAATATGATACATGCGGACCATGCAGAAGTTCCTACTAAAACAGGAGATTTAATTATATTTCCTAGTCATATGATACACGGTTATGGAGCAAGTCAATCTCCTAATACCCGTATTAGTTTGGCTTGGAATATACTGCTCAATCAACCAGAACATCTTGCTCCACAAGGTTGGTATCATATTAAGTTTGCAAAGTAATGACTGATTTTGTAATTGAACAAATACTATCACCGCAAGAATGTACTGATATAATAGCACTAGGTAAGCATAACGGAGTTAAAAAAGAAGATAATATTGTTAATAGCAACGATGTAGGTGTTGATAAAAGTATACGTTCAACTGAAATATATTTTTTAAATGATGTATCACTATATCAAAAAATAATGCCACACGTTGTAAGACTTAACAAGTGGAATTATAAGTTTTCTCGTGTTGAACCGTTACAGTTAGGCATTTATAGAGAAGGTGATCATTATGATTGGCATGTGGACGATGATGGAGTATCCTATGATAACAGTGCAGGACCGTTTGCAGGTTTAAACAGATTGTTAAGTTTTAGTATATTGCTTAACGAAGAGTTTGAGGGTGGCGAATTTGTAATCAACAATGTATTGCCTTTAAACAAAACAGGACAAATTTTGCTTTTTCCTAGCACAATTAAACATAAAGTAAACCCAGTAACACAAGGTACTAGATATTCACTAGTTGGTTGGTGTTGCGGAGAACTATGGAGATAATATGAAAACAATTACATATAAAGAAGCAGTTAATTTAGCAGAAACATACAAAGATAAAAACAAAGCAACTTTTATATTATTTAAAGAAGAACATTGTGAATGGTGTAATGAATTTATTCCTGAAGTATTAGAAAAAGTAGAACCAGACTTTAGCAAAGATATAGATTTTTATATTGTTCCTAACTCAAACGGTCAATTATTTCCTCAGGCACAAACACCTGTTAGTTTTATTTTTGTTCCAGGAAAGTGTCCAAATAAAATGCCATTAATACGCCCCGGAGCGGCCGACATTGGTAATGTTAGCAGTGATCTTAGAAGGGTCGTTGACAGTTTGCACAATGGACTAGATTTAAATAGTCCAAGGTTACCTATCTAATGTTAACTACAGAAGCAGAAAGAAAAAGACGTTATAGCATTTGCAAAAAGTGTCCACATCTACGTGCATGGACAAAAACTTGCGAAAAATGTAATTGTTTTATGCCTGTTAAAACTAAAATACAAGAAGTATCCTGTCCTATAGGAAAATGGGGTAGAAATAGTTGGGGCGGTTAATCTTTTTCAATTATATAACCATTTGATTTAAAAACATTTATATTACCAGCAATAGTAATTCTATTTTTGTCAAATATATTAGGTAATACTTTATGAAAAATCCATCCTGGAAAAAATACTAATTCGTTTTGTTGCTCGTTAATAGGTACAATATTGTCTTTATCATAATACCAACAAAAATTTGAGCCTTCCGAAGGTTTTACAAAATGGCACCAACTAATAGTAAATTTACATTCTGTGCTATGTGCGTGTGGAGTAAATCCTTTACTACCGGGTTCATAAATTTGAAACCACCATTCCCAGCCATACTCTGCAGAACTATAATTAATAGATTGCATAAAATCAGCAATTATTTCACCGTAAAAAGAATTTAATTTTTTATATAATTCTTTTTCTTGCTGTGTTTGCTTGTGATTGCCAAAATTTGTATATCCAGGAAACCCATGTTGATTAGTTTTGTACTGCTTGTAAAAATCTTTACTATTTAATAATTCCAACGAGTCATCTGGAAAATGAACTATTTCTCTAGCAATACAATCATATTTTGGTTTAAACATCATAATTCCTTTTTGTATAGATAATTATAACAAAGAGGACACCGTCTGTCAATGAAAAAATTAAACCAAAGTTTCTATAGGATTATTTTCTAGTAAACAACAACAAGGTAACCGTTACCTGCTCTACTAGTACCGCCAATAGTTCCACCGCCATAGTTTACGTTACAAGCATATCCTACTGCACTACCGCCTGGATAATAAGTATTTCCTGTTTCAGGTGGAGTACCACTACTACCGCTTCTTGTTGATGAACCACCGGTTACTGTAACACCACTACCTAAACTTCCGCTTCCTGAAGTTTGACCAGCAACGTATCCAGATCCGCCTTCACCGTCTCCGCCGTTAGCACCAGTGTCACCACCACCGCCACCGCCGTACCAGCCACCACCACCTGCGGCACCGTTACAGCCGTTACCACCACCAGCGTGTCCACCACCAGGCCAGCCACCGTTACCGCGAATGTTACCACCGCAACCCCAGCCGCCTCTAAATTGTACTCCTGAGAATGTCGGTGAGCCAAATGGCCAAGAACCGTCACTCGAACAAGAACCACCACATGATGGTTGGAATCCACCGCTTGATTGTCCGGCGCCGCCGGCATAACTGTGTCCTGGAGTGGATGATCCGCCACCGTTACCGTTTGGATTGTATGTTCCAGCACCACCACCGCCTCCGGCGATTGCAATACAGTTGCCTGCACTTTCACTTGTTCCTACAAATAAACCAGTATAGCCTCCGCCTCCACCGTTTTGATCTGAATAGGAGCCGCCTTGTCCTACAAAAACACCAAATGCTTGAGAAGCACTACCTGTTGTAACTGTTGCTGTTGTATATCCTCCAGCACCTCCCGGAATACTTGTGTTGTTGGCTCCTGTTCCGCCTGCCGCTCCCCACATATGAACTGTAAATGCTGTAACGCCTGATGGTTTTGTCCATGTTTGCGGTGAGTATGTACCAACCTGAGCACTAAATGTCTGTACTACTGGTGCATTTACAGTAATACTAAATGTTCTATCTGTATCAATGCCGCCTGCTGTTGCTCTAATTGTAAATGTATATGTTGTATTTGATCCAACGGCACTGATATTTCCGCTAATTGTGCCGTTACTTGTGTTTAAAGTTGTTCCGCCAGGCAATGATCCGCTTTGTAATGCGTAGGTAACTGTATCTCCGTCTGCGTCTGTTGCTTGAACTTGCACAGAATATCCCGAACGTTGAGAATCATAAATTGTTCCTAAACTTCCTGCCGCAGTTGACCATGCTGGTACTCTATTAACCGTTCCTGCAGGATCTAAGAATGAACTTAATCCTGATGGGTTAACCACTTTTACACCATATTGTGCACCACCAATAAATCCGACACTAGCCGCATTAGTTGCCGCAGTTAATTCACTCGAACTTACAAAAGTTGTGCTCAACGCCCTTTCGACGTTGCTTACACCCGGACCTGTAATATAAACTGCTGAGCCATTTTTAAAATTACTTCCCGTAATTGTAATAGTACTATCAGTGTCTTCGTACAGTGTGCCTGTTTGATTAGTTACTACCGGAGGTGCGTCGATACCTGCCCAGCCTGTAGCGTTATATTGTTCTAAAAATCCTAAATCTGTATTGTATCTTATTTTACCTACTTCGGTTACAATACGTTCAGCAGTAGTACCCTTAGGTACAACAAGGCCATCGGTTCCGTCAATACGTAAATTTTTATTTTTTGCTTTGCTATAATCAATAGTCATATTATACCTCCAATAACTTCCAACCGTAAGTACTGCCAGTATATACCATCTGGAAGCCGGCATTTTCTGTTGTTACACTCAATGTATCTACCACACCATTAATTTTTTCAGATCCAGGATTAATTGTTGCATTATAAGTATCAAAGGAGCCTGCTAGATCCATTACTCTTACATTATCTCCAACTTGTGGACTTGCAGGAAGATTAATAATTATTACCGACCCTCCGCTAGTATCAACTAAAAGTCTATCATTGTTAGATGCTGTGTATGGAGTAGTGTTTACTACTGTCCATGGATTGCCGCCGCCAATTCCTGACCATTGCGTTCCGTCGTACCCTTCAAACGTATTAGTATCTGTATTAAATCTCAAATATCCGCTTGCAGGAGATCCTGGTCTATCTGCCTCAGTACCTTTTGGTACTAGTACATATTGTGCACCAATCTGTGCAACTTGAGCACCATTAATATCAAAATCTATAGTATCGGTTGATGCTCCTGTACCAGTTACTTCTACTTTAGATTGTGTAGGTGAATTTCCTGCAACAATAGTACCTTGTGTTGCACTTAAATTTGAAACTTGTTGATCAACATATGTTTTTGTTGCTTTTTCAGTTGGTACTGCTGTATCTGAATTATCAGCAAATGTACCATCTGTACTAAATTCGTTAATTGTAGCACCTTGTTTACCTGCTGTAATAGATCCTAACTGTAATTCATTCAAACCAGCCAAGTCAAACTCTTCAGATGAAAGGGTGGCTCTACCAGTTGCCTGTTCTACCTTGAAGTAATCACCTACTCGGAAGTTACCATCTTGGTCAGTGGTTACGTAGAACACTCTGCCTCCGTTTTCGCTTAGTGTTTCTCTATCCTGGCTTGGTTGTTGTTGATAATCAGAACTAATAATAACCGGGTAGTTTGTGTCAGCAAAACCACCAGTACCGATATCCAAGAAGTCATGTCCGCTCATACGTACTTGACTATATGCTTCTCTAAATGTAATATGTGTTAAATCATTTGGTGTCTTGTTACTTGGAATAGCAGGATCGATACCAATTGTGCAAGTTCCGTAATTTGTTTTTGCAGGAGCATTGTTTAATCCTCCATCTATTGTATCAATAAATGCTTGTACATTATTTTCAGTAAGTGTTACGGTACCTGCTTCTGTAGCAGTTAACCCAGTAACTTGTGTTTCGGTATTTCCGCTTGAGGGTGTTATACCGCTTTGACTTATCACATCATCAACAATAGATTTAAAATACGTCCATGCCGCAACATTTTGTGCGTTTTCGTTGTTGATAGAATATAAACCGCTTGCATTGTTCCAATAACTTAAAGCGGCATCAATTGTGCTTCCATTTGAATTATAATCTAAGTCAGTAATTAAAGCATCGACCACTAATCCAACATCTCTTTCACATGTAGCAACATCATAACTAAAACCACTCCATATACCAGCGCCACCTGCTATCTGTACAGCAAGCCATGCTGTTATTTCTGCTTGTAAAAATGCTTTGTTAGCAGTTAAGATTGCTTGTGCATTTGGATTATTTCCTGTAGTATAACTAGGACCAACATAGTTAGCAACACTAATAACAAAATAAGTTTCTGAATCTCCTACAATCTGTAGTACCGAACCGTCTTTTGGTTGACGATTTAAACTGTCAACGCTAAACGAAGTACCTCTACCTATACCGGCAAAGCCTGCTCTTGTTGCAACAACAGTTCTAGTTTGACTAGGTGATTGATTTAGTGTTAATGTTGTGTCTGATAATCCTAACACAACACCAATTTGAGTAATAGGTTCAATTCCTTTTGTTACTACTGTATTAGAGGTTTGTCCTGCTGTAGAATTAGCAATAACATAACTTCCGCTAGTTACTGTTCCAATACCGCCTGTATTGTCTCTTTGAATATTAATAACTACACTATTTCCTTGTTCAATACCTGCCGCAATCACGTTAACACCGTCAAGCATTACGCCATTGAATGAAATATTATTGGATCCGTTATCAAATTTGACTGCCCACGGAATAGTATTACCGTTACTTGATAATCTAGTAACTATTCCTGTGTTATTAGTGTTTGTTCCTTCATTTATATAACCTACAGCATATACATCATTACCTTGTGCAATTACATCTTTAAATTCACCTTCTTCTGAACCCAGTGAATATTGCTTTTGCCAAGAAACTGTTCCATCGACTGTTAATCTAAAAATAAGTGGATTTTTATTAACCGCACCAGCATCATAATACCCTGCCGCCATTAAGTAAATACCATCTCCTGATCCAGAGTCTAAGTTAATTGAATTAATTCTTACATCACCATAGATATAAGATGTAACATAATTACCACTTAGATCAATACGTGTAATTACACTTTGGTTCGCAGTACTGTCATATGCGGCAATGTATAAATTATTTTCTGCTGTTGCATCACCGGCAAGTGCATATGTATCTGTTGAAGTTGTTGGAGGTAATGCAAAAGTACACGATGTAGGAACTAGTGTATTAGATGCACTTGAATCATTATACTCTAATGCTCTTGCCCAACTTTCAATTCCCGCAGGATTAATTTTTATAACAGTCATGCCACTTGTTGTGTGTGTACCAACTGCATACAGATTATTTTTGTCGGTAGTTACTGCTGTGATTTCGCTTGTGTTACCAACAATTTTTTGCCATTGAATTTCACCTGCTTTTGAAATACAAAGTATAAATCCTTTATTTGTTCCCCCATCATAAACAACACCACCGGCATAATATCTATCACTTAATTCAACTACACTATGAATTGCTCCAAACGTAGATTCGTAAGTATAAATCCAATCTAAACTTCCTGCCGCATTATATTTTGTAATAAAAGGATATGACGCAGTGTTATCCCAACTTGATGTAACGTCTGTTCCTGTCGGGGCAGTATGTCCTACAAACACTCTGTTACCTATACTGTCTCTATAACTTGTGAATACATGAACATTTGATGCTATTTGTGTTACAGAATCAAGCGTTGTATTGTTTAATCTTAATTTACCAGTAAGTGGTGTTTCAGTTTGTGAAAAGCCTCTAGCAACAGCACCATATTCTCCATACGAGTTGTTACCAACGATAGCACGAATTTTACCACCGCTTTCTGCTAGATAACCAATATTACAATAATATGTAAAACATGATACAATCTCAGTTCTACCATCGTTTAATACGTGAACTCCAACACCGTCACTATTAATTTGTGTAAAGTCGTTATTAACAATTGATTTATAACCACCGTTGTGTAATCCACCATCTACTTTCATACCGGTACCGCCCGGTGAGAAGTTAGTACAGTTTTGTACATATGGCGATTGCGAAGTAATCCACACGCTTGTGTCATCTGGTCCATTTCCTGGATCCAGTGATACCTGAACACTTCCTGTACTAAAGTTTCTAAATACAAAGTTACGTAAACGTGTTCCGTTGTTTACAAGGAATACTTCTGAATTAGCATTTGGTGTAGATCCGTCTGACGAAATACCTACGCCATAACCTTTATCATTTGTTGTATCTGGTGAAATAGTAACAGCACCGAGACCGTTACCCTCCATAACAACACCACGGCCTAATCTAACAGGACATAGTTCTTCATAAGTTCCAGAACTTACGTTAATACGGCATTGACCTAAACTAAATGTTTGTTGTGCCGCGTGTTGTAGTGTACGCCAACTGTTTGTAGGAGTTCTACCGTCATTGCTATCACTACCCTGTGGTGATACATAATAATCATTTTGTGGTGTTAGGTGACCCCAACTTGGAATACCGTTGTTTACACTTAAAAATGCACCGCTTGGTCCAATTGGAAGTCTTTCAATATTACCACTTCCGTTGCGATAAATCATGTCGCCGGTTGTTGTCATTGGTGAACTAATGTCACCCTGTGACATTAATTCCCATTTGCTAGGATCTGTTCCCGGAGTTACACCAACAACGTCATTACTAATACAAATAAAAGAACTGCCTGAATATTCTACTACGTCTCCATATTCATATTCTGTAATTGCTTGGTATGCACTTTTCCAACTAAAGCCTTCCGTAAATACTTCCCAATAATCAGAAGCAGGTGGTTCGGTTGAAGTTGAACCATCGTTTTCATAACTTTCAATACAAATATAAGTTCTACCACCTAGTTTAGCAATATCTCCTAAAGAGTAATCTGTGTTTGCGTCCCAGATACCTTTGTAAGAAAGACCACTAGTGAATAATGTAAAATTATTTGTTTGATCTGGTCTTTGTCCTTTTATTTCACTAGTACATAGATATACATAAGAACCATACTTTACAATTTCTCCTGGTAGGTATTCAACAGCAGAAAGCCAAGCACCTTTCCAACTAAATCCTGAAAGTACATTTTGCCAATTTGTTACATCTGTAGGTCTTATTGCTAAAGGTCTTTTGCCTTCTAGCACAGTATATCTATTACCACCGTATGCTACAACATCGCCTGGCTTATATTGAATTCCATCACTATAGTTTCCTACAAATTCATAACCTTTTGAAAATACGTCCCAATATGTTGTATTTGTTGGATTGTTGTTTAAGGAATTTTGTTTAGCAACATAAAGATATCCACCATAATAAACTATATCACCTTTTTGATAGTTTGTAGAAACCGACCAATCACCTTCAAATTGTTGACCGTCTACAAATCTTTGCCAATAAGCAGTGTCTGTATAGGGATTATTATTAGTACTTTCTTGTAAACAAATATAAACAGCACCACCATATGTTACTGTTTGTCCTTTTTTGTATAATGTTGCTTGACTCCATGCGCCTTTGTTTTCAAGGCCTTCTGCCATAACTTCAAACTTAGCGGCATTATTAGCAAAAGCACTAGAACTTGTATGAGCATCTACACAAAC
>Ga0208547_1002440_pt1 | contig 10005 bp, 10 predicted proteins | sample DEB08_DNA_5_FD_185501 | JGI IMG/M metagenome (GOLD analysis project Ga0208547, IMG submission 185501) | Aqueous microbial communities from the Delaware River and Bay under freshwater to marine salinity gradient to study organic matter... | ecosystem: Environmental > Aquatic > Marine > Coastal ... | reverse complement strand
GGTTTCCTCGACAGCCATTCCCAGGGCATCGGCCAGGACGAGTCGACCTTCTGCGTCGGTGTTCAGCACCTCCACCGTCTTGCCGCTGTAGGTGGTAAGTACGTCACCCGGGCGCTGGGCGGTGCCACTCGGCATGTTCTCCGCGGTCGGAACCCATCCGGTCACCTTGATCGGAAGACCGAGGGAAGCGATTGCGCGCACCGCCCCGATGACGGCTGCCGCACCGGACATGTCCGCCTTCATCTCGTCCATGTTGGCCGCTGGCTTGATCGAGATGCCGCCGGTATCGAACGTAATGCCCTTGCCGACCAGAGCGATGTGCGTCGAGGCTCCGCGGGGCGCGTACGTCATTCGCACCAGACGCGGCGGGCGTGAGGATCCCTTGCCCACACCGAGGATGCCGCCGCAGCCGTCGCGCTCGAGGGCTTTCTCGTCCCAGATCTTGACGGTGACCGGCAGACCCTTGACCGAATCCTTGGCCGCCTGTGCGAGATCTGCGGGGGCGAGTGCATTCGGGGGCGTGTTCACCAGATCGCGGGTGAAGCAGACGGCGTCTCCGACAGTCTCGGCGCGCTCGATGATCGCCTTGGCCTCGCCAGCGGGTGCGGGAACGACGACGACAACGGACGAGACCGGCTTCGTTGACGCTGGGGCGTCGGACTTGAAAGCGGTGAACGCGTATGAGCCGAGGCGTGCAGCGATCGCCACATCGCGCAGGGTCGCCGGCTCAGCATCGGGGGGAACGATGGCGACCTTCTTCTTACCGGTGGAACCGCGGACGGCCGATCCGATGGCCCGGCGCAACTGCTCCCCGCCTGCGTCCTTGGATCGATCGCCAAGTCCCACGCCGATTACGGTCGCGGCCTTGATCCCCGTCGGTGCCGGGATGCTCGTGATCTCCCCGGACTTACCCGATGCACCAACCGACTGCAGGGCATCGGCGATCTTCGAGGTCTGGGCGGGAGTGAGCCCCTCTCCGTGGACGGTGACCTTCTTCCCACGTCCCGGGGTGATCGTGACGATGAGGGAATCGGCTGTGGTGGCTGCTGGCTTGGTGGTGGCGACGCTGAGAATCGGCATGCGGGGAACTGTAATCCGCGGCCGGCGCTTATGCCTGAGCACTACGGTCGGGGCATGCTCAAGCACACGCCCTTGCACAGCAGGCACGTCGACGCCGGCGCCAAGATGGCTGATTTCGGTGGCTGGGAGATGCCCATCGAGTACACCGGCACTGTCGCCGAGCACACCGCTGTTCGCGAAGCGGTCGGCATCTTCGACGTCTCCCACATGGGCAAGGTTGCGGTGTTCGGTCCCGGTGCTGCGGCCTTCGTGAACTCACTCGTCGCCAACGACCTCGATCGGATTAGTGACGGCCAGGCTCAGTACTCGATGCTGTGCAACGAGGACGGCGGGGTGATCGATGACCTCATCGTCTACAAGTGGGGTGATGATGCCGTCTACATCGTGCCGAACGCCGCCAATTCAGCGACGGTCGTGGCAGCGCTGAAAGAGGCCGCGGGCGGGAGCATCACGATCGACGATCAGCAGGAGACGCACGGCATCATCGCGGTGCAGGGTCCGACGTCACCCGACGTCCTCGCCGCACTGGGTCTGCCGACGGACATGGACTACATGGCATTCGGGATGGCGCAGTGGCGCGATCACCCGGTCACGGTGTGCCGTTCGGGCTATACGGGTGAACATGGCTTCGAATTGATCGCACCGAATGCTGTGCTCGCCGAACTGTGGGATGCGCTCATCGAGCAGGCCCAGGCCGTGGACGGAATGGCTGCAGGTCTCGGGGCACGCGACACCCTGCGCACCGAAATGGGCTACCCCCTGCACGGTCAGGACATCTCGCCGACGATTTCACCAGTCGAAGCAGGCCTCTCGTGGGCCGTTGGTTGGGACAAACCTGAATTCGCCGGCAAGCAGGCGCTCGCGACGATGCGCGCGGACGGACCACCACGCCGACTTCGTGCCCTCCGGGCCAAGCAGCGCGCGATCCCTCGCTCTCACATGACGGTCCTCAACATCGCAGGAACCGAGGTGGGTGAAATCACCAGTGGAACCTTCTCGCCAACTCTGAAAGAGGGCATCGCGCTAGCGCTCCTTGACGCTTCGGTGAACATCGACGACGAAGTGCTGGTTGACGTGCGGGGCAAGCAGATCCCGTTCGCAGTGACGAAGGCACCCTTCGTGCCAAGTCACGTGCGCTAGATCGGATCGACAACGTCCAGGAGCGCCAGAACGCCTGCGATCGCCGTGGTGCCGTTGCTGCGTGTTGCGAAGTGCGCAGCCGGTGTTGTGCGCAGTTGTTCCTGTGCTGCTTGAATCGCCGGATCCTGAGAAGACGTCGCTGGCTTCCACCACCACGCAGCATCAGGGGCCTCGCGGAGACCAACAACCGCACCCGCATGGCACACCAACCCGTCGAACAGCACCGCGGTGTCCCGTGCGGCGGCTGCGAGCAAGGCGGCCGTTGCGATGGCGACATCCGAGTCGTCCCCTGCAGCGTCACTTTTCTCGACGTCCATTACCGGCTGACGCATGACGGCGAGTTCATCGCGGATGTCCGCGACCACCCGCATCCACGTCTCGTCGGTCATGTCAGCTGGTTGGTCGATGACGCCTGTTGCGGGAACGCCGGCGATGAACGCGATCGTGGCACGGGCGGCCGCTGATGAACGCCCGATGTTCAGTGCGATCAGGGTTGCGCCACTATCCACCGCTCGGTTCACCTGCTCGGTGGCATCGTCGGTGCTCGTCGGATCGACGATCCAGGTAGTCGACCTCGGGCGCTCAGGACTGCGCTCGATCCACCAATCGTGGAGTTCGAGAAGATCTCCACTGAGGTCAGGATCGGATTCAGACGCCACAGCCAAAACCCTAGCTAGCGAACGTCAACGTCTGCCCGCAACTTCGCCAGCGAGCGGCTCAGCAGCCGGCTGATCTGCATTTGGGAAACGCCGACCTCGTTCGCGATTTCCGATTGGGACATGCCGTCGAAGAAGCGCATGGTCACAACCAAGCGTTCTTGGTCCGGAAGTGAAGCCAACAGTTTCTTGACGGTCTCTGCGTCATCAACTCCCGCAAGGGATGCATCGAGGTCTCCGAGTCGATCGGCTAAAGGCGCCCCATCGGGAGCGACGGCGTCGATCTGTGTCATCTCGCGAACGCGGCTGAGTTCGAGGGAGTCGAGGACGTCTTGGGCATCAACGCTCGCGCGCTCGGCAATCTCGGCGACGGTGGGGGAGCGGCCAAGGTCCTGAGTCAGGGAATCGTGCGCTGCGTCGATTTTCCCGCGTAGTTCCTGCACTCGCCGAGGGACCTTCATCGACCAGGTGGCGTCGCGGAAGTGACGGCGGATTGCACCGACAACCGTGGGAACGGCGTAGGTAGAGAACGCCAAACCGCGGTCAGGCTCAAACCGATCAACGGCTTGGATCAGCCCGATGGTCCCTGCCTGGATGACGTCCTCCATCGGCTCACCACGTTCGGCGTACCGCCGCGCCAAGTGCCGAACGAGTGGCAGATGCATCTCCACGAGTGCGTCCCGCGCTGCCGAACGCTGCGCATCTGAACTCGCGGCATCGTGAAGGGCATCAAAGAGCGCCAGTTCGGCCTCGTGGCGCTCGAGGTCCGCTGGTGATGACACAGATGCCTCAGGCGGAAAGCGAGTGATCGCGGGCGAGGCTCCACTGCATGCGCAAGACGCGATCGACAACTGACATCTCCACCGAGCCCACGAGTGCAGTGAGCACCGTCCACGCGAAGGGATCGGGCGCTGAGACTTCGTCGGTTGGAACAGCGCACTCGAGAGTCACCGACACCGAAGAACCGTCGTTACACACGTCGCAGCCGACGGTGGCGCCCTCGGCTGCCACCGAGATCAGATGGGAGATGGCTTCATCCATCGCCAACCGGACGTCCTCGATCTGGTCCACGGTGAGATCGGCGCGGGCCGCCATGGCTGCACCCACGGTGCGGGCAATCGCCATATTGACAGTCTCAGCGGGGAATTCGACGCGCACGCAATCCTCGGGAACGGTCATGCCGTAATTGAACCATCGGATTGAGATGCGGTCAGGTGCTTGACGGTGTGCGCCCCCCCTGTCAGGTTGTTCGCATGGCTAAGCGAATTCACGTACGTGCACTCATCGCGGCGAGTGCCTTGGTTCTCGGTGCTGTGGCTACAGGGGGCGCTGCGCAAGCAGCGTCCTGCGGAAAAACGGCCTACGAGGACGGCACCTTCGGTCCGGCGGTCTGCGCGAACGGCAAGGCAAACACAGCCGTGCGCGCGGAGTATCGGCAGGCTGCTCCAGCGATCATGGCGCTGAAGAAGAAGTCAACTCGTAAGCAGATCTTGGCGGCAATGTGCTCCGACCACACCGCCCGCGCCACCAACGTTCAGATATTCGACGCTCTTCAGTACCAAGAGGCACGACACGATTGGACTCCGCGAGTAATCCGACGGGCCGAACGGGACATCGTCAACGATCGGTTCTGCTAGCGGCGCGTCAATCACGTTACGCGGGTACGAGTGTGCCGGAGAAGATCTGCCAGCCCAACGCGGTTTTGGCCACCAAACTCAAAATGATGTAACTGCGCTCACCACGGAGATAGTCGCGCCACTTTCCGATCTTCTTGTACTGCAGCCATTGAACGAGCGCGAAGGCATTGAAGAAGATGAAGAGTGAAACGAAGATTCCGATGACGAAGCCGGGAATCTCCGGTCGCTGAGCCGAACCCGGGGCGAGCAGCCACAGGAAGATGACGATCCACGGCACCACGCCGGCCACGCAGCCGAAGATGAAGGGGAGCATGCCTCCACCTGGTTGCTCGTACTTCTCTTGCAGCCAACCGAACAAGATCATTGAGGCGTTGACACCAAACAGCGCCATGAGTGCGGCGAAGTTCGAGATACCCGTTACCTGAGCGATCAGCACGATCATGATTGACGACGACAGCGAGTACTCGACCCAACGGAAGTAGTTATGGCCTGCCTGGAGGCCGGAGACGTACCGCGGGTAGAACCACGGACTGGCAACCAGGAAATGGAAGAAAGCTGAGAGCGCAAAGAACAGGGCCACGCCCCACGCAATTCGTGAGTCGAACAAGACGACCGGATCGTTGGCGGGTGTCCCCGGAGGACCGAATACGTAAGCGGCCGTGACGGGAAGTGTGAAGTCAGTAGACAGGAACAAGATCAGGAACATCTGTGTCAGGTGGGCGAACCCCGCGACGATGTTCAGCTTGCGCAAGCCGGCGAAGGAAATTCCGGTCTCGGACTTGGTCGTGAGATCAGGAGCGCTCATGAGAGGAGTCTTTCACTTGGCGACATGCATTGCTAGCCCATCGATGCTCGAATGGCGGATCGCGCGGCGGATGTCAAGATCTGCCCATGACAACTCGAGGCTGGGTGGGCATGGCCCTCGGTTTAGGACTCGTGATCTGGGGCGTGTCCCAGATCATCTTCGGGAGCTAGTGGCTGCCCTTGTCGAGCGACGCGGCGGCCAACTCAGTCAGACGGGCACCGGTAACGCGGTAGGGGATCCATTCGGTTAGGGCGTCTGCTCCGAGCGACTCGTAGAAGCCGCGTGCAGGTGTGTTCCAATCCAGTACCCACCACTCCAGACGTCCGTATCCTCGATCCACGCATATCTGCGCAAGGTTGGACAACAGTGCGATCCCGTAACCAGAGCCGCGGTGTTCGGGCATTACGTATAGATCTTCAAGGTAGACGCCGTGCTTGCCGAGCCACGTGGAGTAGTTAAGGAACCACAGGGTGAAGCCGACTACCCCGTGCTCGGGATCGTCAGCAACGTGGGCAAATAGCGCCGGGTTGTCCCCGAAGAGCGCGCGCTCGAGATCAGCAGGTGTGGCGATGACGGCGTCAGGTTCCTTTTCGTAGACCGCGAGCTCGACGATCATGTGGTGAATGGTGCTTATGTCCGAAAGCGTTGCCTCGCGAATCATGGGGGGAGGCTACAGAGAAGTACGACTTAACCCCGAATGTCCATACGTCCGCTAGTCGGACTGTCTAGGCTATGTCCGCCTCACCCCCATCGAAAGGACATTCGAGTGAGAAGCAAGACATCGGCCGTCTCGGCCACCCTGATTGGTTTGGCCCTGATCGGTTCACAGATTGCTGTCGCAGGGACGGCCTCCGCCGACAACCACGGAACCACCACCGTCAGCGCCGGGAACGGTCAAGTGGGCACGAACCAGGTACTCACAGCCACCTTTGCCTTTTCTGATGCTGGTCCGACGTGTGATGACCAAGGATCCATTAGCTTCGACTTCAAGGCCGGCGATTCCAGCCTCGGCTCTGTCTCTGGAACGTGCACGCCGGTGAGTAACGGCTCCTTTACCCCTGTGGCGACTTGGACCGGCACCCTGAACTGGACGCCCACCAAGCCGGGATCGGTGACCATCACCACCCATGCCAATGAGCAATTGTTTGGTGGGTCTCCGACTCAAGTCGGTAGCGCTTCGAAGAAGGTTCAAATCGCGCAGGCGCCTGCACCCAAGCCAACCACTCCTTCTCAGGTGCGGAACCTGAAGGTCACCGGAGTTTCGACCAACACGGTTTCCCTGAACTGGGATGCTCCGAGCAGCAGCGGTTCGGCGCCAATTGGGGGATACGTCGTCAACTGGACCGGCCCGACCAGCGGTCAGGTGTCGGTCGCTGGCAACACGACGAACGCCAACATCGGAACGCTGTCGGCTGGTTCGACCTACACCTTCTCTGTCCTTGCGACTAACGCTTCGGGCTGGGGCGCAGCGACGAGCGTCACGCAGAACACCGCCAACGCTCCAACGCCGGCACCGGTTCAGCAGCAGACCCTGGTTGGCCCGATGTGGGAAGGCGGAGGTGCCAAGGTCAAGAGTGGAAAGTGGAAGACGTTCAACGACTCCGCAAATCTCGACACGAACGCGGGCCACGAGGCTCGACTGAGCGCGGTCAATCGATCGGCGTCGATTAAGTCCGTTGTCTTCCGTTATAAGGGCGACTTCGTCCAGGTTCGCGCCACGCTGAAGAAGGGTGCCAAGCGCGGTTCCTTCACGCTCGTGGAATCCGCACCTGCGTTCCCTGGCTTCACAGCGATGCCGAGACCCGGAATATCCGGGTTGTGAAGTAGGAACCACCCCGAACGCGAAGGGGCCCGCTGCCGATGGCAGCGGGCCCCTTCATTGTTCTTGGGGTGGGAGCTCAGGCCTTCTTAGTGGCCCAAAAGATCTCGGCGATCTCGTCGATCTTTGCGAGCAACTCATCGGCCACGGCTACGTCGCAGGTGCCCTTGGTGCCACCGGCGCCGGCCAACTTGGTGGCCTGGTTGAACAGATCGTTCAACTGCGGGTACGCCTCGAAGTGCGGGGGCTTGAAGTAGTCAGTCCACAGCACCCACAGGTGCTCCTTGACCATGTGCGAGCGCTCTTCCTTGATGGAGATGGCGCGAGCCTTGAAGTCGTGATCATCCGAAGCGTTGTGCTTCTCCATGCACGCCTTGACGGACTCGGCCTCGAGGCGGGCCTGAGCGGGGTCGTAGACGCCGCAGGGGAGGTCGCAGTGCGCATACACGGTGGTGCGGGGCTCAAATGCCCGGGCGATGCGGTTGAGCATTGGTCTCCTTCGAAAGCGTGGGCAGAATTTCTTCCTTGAGCCTAGCGCTCCGGTGGCGAGTCAGCACCCGGCAGGATGGCCAGGTGCTGTCGTTCACCACTGTCCGTGTTGTCGGTCCGTCTATGGAGCCAGCAGTACGAAATGGGCAGTGGTGGGTCGTGCGAAAGGGCGCGAAACTTCGGCAGGGGGATGTCGTTTTCTTGCAACACCCGAAGCGATCGGATCTGAGCGTGGTCAAGCGCCTGAGCCATCGAGAAAGTAACGGGTGGTGGGTGCTTGGTGACAACCCACGCGAGAGTGATGACAGTCGGCAGTTCGGGGTGGTGCCAGACAACTTGATCATCGGGCGGTTGATTTTCCGTTATCGATGACCGGCACTCTTCAGCACGATGCAATGTGGTGGCCGATGCCTCGATCAATATGTACCATCCATTTGGCCCTATTAGGAATGGAGAGTCCGCATGCGACGCAGGTCTATGTTGGCCTTCGGGGATGGTGCAAATAAGACGGTGGCAATCGCCGCCGCGATTGCAGTGACGGTAACGATGGTAGGGAGCGCTCCAGCATCGGCTGCTCCGGATCCGACCGATGTCGCCTCCGACGTTTCGGCGCCTGCCGCGGAAGAGGCCGCAAGCGACGCTGAGGCCGACGCCGCATCGGAGCTGGCCCCCGAGTCCAACCCCGCGCCATCCGCCGCGCCATCCGCTCAGCCGACCGCACCGCCGGCGGCCCCGTCTCTGCCCTCGTCCACTTCCGGCGCTTGGGTGGGGAAGCCGTCCGGCCCGATCCCCGCGCAAAACCTCGCAACCGCCCAAGTAGCGTCTGCCGTCTTGCAGAAGTCTCCGTACCCCGCGACGCCGGCGGACAGCGCCCTCATTGCCAAGTCGCAAATCGCCGTTTCAGCGACAAAACCCCAACAGGTGAGCTCCAAGGCCTTGTCCACGGCGGGAGGCCTTGTTGCATCGAAGATCACGGCCGTACCCGATGCAGACGAGGTGCGGGCGGGAATCACCAAGGCCGGAACGAAGATCGTCATCTCTTCTGACGCGTCCAAACTGCCGATCGCGGACTATCAGACTCTCGTGGCGTCGAAGCCCGGGTTGGCGAAGGCGCTATTTCCGGTTCCCATGGTGGGACCGGGTGGCACCCGATCCAAGAGCACTATCTTCCGTGCGACCTTCCAGGCCGGAGAGAAGATCCGCATCCAGGGGACCGTCTCCCCGAAGGCGTTGAAGAAGGGCGCAACGCTCATCATCGAGAAGGCGCCCGTGAGCCCGGACGGCACCCTGGGGCGCTTCATTCGCACCCACACCATCACGCCCGGCAAGAAGGACGGGAAGTACGCGCAGGACGTTGTCGTTCGTGATGGCTTCGAAATGATTCGTCACCGTTTGCTGCTGCGCAAAACAACGGTGGCGCGACCAACGATCAATTGGGCCGCGGTCGAGGCGCGAGCGGAAGAAATCCTTTCCGAAGCTGAACAGCAGTTGCTCGCCGACATCAAGGCTGCACTTCTCGCCGACATCAAGGCGGAAATTCCCGCTGCGGAGGCCGCCCTTTTGCAGGACTTGAAGGTTGCGTTGACACAAGAGGTGAAGTCGTTCGCCCTCGCTCACATAAGCATGGTGGGTACAGGAGTGATGACGGTGAACCTGACGTCCTTGAAGGGCAGCCGCGACATCACGCTGAATCTCGCGAACTGGCCTGAAGACGGCTGCAATCCCACGACCAGTGACTCGTGTAACACGACCTCGATTCCGATCTCGCTCGATGACGAGGCATCGAAGACCGCAACGTTTATCGCGCCGACGGAAAAAAACACGATCGGGTTCTCCGCCGATGGCAAAAATGGCGAGAAGTACACCGTGAACTGGTCTCTGAAACCGAACCACACGACAACATGCGCCAAGATCGCTCCGTCACCGTCGGCGTTGGTCAAATACGGCTCTACGTGGGATTTCCAGCTGAAAACCAAGGTGCAGATGGAGGGGTATCTGTCCGGGAATGTGGCAGACGACGCGTGGTCTGACCAATGGTCGAAGAAGCAAAACAAGGGTAAGACGCCGCTGGGTTGCGGGTTCAAGGCAACCCAGTCCTTTGGCACCTGGTGGACCAGTCTCGCCGGTTGGGAAAAGATTCTGATCGAAGCGGCCGCCGTTGTCGTGATAAGCCTTGCGACTTTCGGTGTAGCAGATTTGGTAGGCGGTGCTGCGGCTGCGGGCGAAGCCGTTGCCGACACAGTTGGCGCTACGGAGGTGGCCTTATCGGCGACCGAGGCGTCTGCTGAAGCCATCGGTGAGGCGTTTGCTGAGTTGGAGGCGGAGGCAGCCGCGGAGGCAGCCGCGGACGCGGCCGCGTCCGACGCCGCCGCTGATGCG
>Ga0208547_1002437_pt1 | contig 10010 bp, 9 predicted proteins | sample DEB08_DNA_5_FD_185501 | JGI IMG/M metagenome (GOLD analysis project Ga0208547, IMG submission 185501) | Aqueous microbial communities from the Delaware River and Bay under freshwater to marine salinity gradient to study organic matter... | ecosystem: Environmental > Aquatic > Marine > Coastal ... | reverse complement strand
ACATATTTACGCTGTCAACTATAACGTCCTCCGTATCATGTCTGGTATGGGTGGCTTAGCTTATTCTAATTAAACTAATTGTAAAAAATAAATTATAAAATTAATTATAAAATAAATAATTTAAAAATTTATCATATTGACATACTTATATTTATCCTTTTTATTTAATTTCCATGAATAATGTATAAGTGAATAGTATATAATTTTCTTTAAACAATCATTAATATTATGTATATCATTAATATCAAATCTTTCGATAGAATTATATGATAATAAAATATTATATAAATTTTTACATTTTGTATTATCTTTTATACACTCTAATTTAATTATATTTTTAATTAATTTATCTACTAAAAATTTAATATTAGATAAATTTTTTTCACTGGTTGAATTATTAGTTATACTAAGATTATTTAGACGATTTATAAATACATCTACACCTATTTCTTCATTAATCCATTCTATATAATAATTAATATTACATTCTAAAATGTAAATACTTTTGTTTTGATCATTAATAATATCTGCTATTTCTACACTAGAAATTGTAAATGTATTATCTTCTACAACATCATGTCCTTCCGATAAAATATCACGGATATCTGAAACGACTTGTTCAATTGGTACCACTTCAGGTTCAACTGACGCTTCTTCCGTTTCACTCGCAACAGGCGCTTCTTCTACCTCACTCGCAACAGGCGCTTCTTCTACCTCACTCGCAACAGGTGCTTCTTCCGTTTCACTCGCAACAGGCGTTTCTTCGGTTTCACTCGCAACAGGTGCTTCTTCTACCTCACTCGCAACAGGCGCTTCTTCGGTTTCACTCGCGACAGGTGCTTCTTCCTCAACTGAAGTCTCTTCCTCATTAACCAAAGAGGTTGATTCGCTTACAACAACATCTTCAGCCGGTTCAGATTCTTCAACAGTATTCAAAACGTTATCAACCGTATCACTCATTTTATAATGATTTAAATAAAATAATTTTAAGTATATTTATTTATTTAAAAAAATCATAGATATTTAAAGTAAAGTTATGTCCGATCATAAAAAACCTATTTATGCTGGAAATAAAGGTTTAGCTAATTTAGGAAATACATGTTATATGAATTCGGCATTACAATGTTTAAGTCATCTGATAGTATTTCATCCAAATAATGAAAAATTTTTTAATGAATGTAAAAGAGCAAATAAAGATTCATTACTTTATGAATGGTTTCAATTCCAAAGAAGTATGTGGTCAAATGATGATGAAAATATGATAAATCCCATTAATCTTTTAAGACGTTTTCAGAAAATATGTTTAGAAAAAGATTTATATTTCAGTAATTTCAATCAAAATGATATCGATGAGTTTTTAACATTGTTTCTTGATTTATTACATCAAGGGGTCGGTAGAAAGGTTGAAATGAGTTTTAATACGAAAGTTATAGACGAAGCAGATAAAATAAATCTTAAGAGTAATCAAACTTGGCAAAGATTTTATGAAAAGGATTATTCATATATCGTTGAAAATTTTTATTCACAGCTTTTAGGAATTACTAGTTGTACCGATTGTGAATATTATACAACAAATCATGATCCTATACAAGTATTATCATTAGAAATACCCGAAGATAGTCATTCATTAAATTGTTGTTTAAGACAATATATGAAAAAATATAGATTAGATAGTGAAAATACTTGGCAATGCGATGCTTGTAAGAATCATGTAAGACCCTTTAAACAAACGCGATTATGGAAAACTTCAGATATTATCTTTATATTATTAAAAAGATACAATAGGAACCAAAAAATTGATAAATATTTAGAATATCCTTTAACACTGGATTTAAAAGATTATAATATAAATTACAGTAAAAATAAAAGTAATAAATATTCACTGAACGGTATGGCGATTCATAGTGGCGGTTTAGGTGGTGGTCATTATTATGCTGTTTGTAGAAACTATTTAGATGATCACTGGTATGAATATAATGATAGTCATGTATCAAGAGTGACCAATGATAAATTAATGAAATATTCACCTTATTTATTAGTTTATAGAAGGATTTAAACTTACCGTAGGATTTAACTATTCAATTAAAGTTAATCTTTTTCCATCGCTCTTATAAAGTTTACCTTTTTTCCTAATAATAACTCCTCTTGGTGGAACTTTAATAGGTTTACGCTTTGTTCTACGTGTATTTTTTCTTTTTCTACTTGGTGACCGACTTCTTTTCTTTGTCTTTTTAGCCTTTTTGTTTTTTTGTTTTCTCATAAAAGAAAAGGGAATACCATCTGTAAAATCACTTAGTTTAATCATATTAATACTATAATATAGATTTATATTTCTAATAAATCATCATTTTCTTCATCAGATGAATCACTAAATTCTTGAATAGTTGTATTCATTTTTATGTATTCAAAGAGTTCATTAAAATCTCCCTGAATAATATTTGTATTGTAATAATCATCTAATTTTTTTAATGATAAAAATAAACTATTAATATCTTCTAAATATTTTAAATCATATAAATCTTCTTCTATTTCACTCATATGATAGTTATCATAATTGCGTTTATTTTTATAATCATACATTAAAGATATAAAATCATTTTTAAATGAATCATAATCTGTAACTAATGATAAATCGTCTTTATTGACTATCCATTCATATGTTTTAGTATTCATATCTTCTAGTATATCTTTAACTGTTAGATTTTCTTCATATTTAACTTTAGTAGATAACCATTTATCTATGGGTATCTTTGTTTTTGTAATAGGCACGAGATGCGATGGATTCATAATAAATTTATGATTAAATAAAATTATTTTATAAACGAATAATATAAATGAATCCATTTGAGGAACTTCAAAAAATTCGAGTGAACAGAGCATGGATGAGGAAAAATTCGGCGAATTTCACTTATGCGAAAGAGGTTTTCAAGGGCATATTTGGAGAGGATGAATACATTAAATTAAAAAAAAGGTATCAAATAGAAGAGATAATTTATAAATATTTAAAAAAGGCGAATAAAGATGCGTTGTCTGTATTGAATCTCACGGCGAGCGATATTTTGAAAGGGGGGGGGCTTATTACTACGCTGCGGAAGAATCTTGAAGATGCGATTACTAATTTAAATGCGGTGAAGAAGGAAAAGGTGAAGGTGGATCAGGAAAAGGTGGAGGTGGATAGTGAGGTTAAATTGGCATATGATAGGGTTACAGAGGCTAATAAAAAACTTATAACGACTGATGAAATATTACCTCCAATTTTGGAGGAAATATTACCTCCAATTTTGGATAAAATATTACCTCCAATTTTGGAGAATATTGGGGAGGAAGAGGAAGGAGGTGGTGGGGCTATGGGGGGGGGATATAGCGGAGTCGGGAGAAAGGTTAGGGGTAGTCGTATTAAATCTAAAAAGCGTAAATCTAAAAAGAAATCTCATAAGCGTAAATCTAAAAAGCTTAAATCTAGAAGAAGATCTAAACGTCAATGAATTCTCTAACTATTTTCTTTATAATTTCTCTATCTTCAGATGAATCTATACTTAAATGAGGATGATTACCATCACTATCATTTAACCATTGAAACGTGTTTAATTCTGAAGGATGATTTCTATTATTAAGATGGTTTAAGTAATTATTTGGATAAATATTTCGAATTCTATATTCTTGTAATTCATCGGAAATATTTAATTGAATAATTTTAAAACCATTTTTAACGAGTGCTTCATATTCATTTTGATATCTTAAATCATCAACTAAACAATATTCTACATCTTTACACTGATTAATTACATAATTTACCCATACATCTTTGTTTATTTCTCTCATTTTTTGACCGATACTCGTTAAAAGTGTTCTATCTTTTATTTGAGGATCCATATTAAAAAGATCTGAAGCTACATCTTTTACTTTTTTACCAAATGAAAATATTTGAAATCTAGGTTCAATTTCACATAAATAATTGCAAAGAGTAGTTTTCCCCGAACACATTTTACCTGTGACAGCGATACGCATATTTATATTTTATTAAGAATTATTATTTTAAGTATTTCGAATTTATTTTATTTTTCTCAATTTTTAAATACTACTCTATTTAAAAATTTGATATCATATTAAATGTATCAAGTAGAGACAAACAAAATGCGTGTACAAAAAAGAAATGGTTCCTATGAAGAAGTATCCTTTGATAAAATTCTTACTCGTATTAAGTCATTATCACAAGGTTCTGAATTTGAGAAATCATTAAATATCGATGAAACAATTATAGCTCAAAAAGTTATTCAAGAAATTCATGATGGAGTTAAAACAAGTGAATTAGATGAATTATCTAGTCAAATAGCTATTGCGATGTATAGTAAAAATCCCGAATTTAAAACTCTTGCTGGTAGGATTGTAATTTCAAATCATCATAAAAATACTAAGAATACTTTTTCAGAAAAGATAGAATTACTTTATAATTATCAGAAGGATGGTATTCATAAACCATTAGTCGCGAAATATTTATATGATTTAGTACAACAAAATAAGGAGAAGATAAATAAATCTATTGATTATATGAAAGATTATGATTTTGATTTCTTTGGTTTTAAGACATTAGAAAAGAGTTATTTATATAAAACAGATGGTATAATAGTAGAAAGACCACAAGATATGCTAATGAGAGTTTCTCTAGCGATTCATAGAAATAATTTAGATGAAGCATTAGAAAATTACAAATTAATGAGTGAACATTATTTTACTCATGCTACACCGACTCTTTATAATGCCGGTTCAAATAGAGAACAATTCGCTAGTTGTTTCCTCTTAACAATGAAAGAGGATTCAATATCAGGTATTTATGATACTCTTAAAGATTGTGCTCTCATCTCAAAACACGCTGGTGGTATTGGATTAAGTATTCATGATATTAGGGCAAAAGATTCTCATATCGCTGGAACAAATGGTGTATCAAATGGTTTAGTTCCTATGTTAAGAGTATTTAATGATACAGCTCGGTATGTTGATCAGTGTGTAACACCTGAAACAATTATTTATACAACAGAAGGTCCTAAACAAATTCAAGAATGTGAATATGGTTCTACAGAAGTATTCACTACAAATGGAAAAGAAATCATAGAAAATGTAATAGAACATTCGTATGAAGGTGAAATTTATGAAATAGAAACAATGCATTCTTTAGAACCATTGCGTATTACAGATGAACATCCTGTTTATGTATTAAAAGGTCAAAAGCGGGGATTAAATTATGATATTATTAGAAACCGATTAGAGAAGGGATTAATTGCACCCGAATGGTGTTCAGTAAAAGATTTAACAAAAGATGATTTATGTTTATTTAAAATTCCAGATTATGAAGTTGATGATAGTAATATCTCAAATGATGATTGTTATATATATGGTTTAATTTTAGGTGATGGATGCATGATGCCTTCATCAACAAATTGTTATTTAAGTTTACATAAGGAAAATAAGAAAAATATTATTGATTTCGTGAAAAAATATCTAGATGATAAATGTATTGAGAATCGATGCGTAGATGAAGAAAATACTACAAGACTTTATTGGAAGAGAAATAATCAATTAGTCTTTAGACATTGTGATATTTATGATAAAAATAAAGAAAAACATATTACATCTAAATGGTTAAATTTACCATTAGAAAAGATTAAATATATCGTTAAAGGATTAATTGATACAGATGGATGTAAGGGTAATGAATTATTATTTGATACTACTTCTCATAATTTATTAGAATCATTAAGATATCTCTTATTAAGGATGGGTATTCCTACAAGTGGATACATTAGAGATAGACGCGGTGAAAATCATATTTCTATGTATGGTGATAGAATAGAAAATAAGAAAATTTCATATACATTAAGAATTCCCAAAACAGATAGTATTTGTGAATTATTAGATATTGAAAAGGGTAAATTTAATAAATATTTCACTTTTGATGATTATATTGCTACAAGAATTAAAGATATTCGTATTAATCATTATGAAGGTGTCTTATATGATTTACAAATGAAGAAAACACATAATTATATGATTCATAATGGTATTGTTCATAATGGCGGAGGAAAGAGAAATGGTTCTTTTGCGATGTATTTAGAACCTTGGCACGCAGATGTATTTGAATTTATCGAACTTAAAAAGAATCATGGTAATGAATTAGAAAGAGCAAGAGACTTATTTTATGCTCTTTGGATTCCGGATTTATTTATGGAAAGAGTATTATCAGATGGAGAATGGTCATTATTCTGTCCTCACGAATGCCCTGGTTTAAGTGACTCTTGGGGAAACGAATTCAACCAATTATATAATAAATATGTTAGAGAAGGAAGAAGCAGGAAAACTATTAAAGCAAGAGAACTATGGTCAGCAATTTTAACTTCACAAATTGAAGTAGGAACTCCTTATCTGTTGTATAAGGATGCTTGTAATCGTAAATCAAATCAGCAAAATCTAGGAACTATTAAATCTTCTAATTTATGTACTGAAATTGTTGAATATACATCTCCTGAAGAAACAGCTGTATGTAATTTAGCAAGCATTTCATTAAAGAAATTTGTAAAAAAGAAGGATTTTAAAGATTTAGTCGTCAGAGTATTTAGTAAACCTAAATGTGTCTATTGTGAACTAGCAAAGGGTTTATTGAATAAAATGAATATTCAATATGAAGTTAAAGATTATAAAGAATTAACAGGTTTATCAGGATTACATCCTCATGGTGTAAAATTCCCTCAAATTTATCGGATTGATAATCATAAAACAGAACACATAGGTGGATATACCGAACTATATGAATATTTAAAACCGAGTTATGATTTTGATTCCCTTCAAAAGATTACTGAACGCTTAACAAAAAATCTTAATAATATTATTGATTATAATTATTATCCTACTAAAGAAACTAAAACATCGAATCTTAGACATAGACCTATTGGTATAGGTGTTCAAGGATTAGCAAATGTATTCTTTGAATTTGGATATGCGTTTGATTCAGATGAAGCCAAGGAATTAAACGAAAGAATTTTTGAATGTATTTATTATGGTTCATTAAAAGCATCTATGGAATTATCTAAACATAGAGAAGAATTTATGAAAACTTATAAAACATATCAAGGGCAATTTGATGGAAAGGATAATGATAATTTCATATCATCTGATGAATTTAATACTATTAAGAATTCATTACAAAATGTAATACCAGAAGAATTAAATCGTGATGAATATTTAGGATCCTATAGTTCATTTATCGGTTCACCCTTATACAATGGTAAATTACAATTTGACTTATGGTCAAAGAATATTACGGATATATATCATGATTGGTCATCTTTAAGAAGAGACATTAAACGTTATGGAGTAAGAAATAGCTTACTGGTAGCACCAATGCCTACTGCTTCTACTGCTCAAATCCTAGGTAATTATGAATGTTTTGAACCTATCTTATCTAATATTTATACAAGAAGAGTCTTATCGGGTGAATATATGGTAATGAATGATTATCTAGTAGAAGATTTAATATCCTTAGGATTATGGTCTACTGAATTAAAAGATAAAATTATAGCAAATGATGGTTCAGTCTTAAATATCCCAGAAATTCCAGATATTCTTAAAAATAGATATAAGACGGTATGGGAAATAAAACAAAAGAATATACTTGATATGGCGATTAGTAGAGGTAAATACATTTGTCAAAGTCAGAGTATGAATTTATTCTTAGAATCACCAAATTTAAAAACGATGAGTAATATGCATTCATATTCGTGGAAAAATGGATTAAAAACGGGGATCTATTATTTAAGAAGTCGTCCTTCATCTAAAGCGATTCAGTTTACATTAGATCCTAATACTTGTGAAAATTGTTCAGGTTAAAATATTTATCTTAATAATTCTGATAATTGTTCGCGTTGTTGTGGTTGTTGTGTCGGTCTCTTAGCAGGCGGTTCCATCATTTTAGGTTTGCTATCTAAAGATTTACTATCTATTTTTTTTTGTAATTCTTTGTTCTTCGTGCTTTGTAAAGCAATAAATGATACTGCACACATTAAACCAATTAACATTAATCCCATAAAAAAGAAAGGTAGTAGAACTATAAACCAAGCTATCTTTTTACCATATTTAAATTGGCAGATATAATTTAATAAATAAATCCATAAGACTGTAAATATCATTTTAATGACTAATCCACTTAATGTATAATGATGAATACCTTCTCCTTCTGGTTCAACTTCTAAAACTTGATCATGAACATTTAACATAGAAACGACATAAAGAGTTAAACTGATTAAAGAAAGAATCAAATAAACTTGAGCAGGTTTACATAAATTCATTATCATGTCGGGTATAGGAAATCCTAAAATTTTCATTTTATAATAGTAGAATATAAAAAAATTTATCTCGTTAATTCATCAACATCTAAAAGACTATTAAATTTAGATAATGCGATTTCTTGTTCAGCGCCTTTAGGTTTCTTAACTTTTTCTGGTGGAGGAATATAATTTTTTACTTCATTATTCTTTTTACTTTTAAACATTAAATTTACATTACATTGTGTTTGTATAAATATATTTTGATCTTTTCTTATAGGGATATTAAATTTTACTGGTAGACTCAAATATCCTATCGCGTGATATAACAAAGGTAATCTAGAACTTCTTTTACCACAAGTATAGTTATCCCTAAAAAAACGATATAAACTTTGAATTTGTATTTTAGTATTCTCATCTCTTTCGTTACACTCATAAAATATTATTTCCCATAATAACCATATTGGATCTTTACAATATTTAGGATCTACACTATCTATATCCCTACATTCTATCTCAAATTTTACTTTTTTCTTTTTATTTATTTTTTCCCATTGTATTAACCAAGATACCCAATAACTAGCATCGTTATAACCTCCATTCTTATTCTTAAGATGAAATAAAAATTCATTCATTACAATTTTTAATTCTTCTGGGTCTGTAAATCTTATAATATATGAAGGTAAAACTTGCATCGTTGCTTTTAATTTATTTTGTATATTTCCATATTGAAAATCATTTTCATTTACTTTTGGATATTTATCAAAACGATGAGTTTTTGGTGAACTGCTTATTGTAACTATTAAATCAAAAAATATATTTCTTACACTTTGTGTATTTCTTAAATGTATTAATTGGTCTCGTTCTTTTTTACCTATATGATCATAACTTGAAACAAATGTTAAATATCTCCTCCATAAATATTGAGGTAAATTAGGTGAATTTATATGAACTATTTTTGATGATAATAATATTAATTTATCAAATAATTCTATACTATAACCTGAACATATACATTCAGTTACCCAATAACAAGATTCTTCTATTTTACCTTCTTCAATACATTTAAATAATTTATTTATGACATCTCTTTTTTTAAAATCTGAAAAAGTTTTATCTTTAAAAGCCTCTAAAGGTCTCGGATCAATAATTAAATAATCACTATTCATATTAGTGTTAAATTATAAAAAAGAATTATTATTTATATTTATCTTCTCTTAGTTTTATTTCTTCTCTTCTTTTTAGATTTTATTGTTCTCCTTTTGTATTTTTTCTTTTTAGAACGCTTATTTTTATAAATACCACCACCATCTTTATCTCTCTCTTCCATAATAATAAACTCAATAATATTATTATCCCTTACTGCATCAAACCAATTTTCATTATCAAACCAATTTTCATTGTCTTCACTTATAATCAATCCATTCGTTTTATTAACTATAAGGATTTCATTTGATTTTAAACGATCCAATTTAAATTCGCTTAAAATTTTTTCTTTTATATCACTAATTTTATCAGTATTAGTTACTTTTAATGTTGTTTCTTTACTATATTCGGGTATAATAAATTTTAATGTGATATAGCCATTAACTTTTTCTCCTTGTGTTGTATCACTAAAATCACTACCAACACTGGATGTTCTATTTCCAAATTGTGCTGTATCACTAAAATCACTACCAACACTGGATGTTCTATTTC
>Ga0208547_1002435_pt1 | contig 10022 bp, 10 predicted proteins | sample DEB08_DNA_5_FD_185501 | JGI IMG/M metagenome (GOLD analysis project Ga0208547, IMG submission 185501) | Aqueous microbial communities from the Delaware River and Bay under freshwater to marine salinity gradient to study organic matter... | ecosystem: Environmental > Aquatic > Marine > Coastal ... | reverse complement strand
CTATGAAACCATAAGTTAATTCATTTAATCCTTCTCTCGGACCTGGATATTGTGATTTTGACGCAAGATCATTATATTCATAAAATTTATCTTTTTGTGAACTATCATATTTAAAAGGAACTAATAAGGATGACAATTGTGGCCCTGGATCCGTCCTCCAACTTGGATTAATATAACCACCCCAACCGAGCTGAGCCTTCTCTCCAGCTGTATCACTTGGATCTAATGTCATGGAGGCGTTAGAGTATCTATTCATATGAAACCATACAGAATTATCATAAGTATCTCCTGAATTATATAAGGTTCTTTGGTCTGAAAATGTATTCCAAATTTCAGGATATTTTTGTTGAGCTAAAATAAAATCTCTTAATTTATCACAATTGGTTTTGGTGTATTCCAAATATATTATTAAACCATTTGATCCATATGTAGTATTATAAGCTCCTGTGTAATTAGCTAATGTCTCTGAACCTTTTATTCCGTTAAACTCAGTTCCTTTTATATTTATTAATCTTCCTTTTTCATAAATTTCTGGTCTTTTACATCCAATTATTTGATATTGACTTAAATATTCCCAACCAGACGCATTTGTCGACGCATTAAAATAAAAATTATAATCTTTTTCAGTTTCATTCGTTAAAGAATATTCATCTTTATAAATACTCGCGACATTAAAAGGCTTATAAGTTTCAGTCTCAAATGTTTTATAAATTGGAACGCCGAAACCTGGTAAATATGGATTTTGAGCAAGATCGCTGGCGTTTCTCACAGAAAGTAATTCTTCCTTTTTTACCTGTTGTAATTGTCTGGTAAATTCTGAAGCAATATATTCAGGAGAATTAAAACCCTTTGGAAGTTCTATTTCTTTTAATTCTGAATAGATCCTATATTCGGCGTTTTCAGGATCTCTTAATCCTTTACCTGGTAAATTTCCTGAAGCTGAACTTTCTGAAAAATATGTTGTATTTCTTATCATGAGAGTGTATCTATCATTATTATTTCTTAATTTTGATTTAGAACCATTGATGGTTGTTTGATAAAAATCATCATATATTTGGAACCTATCAAGAGTCGCGGTTGAGCCGTTAGCATTAAAAGGATCCCAAAGAGACATTCCATTCGCATTTACACTATCTTTATTAAACCAATTATCTTTCATTCCTGAAGCTGAACTATTCCACCACCATCTTCTCGGTAATTGAATGTAATTATGTCCATTCGCGCTTATATAATACTGAGTATTAAAAACAGCTGTATCATCACGAATATCAACAACTTTAGAGGATAAATTCGCGTCTATCTTTTGATATCCACTGGCTAATTCGGATGAAGCGTTTGTTCCAACTTGTTCTATAAAATGAAATGTTTTTTGTATACCTAAATCAACTCCTTTTATTTCTATTGATGAACTTTGACCTGCGCCTCTTTCTGAAATCATAGCGCCATGCACAGAAATTTTATCTCCAGGTTTTAAATGAACTATATCTGTTAAATTATTTGTCCATAAGGAGTAATTTTCATTATTATTAGATTTGGCTTCCTCTGAATGTAATCTACTACACTCAATAACTTGTAAATCAGTTATTTCATTCATGTTATATATTATATATTTTTATATTTTTTTTTATAATATAATTTTTTTATTATTTAATATTATAAATGGAACCTGAACCTGAAAGTGCTGGAACAAAAGTCAAAATGACTATGAAAGAAATCTGGCACAAACGAGCCGAACTTAGAGTTAAACTTGAGGAAATTGATAGAATAGATTTACTTAAAAAAGGAGAAGTAATACAATATTTTTTAGAAAATGAAAATCCGACCATTGATGGATGTTTAGAATTTTTACTAAATTTATTTCCTGAAAAAAAAATATATGAAGAAATATATAGATATGATTGTTATTCGGATTGATGAAGATGAACTAATGGAAATTAGAAGTGTTTTAGCGAAATGTGGACGACGAGATTTAATCGAGTGTTTAGATGAAGATTACAAGCCATCTAAATTCGTTAAAAGAGAAAAATTAAGTGAAAGTGAAGGTTCAGCTGAAGAAGAAAGTGATTACGAAGTTGAGATTGATAAAGATGGTTTTTATAGTTTAAAATGATAAATCATTTATTAATCGCTTAAATAACCATGAAGTAAAAGTATATTATATTTATCTTGATATTTTTCCTTAAATTTATCTATTTGATCTTTCTTTTTATAATAATAAAAATGATTTTTAGCGTTGAGAAAATCTTTATTATTAACATAACTTTCTTGTCTTCTTTCTTTATTACTGTGATACCAATCCTTAGCCTTTTGTCTATTCTTCTCAATAAATTCAGGATTTAATTTTTTCTTTTCATAATTTATTTTGTCTTTTTCTCTCCTGGATTTATATTGAGTTAAAATATGATCAATTTCTTGTTCTGATAGATTATACATTGTTTTTATAAGTATTATAGATAATAATATATCTCAATTATTTTTTAAATAATATTTGTTTTAATATATTCTCACACTCAGGATCAAGTCTAATATTTAATTTATTTTCTTCTTTCGCGAATTGCAATTTATCAATTGTATTTTCACCATGTTGGACACAACACATAATTTTCATAATATCTGTTATCGCTACTGATCTCTCGTGTCCGATAAATATATTTTTACCTTCTCCAGCTGAATTATCTCCAAATTTACAACTCGCTCTATAATACTTATATGTCATCATTAATGTGGCTTCGTGAATTAAAGAAGCTCTATTTCCACAATCTATCGCGTGAATATCAAAATTTTTATCTGTCATACAAAAGACCATTTTATCAGAACCAACACATCCAACTTTTTTATTTTTCATAACAGTATAAGAATGTGAAATATATGTGGAAAAATACACATCATCATCATCCATAAAACAAAATATTTTAGTTTTACATTCTTTAATTAAATCATTTCTTTTTTTTCCGATACTTCTCCTTGGCTTATTATTTATATATTTTACCTTTATTGGATGTAAATATTCTTCTACTTCCTTTATATTATTAATAAATTTCTCCCCCTCGGGCCCGTCATCATCTATAATTAAATTTAATTTTTCATGAGGATAATCTTGATTCTTAACATTCATCAAGAATAAACCTAAAAACTTTCTTCTATTCCAAGTTGGAACCAAAATTGTTATTTCATCATTATAATGAGCCATTTATATTATTATATTATATTTTTATTTGATTTTAAACGAATTTAAAATTGTTCATAATTTCTCCGAAATTATTCGGAATTTATTTTATCAATTCTGTCGGTAGTTTTGATTAAATTCTTATAGTATTATTTTTGGATTTTTATCGACACTAAGGTAGATCTAAAATTTCATTTGCTGATCCAGCACTATCATTTGTTTCACTATCATTTGTAGCACTATCAGAACTATTTTCTGTCTCCTTGGGTGTGGGTTTTTGTCTAATATAATCCTCCTGAAGTTTTTGTTTTTTATAATCTTCTTCAGATTTAAATTCTACATTTTCTTGGTTTTTATTTTCTGACTGCTTCGCTTGTAATTTTTTCGCTTGTTCCTTTAATCCTTTCATTTCTTCTTCGTTTGGTGGCCTTCTCTCACAGGAGAATATATAACATAAATTCATTTTACAATGACACTTAGACTGCCATATGACAAGTAGTAAAGAACCAATTGCTCCTGCTATCATGACAAACGCTCCAGCCAATTGGTCAACTGACATCCTCTCTATCTCTATAAATTGTTCGGTTGATGTTTCAGTCATATTTATAATAATAATATAATATTTTTATTTTTTTTTATATTTTATAATTATAAAATATATATTAATGTCGGATAAAGCCGTTCTCCAATTAAAACCAATTGACGAAGTAGTAGCTACACTACAAGACCTTGTAATTGAGATGAAATCTATAAAATCTGATATTCGCCACATAAAAGAATATATTAGAAAAAATGAAGTGAGAGAAACACTTAAAAGAGACAGAGAAAAGAAAGAGGAAGAAGAATATGTTAAACCTTCTAAATCTTGGTTTTGGTGAAGTGTCGGTAGTTTTGAGTAAAATTATATAGTATTATTTTTGGATTTTTACCGACAGATTTGATTTTATCAAATCCGAGTATTTTTTATAAAAATACGAACAGATTTAAAATATAATCATTAATATAATATGGCTAGTAGCAAATGTCAAAGATATGCTTCGCTAAAAATGATTATAAAACCTTCTTCTGTGAAAGGTAAAAAATATACCGCGATATTTTATAATGATGAAGGAAAAAAGATAAAAACTTCACAATTCGGAGCCTCAGACTACGAAGACTATACGACACACAAAGACAAAACACGAAGAGATAAATATAGATCTCGCCACCAAGGTAATTTATCAAAAACCGATTATACCTCACCCGCTCATCTTTCATACTACTTATTGTGGGGAAACTCAACTTCATTAAAAACTAATATTAAGAATTATAAGAAGAAATTTAATTTATCATAATTGTCTTTTTTAATTTTCGCTTTTTTTAAAAATTTGATTTTAACATTTATTTATAATAATTTTAGATTATAAGTATTTAAAGATATACCAATTAATATTTATAAGTAGTATAAAAACAAAAAATGACATCTATTAAATTAAATTCTCAAAATAAAAATATAAATAACAATAATATTATGATTAAGAAAAATGGAATGTATTATTGTCATCAATTAATTAATAATTCCAAAAATCCATCTTGTAAATGGAAAGAACCCAATAATCAAAAGAAAATTTCATTAACTTTAAACAATGAAAAAAATATTGCTAATTTTGGAGTTGTATGTGGTAGAAGGAATAATTTATGTGTGGTTGATATTGATTGTAGTAAAGAAGAAAATATAAATGATAATGTATTTATTCAAACATTTGGAGACGCTGAGAATTGGTTTAAACTTTGGGGTTGTCCAGTTGTTAAAACTCGTTCAGGTGGTTTTCATCTATATTTCCAAGAAAATCCAAGGATTTTACAGACACAAAACCCAGAGACACATATAGACATCAGGGCGGAAGGTGGTTATGTAGTAGCGCCTGGTTCTATTGTTGGAGAAGGTAAATATGAAATTATTCAGGGTGATATTGGACGCCTTCCTGAAATGTCAGAAAATTTAACTGAATTCTTAGAGATTAATTATGTTGGTTCCAAAAATTCTAAGAAGGAAAAACCAAAAACAAGAATTAAAATTATTAAGTCTAAAAAAGGAAAAGAAATTAAAATTGAGGAAGTTATTGGTGTAGACCAATCCTTATACAATTATAATTATTCTGATCATATGTTAAATAATATTATTAATGGTCTTCCTGATGAATATTTTAATGATTATCATCACTGGTTTGTTTTCACAACAGCTATGAAACAGATTGAAAGGCCTGATCTATGGGAAGAACATTCTGAGAAAAGAGGTAAAAAAGAATATAATATTATTCACAATCAAGAGATTTGGGATGGAATTAAAGGTCATAAAACAATTTTAGCTTTTAATCATATTCTAATTAACTCAACTTATAAGAACGCCAGGACAACTTTAGACTATTATAAATACAAAGAATTACTACCAAACGAGATTAGTCCACATAGAGTAATTAATAGGAAGAAATTAGGAATTAATGAAAATGATGAACAAGAAGATTATTTTAATGAATTAGTTTCAGAATGTAAAAAATTAATCTTTATTAAGTCTGATACTGGAACAGGTAAAACAACATCCTTTAAAAAATATATCAAAAATTCAAATAGAAAATTTCTATCAATTGTATCTAGGAAAACACTTGGACAAGAACAATATAAAGTATTTAATAATGATGGAATTGATTGTCAATATTATGAATACTCTAACTTTGAGGGTGGATCATATATTATTCAGGTTGATAGTATTATGAAATTAAGATATGCACACGAACGCGAAGGTTGGTTTTCTGATTATGATATGTTCTTTGATGAATTTAATTCACTTGTAAAACATCTATTTACATCGGCTACACTTAATAAGGTTCGGATTGTAGTAATGGAACTACTAATTAGTATTATTAAAAATTGTAATCGGATTTGGATGACTGATGCTGATATTAGCGATAATTCTATACTATTTATGAAAAATAATATTGATAATTTTGATGAAAATTCACTATTCATTCAGAATAAATACAATCACAATAACAATAAAATAGCCGAAGAATTATTCAGTTATGATGATATTATGAATAAAATTAAAGAGGTTGATGAATGTATTATAGCTTGTGATGAAGCTAGAACCTGTCAATGTGTTGAGAATGAAATTAAAAAACATGAAAATAAAAAAGATAAAAAAATCGTAGTTGTTGATAGATATACTGATGAAGAAATTTTATCTAATTTTAATATGGATGATTGGGATATTGTAATCTTCTCTCCTAAGGTTATTTATGGTCTTGATAGTGTTCGGTCTCGCCCTGTGTTCGCTGTCTATAAGGAAACCACTATTGACGCGGGCGATATGGTTCAACAAATTAACAGATGCAGAAATATTACTAAATTATGGTTTTACTTTGAGAGGAAAACATGTTATGATTGTGAATATAATACTTTTAAGGATTGTATTGATGACACAAATGATATTAAAAAATGGTGTGAGAAAAACGATCACCTTCATCAAGATTTCCAAAATCCAGGTATCAATAAAATGTATGTAAACATATTTAATAGATTTAAATATAATCAAGATAGTTATTCTACTAATCCATCAGCTCATTTCAGAAGAATCATTAAAGAAAGAGGTTTTAAAATAAATACTCATATATGTCAATCTAAGAAAATTGAGACTAAACTTAGAGAAGATAAAAAAAGACGACTTGAGGATATTACACCTGAGGCCAAGTTTGTTCAGGACCAAAATAAATTCCTTCATCTTAGTGATAGTGAAATCATGGAACACCCTGAAATATTTTTAGAAAGTCAATTTATTACTCAATATATTAACAGTAAGTTATTTCTATTTGATGAATTTGGTAAAAGATATAATCCAAAACTTAAAAAATGGATTGATGAATACCAAGAAGAAGGTATGAATATTGAGGATAGACACAAGGATTTTATAGAAAAATTAAAATTAGATGTTGAGAAAAATGAAGATTTCTCTGTTAAGAAAATCCGCTCACCAAAAAACAAAATGTTATTTATTAATAAGGTTCGTGAAGCTGTAAAACAACCAAATAAATTCTCAATAGAAGGAATAAGTTTAGTTGATAATGATACTGCACAGGAATTATGGTCTGAGTATTTATCAACATTTACTAGTAAATCCAAAAATGAAGAAAATCCTTTTCTAACCGAAAAAGGTATTCAAGGGATTATGTGTAAAATGTATAAGAACTTATTTGGAATGGCTCCATTTGAGGGTGTAGAAAAGAAATCAACCGTCAATGGAGTTAGGGTTTCTGAATACATTTACAAAGACAATTTTAATAATAAGAAGTTTGTAAGAATGAAAGATGTATATTTTAAAGGAAGAGAAAATAGGAAGAAGGAGAAGGAGGAAAAATATAAGAACAAGATGGAAAGATATGGTTTTGATAGTGATGATGACTGCCTCTGAGAGTAGGACTGATGAGTGTCGGTAGTTTGATTAATTTTTATAGTATTATTTTTGGATATTTAGCGACAGAATTGATTTTATCAATTCCGAGTAATTTCTCAGAAATTACGAACGATTTTTTCTAGGTTTTTGAGTTGCATTCATTAACTCAAAAATTTTCTTAGGTTCAATCTTATCTTTTTGTTGAGCTTTTTCTACATTATGTTGTAAAGGCTGTTTATAACTTGGAGTATTAGGATTTAATGCTTTCATGTTTTTAGTCTTTGATTTTGACATTATAATATTATAATATATAAATTACAATATTTTATTAAAAAATTTTTTTTAAAATAAAAAATATAATCATTATTATAAATAATGTCATTAGTTATCTGTTCCAATCAAGAAAGCGATGGATCTACCGATCGTGGAACCAGTGTTTATGATGCGTGGTCATTTAGAAATCCTTTATCTTCTACTATGACTATTCCAGCCAATTCACAAGTCGCTTTACAATCGTGTAAAGTTAATGTTGATGGAAGAGTTGTATTTAGTAAAAATAATAATCGTTTTTATCATTATTTCGGTGAAAAATTATCAGGAACCAAACCAATCTCTTCTACTACATCTGCTCCACTAATTACAACTCTATTGACGGATGATGAGAGTGGACAGGTAGTTGAGTTAAGTTTAGATGATTTCGCCGATAGAATTCAGGATAGAATTAGATCAACAACTTATCATCCGAATCAAAAAGAACAATTTTTATGTAGTGTTTTAAGAAACGCTTCAGGACACGATTTTTTAGGTTTTAAATATAATTTTAAACAGAATATAGCCAACGTATCTACTGTTCCTGGAAATGGAACCTTTGTTAATTTTTATGAACAGAGTGGTAATTTAGATCCTCCTTTTTCTTATAATGACGGAGTTTTTACTAGAGATAGCGCTGAACCACCAAATAAAACCGCTTATGGTATTTGTAAAAGACAACCTTTTTCATTAAGTAATGGTTCGTTTATTGTAAATATAAGGAATGGTTCTTTCGCTGATGTGGTTGATAATGGCGCTCAATTTGTTGTTGGTTTATCTCGTTCAGTAAATGAGCCTGATGAAAACGGATATTATTTTCCAAGATATACTACATATACAAGTGAAGGTGAATTAGATTTATACCTTGATGGATTTAGTGATTTTGGTTTTGGAATGAATAATGATGGAGAATTAGTCATGTTTCACAATGTCAAAAATCAATATAACCGAACTCAAATTAAAGAGGTTAAATATTATAATAATGCAAGTAATCATGTTGATTTTAGTTCAGGAAGTAGATTTAATTTAGTTAATGGATCTCAATACACTAAATTAGGTTTCTTTTCTTCAGGTGAAAAAATAGAAGTCAAGGCGTTTCATAATGGTTCATCTCAATGGAGAGACGCGTGTGTTGTATCTGAAGGAACCGCTACTTATGATACATTCTTTAAACCTGTGAATCAGACTTGTTGGTGTCTTCATCCTGTAATAGGTATTGGAACCGATGCTTCTTCGGTTGAGCTTGGTTCCACAATACAAATCGCTGAATTTAGTAATCTTGCTTTATCCACTTATAGTCAACCAACAAATGCTAATCCAAATTCCGCTGGCTGGTGGGAATTGTTAGAATGGTTAGGAACCGCTGGTAATTATTGTTATGAGATGGAGATGAGAAGCTGGAATGATCCTTCTGTTTCTACACATCAATATGTTGGATTACAAGGAAGCGGAGGTGTAAATTTTGATAATATCATGATTTTGGAAGAAAGTGAATTATACACACCAAGTAGAGGCGCCAATGGAAAGGCTATTTTAGGATTTAATAATTCTATTGTATCTGAACCGAATTCGGGAGCTGGAACCAATAGTGTTATTTTTGAGAGTGATACGGTTCCAAATTTAGTTTCATCGATGGCTATGTTTGTCAGATTAAATAATTTTGGACAAAATGTTGTTAATGCTCATAATGGTAATAGATCTAAAATAATAGCTCATCTTCCTCGTTTTGATAATACTCAATCAACTGGACGATTATATTTTGAGCCAAGTAATCTTATATGGATTGATTTAGATAATCCTGGTGATTTACAGGTAAATGAATTTGATATTTCATTCTGTTATATTAACGAACAATTCGCTGAAATACTCACAGGACAAAGTATAGTAGCTTTATATTTTAGGAAGAAACCAAAAGAATTAATGTAAGTATTGATTTATCAATCAACCCTTAGGGTAATTTCATTATCAAGATAATTCATTAATGTAATTAGATTTTATTATAATAAATTTTTTTTTGTATTTTTAATAATTTTTAGTAATTTTTTATAAATATTAAATAAAAATATTTATATTAATTATAATAATATGAGTAAAAAACAACCTCCGCGTGTCATGTTCAAT
>Ga0208547_1002423_pt1 | contig 10055 bp, 12 predicted proteins | sample DEB08_DNA_5_FD_185501 | JGI IMG/M metagenome (GOLD analysis project Ga0208547, IMG submission 185501) | Aqueous microbial communities from the Delaware River and Bay under freshwater to marine salinity gradient to study organic matter... | ecosystem: Environmental > Aquatic > Marine > Coastal ... | reverse complement strand
AGAGTGCGCGACCTGAAATAGAGACCAGACCAAAGATAACGCAGTCACTACTTTCTCCTTGATGTTCTTTAAGATCATAAAGATATTCCTTCCTTATTTTGCAATAGATCGGTGGTATATTCGCATTTAAATAAGCCATAGTTCCTCATATTATTTAATTTCGCCCCAATTAGGACCAGATTCATAATCAACTTTATTAGGAACTTTTAGTTCTACTGCTTGTTCCATTATTTGTTTTATTTTATCAGCTTGTTGTTCAGATTCAATAGAAAAATCTAATTCATCATGTATCTGTATGTGAGCTAAATGTCCTTCTTTGTATAAATCAACCATTGCTTTCTTAGTCATGTCTGCTGCACTACCTTGAATTAATTTATTTAAAGCTTTGTAAGTAAATGCTCTTCTATGTCCATTTTTATACCAATAATTTTTCTTAGGATTTCCATCTTTATCATTAATAACATTACCATTATCATCTAATAAATGTGGACCCATTTCTTTTAATTCCATCATAGTGTCATGATCTTCTGCAGGTACAAATGTGCCCCAATCTGATCCTCTAAGTATTGGTTCATATTTAGGAAATCTACAACGTCTTCCTAATATAGTTTTTATTTTACCTCTTTGTTGAGCAGCAGCCATAACTCCATTAGTTAATTGTTTAACGAATGGAACATTGTTATGATATTGAGAAAATAATTCATCAGCTTTTTCTTTAGTTACACTTAATTCATTCATTAATTTTGCTTTACCCATACCATAGAATAAACCAAGATTAATTGTCTTAGCTTCTTTTCTATCTATGTTAGCTAACTTAGCAACTAACTTATGAAAATCTGTATCAGGATTATTATGATATGCTTCTGCAATTGTTTCTGCTGATTCATAATCAAATCTTATTCCGTAGTGTGTAACTAATCTTGGTTCCTGTTGTGAGTAATCAAATGTACCCCACTTACAACCTTCTTCAGGTATAAATAAACTTCTTATTAATGGACCTGTATCTGGATCACGTGCTGGAATCTGTTGCAGATTAGGATTAGAATAACTAAATCTTCCTGTAACGGTTCCTCCATCATCAGATCTAATTTGATTGATGTCTGCATGAATTCTACCTTTGTGTTCATGGCTTAAAATAGTGTCTATAAAAGTTGTACTGACCTTGTTTATTTTTCTAGCTTCTGCTATCATACGTACTACAGGATGATTATGTGTAGAAATAAAATTTTTAGTAAATGAGGGAGAGTCCGTCTTTTCAGTTCGGCTATAAGGTAGCTTCAGTTTGTCAAAAACTTCTGCAATCGATCTTGCAGCCCATATTTGAGTATCTACTCCTGTTTCTATTTTTATCTGTTGTAATAAGTTTTCTTCTTTTACTGCCATTGCTGTTTTCAATTGATTGGCTTTCTCGATATCTACCCGAACACCTAGGTGGCGCATATCAACTAAACAAGGGAAAAGATCAGTCTCAAGATTAAATATATCTTGTAAGTCTTCTTCAATAATAATTTTTTTAAATCTATTCCAAAGTTCTAAAGTTAGAGCTGCATCTTCTTCTGCATATCCACCTACTTCACTTGCAGGTAACTTCCACATTTCTGCTTTTGGATCTAAACCTCTCTCTTTAGCTGCTTTAGTAAGTAAAGATTCATTTTTACCTTTATTTAAATAAACCCAAGATAAAGAATTTAATGAGTATTGAAATCTATTTTCATCTATAAGACTAGCTGCAATCATAGTATCTATAATTAAACCATTGATTTTTATACCAAGATTTCTAATCCAACATACATCGTACATTGCATTGTGAAATATTTTTGTAGCAGGTGATTCACAAACATCTTTAAACCATCTTAATACTTTATCTCTAGGCATATTAGGACCTTCACCATGTGCTATTGGAAAATAATTTTTATATCCATCTACAGCAACAGCTATACCTATAACTTCACCATTACCTATAATGGCCCCTGAACCCAGTTTCTTTAAATCAGGATCTCTAGTTTCTAAGTCAATTGCAATCTCATCTGCTTTTCTTAGATCAGGAAATTCTGTAGGTGCTACCCATTCTGTAGTCGGCATCAACATTATTTTTTACCTTTTGTATCTTTCAGTTTTTTAATTTCTAATTCACAATAATGAATTACTTTTTCTAAATCTTGTATGCCATTTTTATTCATGTAACGACATACATATTTTATAACGTTTCCCTGGAAAAAAGAAAGGTCATTCTTAGAAATAAATTCATATGGTTGAATGTGAAAGTCTTTGTAGTGACTCCCACCTATCTGCTTATCTTGTGGAAATGCATCTTTAAATATATCTTTATTTGTCATTATTATTTCCTTTCTTATATTTATTTGAAATCTCTTTTTTTATTTCTTCTCGACTACCAGAATATGTAAATATTTCTCCATGTTTTTTATAAACAATAAAGTAATTATCACCTTCTTTTTTTTCTATACTATCTATCTTTATCATTATTTTAGTACCTCCATTATGTTAATTATAAAAAATGTTAATGTAGCTGTTATTAATATATCGCTTGTTAGTATTCTCATGTTTATCCTTTATCTGTGGCAGTTGTTGTTTCGGCCGATTGTAAGATATAGGGATTCGAGAGACCAAAACAACTTGCTAACCAGGCACGATGCTGCCACCCACCGTTAGGAATTTTCTCTATCCCGTTCTGTTTATACTTAAAGTATAATTCTTTAAAACTTATATTCATTACTTCTTTTTCTACCTTTCAGTTTGTATAAATTATTTCTTGCTCGTGTAGTTGCAACATACCAAACTCTATGTTCCTCATCATTTTTATCATCACTCTTTTTAGCTACTTTCTTTGGTGTTCTTCCTAGATCTAAACACAAAATTATATTATCTTCTTCTCCACCTTTTGCTGCATGTATAGTTGAAACTTGTATTCTTGCTGGTTTATCTAAATCTTCTCCATTATTTATCATATTTTTTATGTATTCTCTTTCTGATAATTTTGTTTCTTCAAATGCATCAAACCATTCTACATCTTTATTCCATTTATCCTGAGGTGCACCGATAAATCCTACTATATCTTTTATTTCTTTTTCTTCTAATTCAATTCCTCTACACCATGAATTATAATTAACAGATGCATTGTATAATGTAACAGAAAAACTTTTACCTTTACTTGTTTGAAAATATAAATTTCTTTTTCTTAATTCTTTTAGCATATCTACTAATCTATGTATGGTTCTTGTGAGAATTAAATACTTACCTTCTGTTAAATCTATTTGATCTAAGTTATTTATCCTCATTGATTCTCCTTCAAAATCTCTTGGGTAATAAACCTTTTGTTTTCTTAAACCTCTAATTTTTTCTAAAGGTAATTCTGATTCTTCTTGAACTGCTTTTGATATTCTTTTTGAATACTTTAATACTTTTTCTTTTGCAGGTTCTTGTATAAATCTATTAACATCAGCTCCTGCCCATGCAAATATAGCTTGATCATCATCACCTGCTAAATACATATCTTCTGTATTTTCTTTTAATCTATCAAATAGTTTCCATTGTAATGGAGATAAATCTTGAGCTTCATCTATAAATATAGTTTTAAATTTTGGTAAATCAGGTTTATTGATTAATCTATCTATCATGTCATTAAAATCTAACTTACCTGTAACTCTTTTAAATTCTTTTAAATTTGCATCTAAGTTTTTTAATACCCAAAGTTTAATTTCTTTTTTATTGTGCTCATTTCTATTGTATTCTTCTTCAATTGTTATGCATCTATTCATAGCTCTACCAATCATTTTGAAATATGGACTTTCAATATTTAAATAAAATATTTCTTCCTTATTAAATTTGTCATAGTATTTAACTTTTATATTTAATTTCTTACCTATCTTTACATAATCTTCTGGTTGCATAACCATATTGTCACTTAATTGTAATTGATCATATGCAAATGAATGTAGAGTTCTAAAATAATTTAATTTCTCTGAGTCTACCGGCATTCTGTTTCTAGCTACTTCTGCAGCTTTTTTAGTAAATGCAAAATAACCAATATTATCTAATGGTGTTCCAATTCTAATATAAGCTTTTGCTCTACTAATTAATTTGTGTGTTTTACCTGTACCTGGAGGACCAAAGTATTTATATATCATTATACTATTTCTTCTCTTTCAAAATTTTCTACTTCAATTACATCTTCTTCTTTGTCATCAAATAAATATAATGGAATTTTTGCACAACCTGGAATACCTGTATATGGTTTATTTGTTTTTTTATCTTTTCCAGGAAATCTTTTTCTCACATCAAAATCTGGTTTAGGTAAATGCTCTGCTTCTTTTTCAAACATTTTTGTAATCATATAAGAAGTTCTTGATGCATCTTTTCTCCATTCATTATCTTTTAAATCATTAAAAAATTCATCAAAAACAAAGTATGCATAAGTTTCATCTTTTAATACATTACCACTTTTAAATGAATTATAACTTGTTGCATTTGTGCTATGAATATATTGTTTTAAATGTTTCTTTAATATCTCCATAGGCGTGGTCCCTGGAGCCGGTTGCACTGTATCTTGTGTCGCAACTAATGCTTTTATTATTTCATAGAATTCCATACCTTTAATAGGTGGAGGAATATCATCTGCTTGCGCCATGATTAATGATCTTAGTTCCTGTTGATCTTTAATTTTGTTTACATCTTTTGCATGTACAGTAACAGTTTCACCATCATCTCTTTCTACATCAAAGTAATACTCAGGATCAGGTTTAAAATCTACTTTAATTAAATTTGATAATCTAGGCCATGTAATTTTTTTGTCAGACATGATTCCAAAATCTCTTTTAACACATTCTGATTTAACACATACAGGTGCTAATAATGGATCATGACAACTATGACCTTTCTCTTGCTTCTCCCAATGTTTTATTTTCTTTTCAATATGATCATCAGTCCACACTTCATCAAATTCAAAATAATTTCTACCTGCTTTTAAAACCATTTTACCCCAGTTATCAGGATATTTTTTCTTAGCAAAGACCATGTAGTTATATAAAAATCTATCTCTACCATCAGTCATTTTTTCTTTTGATAATATTTCTAAACATGGTGGACCATCTTTAAATTCTTCTGCACCACCTGTTAATTCATTTTGAATAATTTTATTTGTTATTTGTTTTAATTGTTCAGAAGTCATTTTATTTAACTCAATACAATTTAAAAATAACTCTAATGACATTTCATTACCGGATGGATCTAACGCAACTCTTTCTGATTTATTGAAATAAGGTAGATTTATAAAATTACCATTAATAGGATCACCGTCTGTATTTTTTCCAAGTTTAGTTTGTTTGGGAAATACTTCTGTTACTATTGGTAATTTAAATAAAAATAATACTTGCTCTAAAAACTCTTTTATCTCTTTTGCTTTTACAAATTCTTTTGTAAATATATATAAATGCAATCCATTACTTTTTGATTTAATTGGTATAAGTGGTAAATTATTTTTTTGAATAGTATCTAAATAAAATTGTATATCTAAATCTTTGTATATTTTTGGATCAATATCTATTGCACCAAATCTTGCATAACCATTGTCATCACAAGGTTGAATACCTATAGATTTTCTCCCGTGTAAATGAAGTCTATAATCTTCTTCAGTGATTGGTTTACCTGACCATCCATAATCACCTGAATGAAATTTTATTTTTCCTGTATTAGGATCTTTGTAACCATTATTAATATTACAAAAACCGTAATTACGTTTTAATCCTGTAAAATACTTTATAAAGTCCGTCATATCTATTTCCTAAGTTAGAGAGGCAGTTCCAGTCTCCCGTTACTGCCTCTTCTTGCAAGTTATTCACTCAGTGAATTATACAATATCCGCAGTTTGAGGTTTATTGCTTTTCTCATACTCAGGTTTAGCTTGACCTTTAGACACAGATTTTTGAAACTCTTGTGCCATTAAGTATAAGTCAGCATCCTCTTTCTTAGAAACATCTAAAGCTCTCGCCATAGATGGTTTGTAGACATGCCAGCTTTTACTTCCTGCAGTTTTACCAACAGTTTTTAAATTATAAACCGCTGCATATGCTGCTGGATTGTAAACACCTTTGTCATCCTTAAATCTAAGATTTTTAATCAACTGATTTAATTCTCTCGCAGGTGTTAAGTTAGATGATCTCATAGTAATTACTGCAGGTCTAGGTTCATCACCTAAAACAACTACATAAAAGTATGCAGTTTTTTCTACATAATTACCATTTGATAATCTGTACTTACCATTTCTTTCTTCAACAGCATCTTCAGGAATATTAAGATGTGTTGTGACAGGAGGAGCTGCTGTGTCTCCCATTTCCTGCCATTCAGGAAATCTTGTTTGCACGTGTGCAACAAGAATATTTACACCTTCTTGACCATCAGTAAGTGTACCAAGACCTTTAGCATATATCATACCAGGTTTAGAACCTTCGACATACTTAGAGTCATTAGCATTACATTCAGGTGATAGTTGATGTAAGATTTTTAAAATCGGAGTCGACATATCGTCCGATTTGATTTCTTCGCTACCTCTACCAGAATCACTTCTTAGGTTGATAGTAGCCAGTGAACCAGCACTGTTCTTTTTTTCTACAGCTGTATTTGCCATATATATCTCCTTATTATTTATTATTTATTTTTTATTTTTAAAATGCGTTTGATTTCCATCAAACGTACTAAATAGTTCTTCTGGAACTTCATGACCCTTGTCATTCCATTCTTTCATAACTACTTTGAGTGTCGATGGGTGAACTTTCTCCTCTTGGATAGGTTCATACCCATTCGACCTCGCAAGGCTAGCGTATTCCACCGCCTTGTTATCTTCGTTCTGACCAAATGATACTGTAATATTATTTTTTACAATATCACCTAAGCCATTCTCTCGAAGCCAGTGTATCGCCTCTGCTTTTTTATCAGCTCTAATTGAGGCACTATAAATTTTTTTAACAGACAACTCTGAACCATCTTTAAGTTTTAAACTAGATAAGTTCATGTCTTCCATTAGTTTTGGAATTACAACACAACTAAAATATTTTTCGTCTTCTTTTAAATCTTTTATTCGTGATTCCAAATTTTCAATTTGTTTTTTTACTGATTGTAACTTTTCAACTTCAGTTGAAAGTTTGTCCGGATCAATACTGGTAGATTGATCTGGTGCATCTTTACGTAGATCTATTAACATAATCGTTCTCCTATATTTTTAATTATAACTTTCATGCATGGCATTATAGTTATTAATTTTCTAATGTCAAGAACTATTTTTGATGAATATTTATTTCTATTGGATAATAAGTTTTTTCTTGTCGATCCCATTTCAACAATTTAAATTTTCCATTTGTCATTTCTGATGCAATTGCACAAGTAACACCAATAATTGCAGGATCACCATTTAATAATAAGTAATCGTGTTCTGTAAAATTTTTTAATTTTTGTCTTATAGAAAAAATAAATGGTCCAGGTGAAAACATTATTTGTTCTAACGCTCTAAACATAATCTCAATATTGCCATATTTTTTTGCACCTATAATATTATATTTAGGTCTACCTGATTCTCTATCTATGGGAATATCTTGTAATAAATAAACCTTGGATTGTACATCTCCGTACACAAGTTTATCTCCACTTTTTGTAATTTTATTCATTGACTTCTTCCTTTTTTTATATTACTATAACAAATAGAAAGAAAAGTAAATAGAACATTATGAATTATAAATTTAAGACAAAGCCATACGAACATCAATTAGATGCATTAGAAGCATCTTGGGATAAAGAAAATTTTGCCTATTTCATGGAAATGGGTACAGGTAAATCAAAGGTATTATTAGATAATGCCGCAATGCTTTATGATAAAGGCCAGATAAATGGCCTCCTTCTTATTGCACCTAAAGGTGTTTATAAGAACTGGTATGATCAGGAGGTTCCTACTCACCTTCCTGATCATATCTATAAAAAAATGGTGTTATGGAAAACATCAGATAAATCTTCTAAACAGAAAAAAATATTAAATACATTATTCCAAACTGGAACTGATTTACATATTTTAATTATGAATGTTGAAGCTTTTAGTTCTGGTAATGGTACAGAGTTTGCACAAAAATTTTTATCTTGTCACAAAGCAATGATTGCAATTGATGAATCTACTACTATTAAAACACCTACTTCTAATAGAACAAAAAATATTTTTGATCTTAGACCACTTGCTAAATACAGAAGAATACTAACAGGTTCTCCTGTAACTAAATCACCGCTAGATTTATTTAGTCAATGTGCATTTCTTGATCCTTGGCTCCTGGGCCATGATTCTTATTGGACATTCAAAGCAAGATATGCAGTAACTAAAAAGATTGAAGTACAAGGTCGAAGAGTGGAAATAGTTGTGGGATATAGAAACCTTGGTGAATTGTCTGATAAAATAAAACCATTTTCAAAAAGAATATTAAAAGAAGATTGTTTAGATCTTCCAGAAAAAACTTATGTCAAACATTATGTTGAGCTAACAAAAGAACAACAAAAAGTATATAAACAAATGAAACAAGAAGCAATTGCTTTTTTAGAAGGTAAAATGCAATCTTCTGCAACAGTTATGACTCAATTAATGAGACTTCATCAAATAACTTGTGGACATTTTACAGCTGATGATGGAACTATAAAAGATCTACCTTGTCAAAGATTAACTGAACTAATGAGTATATTAGAAAACGTTGAAGGTAAAACTATTATATGGTCCCACTATACTCATGATGTAAGAAGAATTATTGCAGAAATTAAAAAAGTATATGGTGAAGAATCTGTTGTAGATTATTATGGTGCAACAGACACTGATGAAAGATCAAAAAATATTAAAAGATTTCAAAATGATGATAAGTGTAGATTTTTTGTTGGCACTACACATACTGGCGGTTATGGTATTACATTAACTGCAGGTAGTAATATGATTTATTTTTCTAATGGTTATGATTTAGAAAAACGTCAACAGTCTGAAGCCAGAATAGATCGTATAGGTCAAACAAGAAAAATGACTTATATTGATATAATGACTTCAGATACTATTGACGAAAGAATTGTTAAAGCTCTCCGTAACAAAGTCGACATCGCAAATACAATTATGGATGAAGACTTTAGAGAATGGATTTAAACAATCTTTATTTGTTTTGGTTTTTTAGCTTCGGGTGGATTATACTCAAGTTTAATTTTAAGCATACCATCTTCTAATTTACCACCATTACATTCAACATAATCAGCTAATTGAAATTGTCTTCTAAAAGATCTTTTAGCAATACCTTGATGTACAAAGTCTGCTTTCTCTTCTTTTGAAGAACCTTCAATAGATAATACACCATCTTCAACTTTAACTTCTACTTCATCTTTTTTGTAGCCAGCTAAAGCAAGTTCAATAGTATATTTACCTTCACTTTCTTTTCTTATGTTATAGTGTGGAAAACCAGAATTGACTGTAGATAGATAATTGAATCTATCAAAAACATCGTCAAAACCGATTGCGTTATTTAGGAATGTACTTAGATTTGTCATGATAACCTCCATGTTAGACAGTTAATTTATAGGCCCTCCTAAAGCGACCTGCTGTAAATATAATAATTATTAGAATTAATTCAAGAATAAATTAAATAATCCTGTAAGAGTCAGGATTGTAGTAAATGCGCCACCGATAATCCAGTATAATAGTCTATCAGTTTTCTTTTCAATATCTTCAACTTTGTTGTTAAGTTTTTCTATGTCTTTGTGTAAATGTCCCACGTCTTTTTTTAATCCCTCTACATGTCCATATAGTGCCATTAAATGTTCTCCCGTATCTTCTGGTGTTTTCCCGTTTGGCATTAGAATGAAACCCCCGCTTCATTAAGAACCCTGTAGCCTGATGCTACCAAACCACCCAAATAATTCATTATGCTAATCCTCTTGATCTAAGTTTAATCATTTTTTCTTCTTCAGATAATAAAGCATTTTCTGCTACAGTCAAACCTTGATTCATGGCCCCTGATGCCGGGAGCTGTGTAGTTTGTATC
>Ga0208547_1002407_pt1 | contig 10081 bp, 4 predicted proteins | sample DEB08_DNA_5_FD_185501 | JGI IMG/M metagenome (GOLD analysis project Ga0208547, IMG submission 185501) | Aqueous microbial communities from the Delaware River and Bay under freshwater to marine salinity gradient to study organic matter... | ecosystem: Environmental > Aquatic > Marine > Coastal ... | reverse complement strand
CCGCCGCGTCCAGCGCCGCCGGGTCGCCGCCGGGGATGCCGAGCACCCCGGCGAGCCAGCCGGCGACGTCCGCCGTGCTCCACGGCGGCAGGTCGACGCGGCGGCACCGCGACAGCACGGTCTCGAGCAGCCGCCCCGGGTCCTCGGCCTCGAGCACCCAGACGACCGACGGCGGCGGCTCCTCGAGCAGCTTCAGGAACGCGTTCTGGGCCGCGGCGTTCATCCGATCGGCCGCGACGACGCGCAGCACCTTGCGCCGCGCCTCGGGCATGGTCCGCAGGGCGGTCTCCGTCCACGTCCCGCGGACGTCCTCGACGCGGTGGGCGGCGCCGTCGGCCTCGAGCGCGACCAGCGCCGGATGGACGTCGCGGAGCGTCCGGGCGCAGGTGTCGCAGGTCGCGCAGGGTCGCGCCGCCGGATCGGCCGCCTCGCAGTTCAGCGTCGCCGCCAGCGCGACCGCAAGCTCACGCTGGCCGAGCCCCTCGGGGCCGACGAGGACCCAGGCGTGGGCCAGCCGGTCGCGCCGGACCGCGTCGTGGAGCGCCTCGGCGGCGGCGCGTCCGCCACCGGCGCCCGCGACGGCCCACGGTCCGGTCGCCGGGAGCGGCCCGGCGCTCACGGGGCCGCCGGCACGGCGGCGGCCGCGGCCGCCGCCTCGAGCAGCGGCGCGAGGGCGACGGCGACGTCGCCACGGATCCGCTCGTGCAGCTCCTCGACCGGGCGGGACGCGTCGAGCAGCAGCCAGCGGTGCGGCTCGGCCGCGGCCCGGCGCCGGTACGCCGCCCGGACGGCGCCGTGGAACGCGTCGCCGGCGGCCTCGAGACGGTCGGGTCCCGCGTCCGCGACCGCGCGGCGCAGCCCCTCCTCGGCGTCGAGGTCGAGGAGCACGACGAGGTCCGCGAGCACACCGGCGGTCGCCCAGAGGTTCAGCGCCTCGACCCGGGGCTCGCCGAGTCCGCGGCCGGCCCCCTGGTAGACGACGCTCGAGTCGATGAACCGGTCGCAGAGCACGACGGCGCCGTCCTCCAGCGCCGGCACGATCACCTCCGCCACGTGCTGCGCGCGCGCCGCCGCGTACAGCAGCGCCTCGGTCCGGTCCGTCATCGCGGCCGATCCGGGGTCGAGCAGCACCTCGCGGACGCGCTCGCCGATGGCGGTCCCGCCCGGTTCACGCGTCACCACCACGCGGAGCCCGAGCGCCGTGAGGTGGTCGCGGAGGAGCCCGATCTGGGTGGACTTCCCCGTTCCGTCACCGCCCTCGAACGCGACCAGCATCCCCCGGGGTCGGGGGACCACCGGGGCGGCCGGGTCGTCCCCTGCCGCCAGCCGCTCGCGGCGCAGGGCGGCCCGCAGGACCCGCGCCACGACGAGGGCGCCGAGCACGGCCAGCGCCGCCGTCGCGAGCAGCGTCAGCCGGATGCCACCGAACACGTAGGGGTAGACGGCCGCACCGTCGGGCCCGACGACGCGGGCCTCGCGGCCGACGAGACCGATCGTGAACGGCACGGCGACGGTCGCGCCGAAGATGGCGAGGCGGACGCCCGCGTTGAACGCCCCGAAGACCCGACCCCGGATGCGGTCCTCGGCCCGCTGCTGCAGCACCGTGTAGCCCACGATGAAGACGACGCCGGCCCCGGCCCCCATCACGATCGCGGCCGGGACGGCCGTGACGATGCCGGGGGTCACGGCCGCCGCGGCCAGCCCCAGCCCGGCCCCGCCGAGCGCCGGGGGGAACAGCCACTCGGGCCGGACCCGGCGCGACAGCGGGCCGGCGAGCAGCAGCCCGCCGACCATTCCGACGCCGACGGCGGCGACGAGGACGCCGAACCCGGACGGCCCGGCGTTGAGCAGGTCCGCGAAGAACTCGCCGGTCGAGATGACGACGCCGGCCGTGGCGGCCGCGACCATCACGCCCCCGATGAGGGCGCGGATGACGGGCCGGCCGGCGACGAACTCGATCCCCTCCCGGAACGCGGCCCCGACGGCCTCGCCGGCCTCGCGCGTCGCGCCGGCGTGGCGCCGCACCGGGATGGCCGCGATGAACGCCGCCGAGACCACGAAGGACACCGCGTTGAACCAGATGGGGAGCGCCGACGGCCGCAGCGCGAGCAGGCTGCCCGCCGGCGCGACCCGCTGCCCGAGGACGACGAGGACCGCGTACAGCACGCCGGCAAGCGGCAGGGCGCCGTAGGTCAGGACCAGGTTGATCTGGTTCGCGGTGACCAGCTGGTCGCGCCGCACCAGCGTCGGGAACACCGCGTCCTTCGCCGGCGCGAACAGCGCCGAGAGGACCTCGATGACGAGCGTCGCGAGCACGAGCGTCAGGATCTCGTCGGTGAACGGGATCAGCGCCATCACCGTCGCGCGACCGAGGTCGGTCACGATCAGCACGCGCTTGCGGTTCCAGCGGTCGACGAAGACGCCGGCGACCGGTGCCAGCAGCAGGCTCGGGAGGACGCGGGCCGTCATGACCCCGGAGACGGCGAACGCCGCGGCCCGGGTCGGGCCGAGGATGTCCGCGGTCAGCGCGATGATCGCGAGGAACCCGATCCAGTCCCCGAGGGCCGACGTGCCCGTCGCCGCGGCCATGCGCCGGAACGGCGGCGAGCCGAGGAGCGCGCGCAGCGCGGTGGCCGAGGTCGCCGGCAGGGCCACGGGGGGATGTGCGCGGACTGCTGCGGGACCGCCCATGCGGAGACCCTACCGCCGCGGCCCCGCGGCCCCCTTCGCGCGCGTCCTCGCGGTCGTCCCGGCGGACTTCTTCGCGGTCCGCTCCGTCGCCTTCTTCGTGGCCTTCTTCGCGGTCTTCCGCGTGGCCTTCTTCGCGGCACTCCTCGCCGGGGCGGAGGTCGCGCCGTCCTGCGTGCCGTCCTCCGCCCCGTCCGCGCCGGCCGCCGCGCCGCGCCGACCGCCGCGGGCCGGGCGGGCCCGGGGCGGCGGGGCGTCGCGCGTCTCGACCAGCCGCATCGGGATCGGTCCCGGCACGTCGTCCATCGCGATCGGCGTCCCACCGAGCTCGGGGTCGAGCTTCGGGACGCCGGCGACGACGGTCTGGGTCGCGACCGTCGGCGCGTCGAAGGTGTCCAGCTCGAACACGTGCTGGGTCACGGGGTGCGCGCAGATCGCGGTCGGGACCCTGCGGTTCCGCGGGGGCTGGCGCAGCGGGGCCCCGCACTCGGGGCAGGGCGTCGCGAGCGGCAGCGACCAGACCGAGAACGCGTCCGCCGGGTACCCGGTCGAGCCGAGGAAGGGCTTCCCGTACCGCGACGTCCGCAGCTCCATGCAGGACCCGGGGTCGGTCACCGATCGGAACGGTCGGACCTCGCCCTCGGCCGTCATGTAGACGGCCCGCTTCTGGAGGTTCCGGACGCCGCGGCACGTCGGGTACTCGATGCAGCTGTAGAACGGGCCGTACCGGCCGTCGCGCAGCTGCATCGGCTTCCCGCACTCGGGGCAGGGGACGTCGGGGTCCGGCTCGACGTCCTCGAGCCGCTGCCCGACGGTGCCGTCCGGCTCGAGCGGCAGGGTGCCGTCGCAGTCCGGCCACCGGCTGCAGGACGCGAACCAGTCCTTCGACTTCCCCGAGAAGACGCGCTCCATCGGCGCCCCGCACTCGGGGCACGGCGTCGGGATCCGCAGCGGGAGGCGGGGCCGCTCGGGCTTCCGCTCGGAGACCCACTCGTCGACCTCGTCGAGGAACGACGTGACGGTCCCGCCCCAGCCGGTGCGGCCGGCCGCGATCTCGTCGAGGGTCTCCTCCATGCGGGCGGTGAACCCGACGTCGACGATCTCGGCGAAGTGCCGCTTCAGGAACGCGACGACGACCTCGCCCAGCGGTGTCGGGAAGAACCGCCGCGACTCCTTGATGACGTACGCACGGGCCTCCAGGGTCGAGATGATCGCGGCGTAGGTCGAGGGCCGGCCGATCCCGAGCTCCTCGAGCGCCTCGACCAGCGTCCGCTCGCTGAACCGCGGCGGCGGCGACGTCTCGTGCGACTCCGCGGTGCAGTCGTGCAGCGCCAGCGCCTCGCCCTCCTCGAGGTCCGGCAGACCGTCGCCGTCCTCGTCGTCGGCGGCCTCGTCCTCGTCGCGCTCGACGCGGTACGCGCGCAGCCAGCCGTCGAACCGCTCGACCTGGCCGCTGACGCGGAACACCACCTCGCCGGCGGCGTCCGCCCCGGTGACGTCGGCGCTGACCCGGTCGAGCACGGCGGGGGCCATCTGCGTCGCGACCGTCCGGCTCCAGATCAGCTCGTACAGCCGGGCCTGCTCGGTGGTGAGGAACCGACGGACCGCGTCCGGCGTCCGCTTCACCGACGTCGGCCGGATCGCCTCGTGGGCCTCCTGCGCGCCCTTCGCCGTGGTCGTGCTGCGCCGCGGCTTCTCGAGGGCGTACCGGGGACCGAACTCGTCGCGGACGAACGCTCCGAGCTCGCCGAGGGCCTGGTCCGAGAGGTTCAGCGAGTCGGTCCGCATGTAGGTGATGAGACCGACCTGCTCGCCGCCGAGCGAGACGCCCTCGTACAGCTGCTGGGCGACGGCCATCGTCTGGCGGGCCGAGAACCCCAGCTTCGAGGCCTCGCCCTGGAGCGTCGAGGTCTTGAACGGCGGCTTCGGGTTGCGCTGCTGCTGGGTCCGGCGGACCTCGGAGACGGCGTACGACAGCGCGGTGGCGCGGGCGACCAGCGCGTCGGCCTCCTCCTGGGTCCGGACGACCCGGAGCTGCGCCGCCTGCGCCTCGTCCTTCCCGTCGACGTCCTTCGGGGTCGCGAGCCGCAGCCCGTCGACGCGGACCATGCGGGCCCGGACGTCCGCGGCCGCGGCGTCCGTCCCGGGGCGGGCGAAGAGGCCGGCCAGGTCGAAGTACGTCTCGGGGACGAAGGCGCGGATCTCCTCCTCGCGGTCGACGAGGAGCCGCAGCGCCACCGACTGGACGCGGCCCGCCGAGATGCCCGAGGACACGGTCCGCCACAGCACCGGCGAGAGCCGGTACCCGACGATGCGGTCGACCGCCCGCCGTGCCTGCTGCGCGTCGACCAGCGCCGTGTCGAGGTGCCGCGGGTCGGCGAACGCGGCCCGGATCGCCGGCTCGGTGATCTCGTCGAACGTCACGCGGTTCGTCGTCGCGGGATCGAGGTCGAGCACCTGGGTGAGGTGCCACGCGATCGCCTCGCCCTCACGGTCGAGGTCGGGGGCCAGCCAGACCGTGTCCGCGCCCTTCGCCGCCCGCTTCAGCGCGGTGACGTGCTTCTGGGACCGGTCGGGCACGACGTAGGTCAGGTGGCAGTCGGCGCCGTCGCGGACGATCGCGAAGTCGGACCGGGGCAGGTCGCGGACGTGGCCGTACGAGGCCATGACCTTCCAGCCGGAGCCGAGGTACCGCTCGATCGTCCGCGCCTTCGCGGGCGACTCGACGATGACCAGGTTGTCGGCCACGCGGGCGGGTCCTCGGCTCGGGGGCGTCCGTCCACCGGTCCTCCGCGGCGCGGACACCGGGAGCGGACGGGGGTCGGACGCGGGGCAAGGTGGTCGGACCCCGCGGGCCGTGTCAAACCTCTCGGACCGCCGCCCCCCGGTCGCCGCGCGCGACCGGCCCGGCCCGCGGGGCGGCCGACCGGCGGGTCCGGCGCCGACCCCGGGAGCGCCCACGGTCCCCCGCAGGGGGGCCGTGGACCGCGTTCCCCCCGCGTCCGGGACCGGCCCGGGACCGGGCCGGTCGGGGCCGACCGGGCCGGCCCGCACGCGACCCCACGAACGCGCGCTCAGCGCACGGCGTCACGGGGGCGGCCGCAGGGGGCCGTCGGGGGCCGTCGCGCTAGGCTCCCCACCCTCCCGACGCGGCGCCCGCCGCCGCGGGACGGCCGGGCGCCCGCCGCCCGGGCCGGTCCGAGGGCCCCCGGTCGACCACGGCCACCCCGGTGCGCACCCGCGCGCCCGGCCCCCGGCGCCACCCCGGCACGACCCCCCACCCACGGAGGGCACTCCCCCATGCTCGAGAACATCCCGCTGCTGGCGGTCGCCGCGGCGCTCGCGAGCCTCCTGCTCGCCGCCTACTACGCCCGCGTCGTGAACGCCGCCGACCCCGGCGACGACACCATGCGCGGCATCGCCGCCGCCATCCGCGAGGGCGCCATGGCGTTCCTCCGCCGCGAGTACCGCGCCATCGCGATCTTCGTCGTGCTGCTCGCGGTCGTCGTGTTCGCCGTCCTGCCGGACCTCCGTCCGTGGGGCTCCGTCGCGCTGGTGCTCGGCGCCGCGTTCTCGGCGCTGGCCGGGTTCGTCGGCATGCGCATCGCGACCGCGGCGAACGTCCGCACCGCGCAGGCGGCCCGCCAGGGGGCGGACGCCGCGCTGCCGCTCGCGTACCGCGGCGGCGCCGTGATGGGCTTCACCGTGGCCGGCCTCGGCCTGCTCGGCATCGCCCTCGCCTACTACGTCTTCGTCGAGGTCCTCCGCGTCACCGACGCGTTCCAGGTCGTGGCCGCGTTCGGCCTCGGCGGCTCCTCCATCGCGCTGTTCGCCCGCATCGGCGGCGGCATCTACACGAAGGCCGCCGACGTCGGCGCCGACCTCGTCGGCAAGGTCGAGGCCGGCATCCCCGAGGACGACCCGCGCAACCCGGCCACCATCGCCGACAACGTCGGCGACAACGTCGGCGACGTCGCCGGCATGGGGGCCGACCTGTTCGAGTCGTACGCCGGCTCGATCGTCGCGCCCATGGTCCTGGCCGCGCTGCTCTTCGGTGGCGTCGACGCCGCGACGAAGGCCGTCGCCGACGACTTCACGCTCCTCCAGGAGGCGACGTTCCTCTACCCGCTGCTCGTCGCCGCGCTCGGCATGTTCGCGTCGATCCTCGGCTCGTTCCTGGTCCGCGGCCGTCCGGGCCGCTCGCTCTCGTCCCAGCTGCACTTCGGCACGAACGTCGCGATGGTCATCACCGCCGCGGCCGCCGTCTGGGCCGCGACGTGGATCTTCGGCGACGTCCCGCAGGTCGAGAACGCGCTGTTCCTCGGTGCGCCGATCGTGCTCGGCCTCGCGGCCGGCTACCTCATCGGGTTCGCGTCCGAGTACTACACCTCGGACCACTACGGCCCGGTGAAGCGCCTCGCGAAGCAGGCCGAGACCGGCCCGGCCACCGTCATCATCGGCGGCGTCGCCGAGGGCATGATCTCGACGGTCGCCTCGGTCGGACTGATCGGCGCCGCGATCGGCGGCTCGTACTGGCTCGGGTCGCAGGCGTTCGTCGGCGACCTGGCGGCCAGCGGCGGCCTGTACGCCGCGGCCATGGCGGCCGTGGGCATGCTCGCCACCACCGGCGCGGTCGTCGCGGTCGACGCCTACGGCCCGATCAGCGACAACGCCGGCGGCATCGCCGAGATGTCGCACCTCCCGCCGGAGGTCCGCGAGGTCACCGACTCGCTCGACTCGCTCGGGAACACCACCGCGGCCGTCGCGAAGGGCTTCGCGATCGGCTCGGCGGCCCTGACGGCCCTCGCGCTGTTCCGGGCCTACACGCAGGCCGTGAGCATCGACTCGATCGACCTCACCGAGGTCGGCGTCATCATCGGCCTGTTCGTGGGAGCGATGCTGACCTTCGCGTTCGCGGCGCTGACGATGAAGTCGGTCGGCCGCGCGGCGAACGACATGATCGTCGAGGTCCGGCGCCAGTTCGCCGAGATCCCCGGTCTGCGGGACGGTCGTGAGGGCGTGAAGGCCGACTACGCCCGGTGCGTCGACATCTCGACGAAGGCCTCGCTGCGGGAGATGCTGCTGCCGGGCGCGCTGGCGGTCATCGTCCCGCTCGCCGTCGGGTTCATCAGCGCCGAGGCCCTCGGCGGACTGCTGGCCGGCGCGCTGGTGACCGGCTTCCTCGTCGCCATCTTCATGGCGAACGCGGGTGGCGCCTGGGACAACGCGAAGAAGTACATCGAGAGCGGCCAGCACGGCGGCAAGGGCTCCGAGGCCCACAAGGCCGCCGTCGTCGGCGACACCGTCGGCGACCCGTTCAAGGACACATCGGGTCCGGCGATGAACATCCTCATCAAGGTCATGACGATCGTGGCCCTGGTGTTCGCGCCGGTCTTCCTGTGAGCTGATCCGGACCGCGTCGCGTCGCGGGCCCGCCCCTCGGGGCGGGCCCGCGCGCGTCGGTACCGTCCGGCGCCCGGTGCGCACGGGGCCGCACCGGGTCCCGGAGGCGCGGTGCATCTCGGAGGGTTCGAGCAGGTCGCGGCGATCCTGGTCGTCTGCGTCGCGTCCGCCGTCGTCGCGATGCTGCTGCGGCAACCGGTGCTCGTCGGACTGCTCGTCGCCGGGGCGGTCCTCGGTCCCGGCGTCCTCGGCCTCGTCGAGATCACCGAGCCGATCGAGCTGCTGGCCGAGATCGGCATCGCGCTGCTGCTGTTCACCGTCGGCCTGAAGCTCGACGTCCGCATCGTGTCGCGGCTCGGACCGGTGGCGCTCGCGGTCGGACTGGCGCAGGTGGCGCTGACCGCGGCGCTCGGCGTCGTGGTGCTGCTCCCGCTGGGGGTGGACCGGACCGAGGCGGTCTGGCTCGGGCTGGCGCTGGCGTTCTCGTCGACGGTCGTCGTCGTGAAGTTGCTGGGCGACCGGCGCGAGCTCGACACGCTCCACGGCCGGCTGGCGCTCGGCATCCTCGTCGTGCAGGACGTCGTCGTGGTCATCGCGATGGTCGTGCTGACCGGCGCGGCGGCCGGTGGCGGTGCGCCGGTCGGCGAGCTCGTCGGCATCGCCCTGCGCGGCGTCGTCCTGATCGCGGTCGCCGTGCTCGTCTCGCGCCTCCTCGCCGCCCCCGCCCTCCATCTGCTCGGCCGTCAGGCCGAGCTGCTGGTCCTCGGCTCGATCGCCTGGGCGGTCACGATGGGCAGCGTCTCGGTCCTCCTGGGGTTCAGCCCCGAGGTCGGCGCCTTCCTCGCCGGGATGGTGCTGGCCGCGACCCCGTACCGGGAGGCGGTCAGCGGCCGGCTGACCCCGCTCCGGGACTTCCTCCTGCTCTTCTTCTTCATCGAGGTCGGAGCCCGCGTCGATCCCGGACTGCTGGGGTCCGCCGTCTGCCCGGTCGTCGCGCTCTCGCTCGCGGCCCTGATCGGGAAGCCGCTGATCGTCGCCGCCCTGCTGGGGCTCGCCGGGTACCGCCGCAAGGTCTCGATCGCGACGGGCCTGACGCTGGCGCAGGTCAGCGAGTTCTCGCTGATCCTGATCGCGCTCGGCGTCTCGCTCGGGGTGCTGTCCGATCCGACGTCCGCCCTCGTCACGGTGGTGGCGCTCGTCACCATCGCGGTCTCGACGCAGCTGATCGAGCGGACGCCGTGGCTGGTCGATCGGCTCGGCCCGGTCGCCGGCTGGCTGGAGCGCCGCGCACCACGGGCGGCCGTCGACGACGAGGAGGAGCCGACCCCGGAGGTCGTCGTGGTCGGTCTCGGACGGTTCGGGACGACCGTCGTCGAGGAGCTGCTGGAGCGCGGCACGCGGGTCCTGGGTGTCGACTTCGACCCGCGGACCGTCGTGGCCGACCGTCTCGGGATCCCGGTCGTGTACGGCGACGGCGACGACCCGACGCTGGCCGAGCACCTGCCGCTGACCGTGGCCCGATGGGTCGTCAGCACCGTCCGCAGCCACGACGTGAACATGACGCTCGTCACCGCACTGCGCCGTGGCGGCTACACCGGCGGGATCGCCGTCGCGTCCGAGGATCCGGACGACTGCGCGGCGCTGACACGGGCCGGGGCCGACGTCACGATCCGGCCGCTCCACGTCGCGGCCGGCCCGCTGCTCGAGCGCATCGGCGCCGCCGACCGTCGCCGCGGACTCGCCCCCTGACGCCCGACCCCCCGGCGCTCGGCCCCGAGGGTCAGCCCCTGAGGCGGCCGAGCGCGACGACGGCCGGGACCCGGCGGTCGAACCGGACGTCGGGCCGGACGTCCACCGTCAGGTCGACGACCCCGAGGGCGGACAGCATCCGCTCGACCTCGTCCTCCGGGGCCGCCGAGACGGCGACCTCGCCGAGCAGCGGGTCGCGGAACGGCTGGAGGTCGGCGTCACCGCGCAGGCAGGTGAAGTA
>Ga0208547_1002402_pt1 | contig 10086 bp, 12 predicted proteins | sample DEB08_DNA_5_FD_185501 | JGI IMG/M metagenome (GOLD analysis project Ga0208547, IMG submission 185501) | Aqueous microbial communities from the Delaware River and Bay under freshwater to marine salinity gradient to study organic matter... | ecosystem: Environmental > Aquatic > Marine > Coastal ... | reverse complement strand
GTTACGGCTCCGGCTACCAGCAGGCGGCTGTCGCTGAGGCGCTGGCGCCTATGGCGTATCAGGCGCAACAAGAGGCCATCAGGCAGGCGCCTATGGCCCGCCAGTTTGGCTTCGCTGACCTTGAGACGTTGGCAGGCGTTGGCGCCGCCAGAGAAGCTCAGCAACAGGCGGAGCTTGCGGCTGATATTGAGCGCTTCCAGTTTGAACAGCAGGCACCGCAGGCCGCGTTGGCGAACTATCTCGCATCGGTTCAGGGCGGTCAGCTTGGCCAGCAACAGATCACGCCGTACTATCGGCAACCAGCTCTGTCGGCGCTTAGCGGCGCTATGGGCGGCGCTGGCATTGCGAAGGCTCTGGGGTCCGATAACTACATGTACGCCCTCGGTGGTGGCTTGCTTGGCCTGCTTGGCGCATAGGAGAGGTTGATGGATAGAAGACCTGTACAGTTAGCGTTTGGGCAACCTTACTTGGCGCCCGGCGGCGATGTCCAAATGATGCGCCGCACGCCCTACTCAAGCATAACCGCCGGCGGTGTAACTCGCACCACGCCAGCCGGAACCGCTGTTGAGAGCGTTGGTGCCACGCCAACATTCGATCAAATGATGGCGCTTAGAGCGGCGCGTCAGTCAATGCGGCCATCAGTAGTCGCGGGCGGCCCTAAGCTCCCGCCACCGCCTCAAACGCCTACACTTACACGCGGTGGCTTGTCTTTCACGCCACAAAGTCGCGGCATGTTAGCCGGTGCGCTTGCTGGCTTGCAGTACGCTGGCCCGCAGGCTCAGCCAACCTCATTCGCTCAGGGTCTGGGCGTTATGGGTCAGGCGGCGATGGAGGCTTTTGACGTAGCGCAACAGCGTGAAGAAGAAAGAGCGGCGGCGAAGGCTGAACTAAAAAGGCCAAAGTTTCAGGTGGTTGGGGACCGCTTGTTTAAAATTATGCCAGATGGCAGGTATGAAGACATCACAGGGACCGCGCCCGCAAAGCCTTCAAAAATTGCAGGAGAGGGGCCGCGCATTAGGCAAAAAGGAACCGGCAGAGAGCTAGAGACAGTTTATGACGCACAAAACAATTTGTACCCTGCCGGTGCGCCAATGACCGAGGGGAATAGGCTATCCCCAGATGACTTTGACGTTGTTAGCCAATACTCAGAAATGACAGTTAAGGAAAGAAGCTCGGCGCGAGCAACAATCAAAGAGGAGGAGCGCCCAATAAAAATGATCGACAAACTAGCCTCTGAAATTATGAAGCTAGAGCCGGGCGCCGTAAACAGAATACGCAGAGACATAATTACACAACTAAAAACAAAAGACCCAGAAAGATTTGGGCCGCTTTCAGACGAAGAGATCGCCGCTCAGGTGGCAAACGGCACCCTTACAGCGCTGGTTGGTGCCTCTCGTCTTTCGCTTTTTGGACCCGGTGTTTTGACCGCGTCAGAGGCTGAGCTTGCCCGCCAAGTTTTTGTTGGCCCCGGTGGGCAGATTAATGACCCAACCCTTGCTCTTAATCTTTTGTACAATATACGCAAGGACTTTGTGGAGGGGTACTCAGATAGCGTTGACTTTTTCAACTCTCACAGAGGAAACGCCTACAAAAAGTATACAGGACAGGATGTTTTGGACTGGCAATCAATGCTTGATGAGGAGGGGCGCGTAAGAATGTCCTCGCAGACAAGCCCAAGCGCAAGCGGCGCAAACACAACAACCGGCGGGTCATCTTGGTCGAGGGTTAACTAATGCCACAGATTAAAATTGAAGGGCTTGGCGTTGTTGAGGTTGATGAGAACTTCTTCAAACTGTCAAAGAAAGAGCAAAACGATTTTGTCGATCAAGCGGTAATACAAGACGCGATTGACGGAACGGGTCGAGCGTTTATGACTGGCATGCTCTTTAACTTTAGAGACGAGATTGTTGCCGCTCTCTCTGAGCCGTCATCGTTTATTGGTGGCATAATGGACGAAGAAAAGGGCGAGGCTTATCGCCGCGAACTTTCTCGCCAAAGATTGCTTGAAAGTGCTTTTAGGCGCCAGCAACCGGCGGCGGCAATAGGCGCTGAGATAGCTGGCGGGGTTGTTGTTCCGGGCGGTGTTCTCGGCACAGCGGCGCGTGGTGGCTCACTGCTAACAAAAATGGGCAGGGCTATGGGCGCGGGGGCTGGCTTAGGTGCTGTCGCTGGCCTTGGCGCCGGAGAAGATATTGAAAGCAGAATTGAAAAAGCTGGTGAAACCGCCGCCCTTGGCGCGGCGATTGCGCCTGTAGCCGCCGCAACATTCCCCGTTGTCGGGAAGGTCACGGCGCCTGTGGCTCGGACCATCGGCAGACTTGGAGAGGCGGCGATTACTGAGCCTAGCGTCAGGGCGGCGAGAATGGTTGCCCGCAGGCTAAAAGAGGCAGGGGTTACTAGCGATGCGCTTGAGGCGCTGAAGCGAGAGCCAAAACCAATGGCTCTTGCCGACATCAGTAGCAAGGGCGTGCAGTCTTTGTCACGCCTTGTTGCTCAGTCTGGCGGTAAAGGGGCTGAATTAGCGGAGAGCCTGAATGTCAGGCAGTTTGGCGATGACGCGGTAGAGGGTGCCGCCGCAAGAATAGAACAAGACTTGATTTCGGCAGGCGTCCCGCGCCAGACGGCTCTTGAGGCGAAGGCGGGCATTGACGTTATAAAAGGCGCAAAATCAGGGGCTTTGTACGATAAGTCAAATGCGTTCACAGTCACCAACGAACTGCGCGAAAAGTTACGCCCTATATTCGCCCGACCATCTATGAAAAACATTATCTCAGATGCCCAAGACTTGGCGGCAGAGAATGGCGAAAAGTTTTCTGGCACGACCCTAGACAGCATTGACATGCGAGGGCTGGACTTTGTTCAGCGCAGACTTAGGGCAAGAGAATCATCTGCTTATGCTAGCAATGACACGATGATGGGCGGCGCGATTAAGGCCACCAGAAAAGAAATTTTGGATATACTCGACTCGGCGAACCCCGACTTTGCAAAAGCTCGCGGCGTCTACTCTGACGCTATGTCTAGGCAAGAGGCACTCAACCTCGGTAGAAGGTTTAAGACGCTACGAAGCGAGGGCGAAATCGAGGCCGCAATTAAAGACTTTGGGCCTGACGAGCTTCACAACTTCCGCGTTGGTATGGCCCAATCTATAAGAGATGATTTAGAGGCGGCACGCGGCGGGGCAGACTTTGCCGCAAAAATTGCCGGAAACCAAAGGCAGGTGCGCCAGATAAAAGAGGCCTTCCCAGAGACTGGCATAAAGCCGCTTGAAGACGCTCTGTCAAAAGAAAGCACGATGGCCGCGACAAGGCAAAGAACCCTTGGCGGGTCTCAAACCTTCCAAACAACCGCTGAGGCTATGAGAGCCGGTGCTGAAGACCTGACTATGGCAGAGAGGGCTGTATCTGGCGCCCGCACTGGAGGAATAACAGGTGCGGCGGCTGAGGCTATCGGCCCTAGACTTCGGCAAGCCCTGACTGGTGTTGGCCCAAGAACCAGCCGCGAGCTTGGGCGCCTCCTTTTCGCCACAGACCCAGCAGAAAGGGCGGCGGCGATAGGCCGTGTTCAGGCGGCTAGGGGTGCCGGCAGGCCTGTAGGCGCACCCCTGTTGCCCGCTCAACCGCCTGAGCCAAGCCTTGTTTCAAGAGCGATGGGCCAGACGCCCGGCGTTATTGGAAGAGGCCTCTTGTATTCAACAGGTCAAACTGCCCTTGAGCCTTTTGCCGGAATGATGTCCCCAATCTCTTCGGCTCAGGCCGCAGAGCCGCCAGCACCAAAGCCAGAGTCTTGGACTGAGCAGACGACTGACCGCCTCGGAAATCCGATCACAATACTCTACACACAAGGCGGAGCTAACGCCCAAGTGATTAGACCCTAATGTACGCTGGGGCATACCTATGTTAAAATCAGCGCCAAGCAGAGGAGCGCTTCATGAGTAAAGACAAGCTCACCGATTACGACCCCGTAGCCGCAAATAACACGGATTGCGGCGGGATAAACCTGTCCGAAGGGGTAATGGTGCCCAGTGATTTGAACAACTTCGCCCGGGAAATCATGAGCCACCTCGCGGACTTCGCGGATGGCACCACCGGCGTTGACGTTTTAACGCTACAGGACGATGACGCCAGCGCGTCTATTAAGCTACAGGCGCCGTCAGCGGTCACAACCACCACGACATTCACCCTGCCCGATGGTGACGGGTCAAACGGTCAAGTCTTGGACACTGACGGCTCCGGCACATTAGCTTGGACCAAGGTGCAGGCACAAAATCTTGATGTAGCTGGAGACGGTGACGAGGGGCAGGTTCTCGCCAGTGACGGCGATGGGTCTTTTAGCTGGGTAAACCAAGTCTCATATCCACAAGTCATCACGGTCAAAACAAGTGGCGACTATGAAATCCCAGCCAATGCACAGGCTATTATGATCCGCGCATCTGGCGGCGGTGGTGGCGGCACAACGCTTTTCGGCTCTGGTGGTGGATTGGGCCAAAACAACGGCACCGATGGCGGTAGTACAACTGTCACAAATGCAACGCTTAGCATCGACATCACTGCCACTGGTGGGCGCAAGGGCCAATACATAACAAGCGGCAGTGTTGAAGGTGTTATATCTGGATCAACCGGCGGCGATGTGTTGGTTGGTCAGGGCGCGGCTGGCGGGCGTAGCCGCGCTGGTGCTGGCGGCAACTTTACCTATGACGGCCCTCCGATGCCCGCAACCTCTGGAAATTTGGTCCACAAATATGTGACTGGCGCAAATGTCGGCGGCGAGACTTTGACAATCAGCTACGGGGCCGCCGGAACGGCTGGCGACTCTAGCTCAACAGCCGGTCAGGCTGGCTATGTAGAAATCTGGGTATGGTAAGGAAAGCAAATGTCCAAGGATAAACTCACCGATTATAGCGCCACCAATTCGCTGAACACGGACGTTGGCGGCGTTAACATTGACGAGGGCATGCTCCCCTCAGACGTGAACAACGCCCTGCGCGAGGTGATGACGCACCTGAAGGACTTCGCGGAAGGCACGCAGGCGGTGAACAACATCAAGTTTGCGGGCGCAACCACCACAGGCGACATCAATTTCGGCGACAACGACAAGGCCGTTTTTGGTGCTGGGTCTGACCTTGAGATTTATCACGATTCCGCAACTGGCAATAGCATTATAAATGAAGGTAATGTTTCTGGTGACTTGGTGATTCAGGCAAACAACCTAACGCTAAAAAGAGCATCCGTTGCAAACACAGAAAAGTATTTAACTGCAACAGCAAATGGTTCGGTTGACCTGTATTATGACGCAGGGGTCAAACTCTCCACCACCGCCACTGGCGTGGACATCACCGGAACGCTGACTGCGGATGGGTTGACTGTGGATGGTGGCACTACAGACACAGTAACTAACTTCACAAGCACAGACACATCTGCCTTTGTTAGATTTACCGATGGCACTGGCTCGACTTATGCCGGAACAACTTATCAGAATGGTAGTGGGGCTTTTGTTGTATATACTGGTGGCGACACTGGCGGCGCTGGCTCACATAAAAGCCTTACTATTGACGGCGGCGGCGATGTGGCACTGTATGATAATACAGGCTCATCGCAAGGTTTCTACTGGGATGCCTCGACACAGTATTTGGGGCTGGGGACGAGTTTGCCTGACAGGAACTTACATATAGCAGGTAATGCGGCATACGCTAAGTTTGATGATACAACTAACGGAGCTACTTTTAGCGTTGGTGCTAATGCTAATGGTTTTATTGTTTACGATGATGACGCTTCAAGTTATAGAATGGTCATCGACAGCAGCGGCCGTGTGGGTATAAATCGTACTCCATCTATTTCAAATTCAAAGCTGGAAGTTAGCGGGGCAGATAATGTTTCGCTCATCAATGTAGAAGCTAGTGGCAATACAGGGGGGATTGGCATTGGCTCTAGTGGTTTACAGCTATTTCACGGCTCATCGTCTAAAGTAACCATCACATCGGCTGGCAACGTGGGCATTGGCACTGTGCCAAATGCTTGGAGGTCTGTAGACAAGGCGGTAGAGCTACCATATTCCTCTTTTTCAGATAATTCAGGAACAACAACTCTTGCTCGTAATGCATACCTAAACTCATCTGCTCAATGGATTTACAGAGCCTCAGACGAAGCCACTCGTTATTCTCAAAACAATGGAGTGCACTCTTGGGATACCGCCGCCACAGGCACAGCAGGTGGAACTATTTCTTGGCAAGAAAGTATGCGCATCTCCGGCGGCAACTTGCTGGTGGGTAAGACTGCAAGCAGCACAGCAGTGCAGGGCATTGAAGTTGACGGTGCAAATGGCCTCCTTGTAGTCACAAGAGATGGCTATCCAACAGCTACATTTAACCGCCTTTCCAGTGATGGTACGATTTTGGACCTCCGCAAAGACAGCTCCACTGTGGGTAGTGTTGGTATAAATAGTTCCAGAACATATATTGGCAGTGGAAGTGGACAGTCTGGAATAAAGTTTAATACAAATGCCATTGTTCCAGTAGCAGGAGCGGATGGCGCAAACTCTGACAATACTTATGACTTAGGTGTTTCTTCTGCCCGCTTCAAAGACCTCTACCTATCCGGCGGTGTCTACTTGGGCGGCACTGGTTCGGCTAATAAGCTGGATGACTATGAGGAAGGGACTTTCCAAGCTAACTTTTCACCTGAAACAAGTGGGACAATAACTATTTCATCTACTGTTGATACGTTAGCTTATACAAAAGTCGGAAGGTTAGTTACCATTACTGGGAATGTCTCAGTAACATCTGTTGCTAGTGCTGTTGGCGGTTTTGTTCATCTGAATAGTTTGCCTTTTACTTCTGCTGACCTTGATGAATTTTCTGGTAGAAATAGTGGCTCTATTAGCTTTAGTGATAGTTCGGCTGGAACTGTAACATCACTTGGAACACTAATGCTAGAAAGTTCATCTCAAATTAGAATGTATGTTGATGCCTCAACTGTAGCGGCAGGTGATGCATTTTTTGTGTCCTTTTCTTACATAACAACCTAACCACCCCTGTTGGATTACAGGGTAGTCAGTCCAACCATCACAGGAGATAAACGATGGCACTAACAGAAGAAACAATCCAAGACAAAATCGAGGTGGTGCAACCACACTCAATGGTGCAAGTACGCACCGCAACAGTCATCAAGCGTGATGGCGTTGAGATTAGCCGTAGCTTTTCACGGCACGTTGTAGCACCGGACGCTGACACAAGCGGTGAAAGCGCAGAGGTGCAAGCTATCTGTGCGGCGGTACACACACAAGCCGTGAAGGATGCTTACGCGGCACATCTGGCCGAACAGGAGGTTTAACCTATGGCTAACACATACAATTGGGCGTTTAACTTTGACGTCTGCAATCAACCACAAAACGGTCACGATGACTGCATCCAGACTATTCACTGGCGCATTACTGCTACCAGCGACAGCGTTGTCAATGAAGAGGGCAACCCACTGTCTGTCTCAGCATACGGCACTGCGGCGGTAGAGACACCAGAGGAAGGCTGTCCTGATTACATTGCTTTTGATGACATCACACCGGATTGGGCCAAGGAAAAGACGCTGGCGTCAATGGGCAAGACTGAGGCAGAACTGCAAGCTGTTCTGGACGACAAGCTGTCAGAGATGGCATCACCGCCAATGCGTCAGGCAGTACCAGCAAGCTGGGCGTAAAAATGGAAATGTCCGGCCTCATAGATTTGCTCATTGGACTGGTCATCGCTGGCGGTGGCTGGTGGGTCAACCGTATGGCTGATGAGCAGAAGAGGCTGGAGATTTTGCTGAACAGAACCCGCGAGGATTACGCCACAAAGATGGAACTGCGTGACGACATGCGGAACGTGATGGATGCGCTAAACCGTCTTGACGCCAAGCTGGATAAGCTGATGGGCCGCGACTGATGTGGTTCATGCTTTCCTACTTTTTGTGTTCGTGGGTCTTGCCGAGGACAAGCGGCTGGTCAGCAATGACTTATACTTTCGTAGCCTCGCCGATTGTGTCTGGTACGCTCAGACGCTACACCGGCAGGGTTCCAACATAACCGCCTACTGCCTGCCCAAGCTGGTGCCAGAGGGAACGCGAATCTATGATTGACCCGATTTCTGCCGCCGCTACTGCATCAGCCGCCTTCACCACAATCCAACGAGGCTTCCAAGTCGCAAGGTCCATCGAGGAGATGGCTGGCGATTTGTCACGCTGGATGGGTGCGCTGTCTGACTTGGAACAGGCAGAGAAAGAAGCCAAGAACCCGCCCATATTTAAGAAACTGTTTGCTGGACAGTCTGTCGAGGCTGAAGCGATGGAGGCGTTTGCGGCCAAAAGCAAAGCTGAAGAACAGCGAGCGCAGTTAAAGCAGTACATACAATATAGTTACGGCCAGAGCAAATGGGATGAACTGGTGCGTATGGAAGGCTCTATCCGCAAGCAGAGGCAGGAGACTATCTACAAGCAACGTGAGCGTAGACGTAAGTTCCTAGAGATTGTGGCCATAGCGCTGGTGGTTGTCTCCGGCGTGGGAGCGCTTATACTGCTGGTGATGTGGCTGAAGGGGATGCAGTAGCATTGTCAACACGCACTGGCTTGATCGGTGAATACATAACGGCGGCGGTCATCCTCGAACAAGAGGGCTGGCAGGTGTCGATGGCCCAGCAGGATGGCGTTGACCTTGTGGCTTTTAAGGATGGTCAGTTCATCACCGTGCAGGTCAAGACCGCCACACTGCGGACCCAGAAGGGGAGCCGCAATCCGGTCTATCATTTCCAGCTCGGCTCCGGCTCGGCGATGAAGATTGTCAAGAAGGGTGCATATGATGTTCTGGCTTGTTGCGCGGCCACCGATAGAAAAGTGTGGTTTCAGGCGCAGTGTTGCGTCAACCAATTGTCAATGCGTAAAAGCCCCGCGTTTTTCTCTCGGCCCGATCTGGAGGCCGATAGCTGGATGCGAGCTACGCAAATCGTGATGGAGTCGAGATGATGAATATGGACCAACTGCGCGAAGAGATCGCGGCGGATGAGGGCTGTAAATACGAGGTGTACCTCGACCATTTAGGTTTGGCCACGCACGGCATAGGGCATTTGATCCGCGAGCATGAGCCGGAACACGGCCAGCCGGTAGGCACGCCAGTGTCTGAGGAGCGGGTGCGCCAATGCTTTGCGCTGGACATTGCCATCACTATGGAGGATTGCCAGCGCCTGTTCGCTGACTTCAAAGAGCTACCAGATGAGGCGCAGTTAGTTATTGCCAACATGTGCTTCAACCTCGGCTACCCACGCCTGTCCAAGTTTAAGAATTTCCGCGCCGCTGTTGAGGAGCGTGACTGGATGCGTGCGGCGGATGAGATGGTGGATTCACGCTGGCACGATCAGGTGCCTAATAGAGCAAAGAGACTGGTGAAACGGATCAGGGATTTGGCAAATGGCTGAGGTTACGTTTGAACGGATACTGGAGTGGAAGCTCCTGCCGCGCTTTATGATGCTGGCGTTCACGCTGATGGCGTGGAATGTCTGCGACTGGTTTATGGCTCTGGGGCCAGAGGCGACAACACAGCAGACCGCGTTTGTCAGCACCATTGTCGGCGCCGCAACCGGCGCCTTCGCCGTATGGATAGGGAATGAGGCAAAATGATTCAGGCACTGATACCGATTGTTGGCGACTTGGCGTCCGGCTGGCTCAAGGGCAAGGCCGAAGAGAAGGCCGCCGTCTCTGCGGCCAAGGTTGCCAAGGCGCAGGCCGAGGCGAAGGTTATGGAGGTTGCGGCCACGCATGAGGCGGGCTGGGAAAAGATTATGGCGCAGGGTAGCGTCCACAGCCTCAAGGACGAGTATCTGGTGATCCTGTTCTCGATCCCGCTCATCCTCGCGTTCTGCGGCGATTGGGGCAGGGACGTAGTGGAGCAGGGCTTCGCGGCGCTGGAGGCGATGCCGGAGTGGTATCAATATAGCCTCGGAGCTATAATCGCCAGCACATTCGCCATTCGCGGCGGCGCCAAGATTTTCCGCAAATAAAAAGACCCCGACCACTGGGGTCGGGGCTAGTGTGGGAGGAAACGCGGGCATGACGCCGCCCGCCGAGCGAT
>Ga0208547_1002401_pt1 | contig 10091 bp, 7 predicted proteins | sample DEB08_DNA_5_FD_185501 | JGI IMG/M metagenome (GOLD analysis project Ga0208547, IMG submission 185501) | Aqueous microbial communities from the Delaware River and Bay under freshwater to marine salinity gradient to study organic matter... | ecosystem: Environmental > Aquatic > Marine > Coastal ... | reverse complement strand
TATGTGGTAACAAACTTTTTAGAATATTTATCAAACTGTGTAATTTTTAATATTTTACCTTTTTTTAGAAAAGGATCCTTTTTAAATATAAAGTTATAACTATTTTTTATTTTTGGTGCTGTAAAAACTTTCATTTTTTCATTTAAATTTAAAAATTTATTTATTATATTAATATTACTAATCTGATATCGAGTTCTACACCCAAAATAACTTTCTTCCCCTTTTTTTATTACTTTATTTTCTAGTGAATACAATATTATTCCAATGATACGTTCAAATACCATTCTTTGTGAACGAGTTTCTATATAAGGTTCAAGACGCTTTAAATCATACATGTCGTTTATCTTTTTTAAATAATCGTGTGATATTATACTAACTGCTCCTGTAGAACCATACCATCTGTCTTTATTTCTCATAAATTCAATAAGTTTATCACCATTCAGTAATTTAGATAATAATACATGCTGATGTTTAGGTTTATCATGATGATGTAAAAAATGCCACAACAATTTGAATTTTTTTATGGTAGATACATCTATTTTTTTTGTAATAAACGACGAATCATGCATAAATATTATTTTTTCTGCTATCTTATGTTCTAAATAATATAAATAAGGCAATATTTCACCTCTTCCTATTTTTGTATTTTTAATAATGGTTGTATTTACCAAATTTTTTTCTAATTTTGTATCAATATAATTATAATTTGAATGGTCGTCAATAATAAGTATTGAATTTTCTGGATATAACTTGCGAATGCATTTATAGGATAAATACCATAATTCTTTACTACGAGTATCTCTAACATGACGTAATATTATAAAACCTAGTTCCATCATAATATATATATATATATTTATTTTTTCATTCTCTCTAAAACATTTCTAACTGCTTCTTTGATATGTTTTACATCTGGATACATATTCTGAAGTTTTGATGAATCTAGAGAATTATTTGAACGATCGGCTGCAAGAATTTTACTCTGTTCTTCTAGAGTAAAGTTTTTCCATGTAAATTCAGGATCTACTATCTCCTTATACATATCAAGAATTTCATTATGTGAAACCAATCCTGGATTAGTAAGATTGATTGTTCCTGTCACTTTATTTTTTGCCATATCCAATGCATACGGCAATAACTCATCAAGAACAGTCATCGCATTTGGGATAGAGCATATATACTCATATGATGTGATTTTAGTAATAAAATTACGGGGCTCGATTTTATCAGTGATAGGCATACGGATACGAAGATTAAGAACATTATCTTCAAATAAATGCATCAGTTCATCAGTATAGCCCTTTACTACTGAATATCCTGAACCAAAAAAATTTGGTATTGCATTCTCTCCAAAACCACTATTCTCATCACCAAAAGGATGATTTTCATCATAGTTAAAAATACATCCTGTGCCTAGATATGTAAAATGGATATTATGTTTTTTACATAAAATTGCTAGCACCAATGGAGAAAACAGATTATCACGAACATTGTCCACTATTTTCCCTTTCTGTTCCAAATAATCAATTGTAGTGTATTTCTTATCTTCATGTGTTCCGTGAGTGCGACCAATAAAACTCATAACATGGCTAGGTGCCACTTCAATAAGTTCTTTATCAACAGCAACTTTATTATTTGCTCGGACATTAGAAATGACGTATTCTACATTGTTTTTTTTAAGGAGTAAAGTCATCATTCCTCCAATCCAACCATTTGCACCATATAACAAAACTTTCATAAGTTGAATTATTTATGTAGTTGTCTTTATATATAATTATCCTAAATTAAAAATTCAATATATATTTATATAATTCAATATATATTTATATAATTCAATATATATATGAAAAACTTATTAGTAACTGGTGGTTGTGGATTTATTGGCTCTAATTTCATTAATTATATTTTCAAAAAGGGAAATTATAAAATTATCAATTTAGATGCAATGTATTATGCTGCAAATAAAAATAATATACTTTCAGAAATAAGAAATTCTGATAATTATACACTCATTGAAGGAAATATCAATTCAAAAGATTTAATAAATCACATTCTGAATACTTATTCCATCGATAAAGTCATTCATTTTGCAGCACAATCACACGTTCAAAATTCATTTGATGATTCCATTCAGTATACACAAGATAATATTTTAGGAACCCATATTCTTCTAGAATGTTGTCGCCATTACGGAAAAATAGAGCGGTTTATTCATGTATCTACAGATGAAGTTTATGGTGAATCTATGAATGAAATAAACGAACAAAGTAAAACAGAGCAAAGTATTCTATGTCCAACAAATCCATATGCTGCAACAAAAGCTGGAGCCGAACTCATCGCCCAATCCTATAATCATTCTTTTAATATGCCTATCATCATAACACGTGGCAATAATGTGTATGGTCCAAATCAATACCCCGAAAAACTAATTCCTCGCTTTATTCAACAATTAAAAAATAATGAAAAGGTCACTATTCAAGGAAAAGGAATAGCTGTGCGTGCTTTCCTACATGCTTACGATACTGCCCGAGCATTTGAGTGTATTCTAGAAAATGGAACTATAGGAGATATTTACAATATCGGTTGTGATGAGGGAATGGAATACTCTGTCATGGATGTTGCTCGTATTCTTATCAAACTTATAAAAAAAACAGAAAACTATGATGATTGGATAACCTATATCGAAGACCGTCCCTTTAACGATCAACGGTATTATATCAGCAATGAAAAGGTAAAGAAACTTGGATGGGATATAACAATTGATTTTATGGAAGGAATAAAAAAACTAGTTTTTATGATTTAAATGAATCTATATCATTTTTCACTTATCTGTAATTTTTATTTATATAATATATTAAACATACAGAGATTGAGTCGTGCATACTGATTTCAAGGTTAAATCTCCTATCTGTGTGAGAATATATTGAATATTTGTATATCCACCAATTTCACATATTTTCTCCATCTCTTTTGCAATAGCGTTAATCTTAAGTATGGCTTTAACAAACTCACCAATGAAAATTCCCTTATCGCGCTGAAGCATCACTAGAAATCCCTCACATTCAGTTTCTTGGGTAAGTTGAGACCATTTAAGAACATCATCAGACAAATCATAGTGAATATGGTAATCAGCGCCACTGAAGATATTGGTTCGAATTTCTTCATTGTAATAATGATCGAGTCGCTCTTGTGCGTATTTAATTAGTGAATATGCTTTCGGGGAAGCATCGCAACTTGGTTGGACGCGTTTCATATCATCGCCCACATTCACATTAGTAAAGCACGAAAAGAGTGCCACCAAATCACTAGGCGAACATTCCTCAAATTTTTCAAATAGATCCGTCATCATAAGAGGATGAGTTTCTTTAATGTTTCTTGCAATAGTTGATCGGGGTGACAAAGATACGTCTTCGACATATGAACCAAATCTATTTTTATGCAAAATATCTCGGATTGCCGCCACTTGTGATGCCACATAATTTTCAGTATTAGCCATCTGTCTTTTCAATTGTTCTAGTTCTTTCTTTGCCTCTTTAACTTCGCGTAAATAATGAACTTCATTCTTTGTGAGCTTATTTGTCTCTATCAACCCAGCAAGTTCACGTTCTTTCTGTTTTCGTTGTTTATTTCGATAATAACTCATAGTATCCTCGAGTTCTATGATTGTATGTAATGTATCCATAGGTGTTCTAAACGTGGTTTCCATATGACTCTCATGTTTAGCGATTCCTTCTTCTCTCACGTGAATTTCTTTACTATAGTATTCCATCTCTTTTTGAATATCGTGTTGTATAGCACTCTTTTTGATAAAGTCAATTGGATTTTTGCAATTAAGCACCATAGCATAGGAAATCTTCAGTTTAGAGACAATACGCTGTGGCACATTCCCAAGGAGAATTTTATAGTCAGTCATAGTAGGTAACTCAAACAAGTTAACCAAATGAATAACATTCCCTAAAGTATCGTGTCCTCGCCGTCCTGCACGACCAGCCTGTTGTGTATACTCATGTGGAAGCAAATACCTATTCTCTGATCCGTCAAACTTCTTTAGTGCTGTAAAAAGCACTGTCTTAGTCGGCATATTCAATCCAACTGCAAATGTTTCTGTAGCAAAGAGCATGCGGATATATCCTCTTTCAAAAAGCAACTCTATCATTTCCCGAAACACAGGCAAAAGTCCCGAGTGATGAATACCCACTCCTCTCTCTACAAGAGAAATAATAGTTCGGTATTCATCCAAACCCATATATTCCTTGGCATTCGGAAACCGTGAGAGAATATTCCTACATTCCTGCTCCACTTTATTCACCATGATTGATTCACTCAAATGATGTTGAATTTCTTTCGCAAAGCGCTCTACATTTTTTCGTGAGTAGACAAAACAAATCGCAGGAAGCATATCATTTTTATTCATATATCCAACTACACTATTTAAAATATGTTGGCGTTTTATATGGTGATTTGTTTGAAGATGATATCGAACCTTTGAAGTATCATAGTAGTTTTTATCCTGAAATCCATTGCGTTCATTATAGAGCAGAATGGGTTTATTGCATACGCGTTCCATCATAGATACCATACTGGTGTCTCTACTTTTGAATGCCGAATCTATCGCAGTCATCCAGAGATAATGAGAAAGTGGAACTGCTCGTAAAGATGTATCACAGAGGACGACTTTTTTCATTGCTTCGCTTGTGCCTGCTTCGCTTGTGCCTGCTTCGCTTGTGCCTGCTTCGCTTGTGCCTGCTTCGCTTGTGCCTGCTTCGCTTGTGCCCTGCAAAGACTCTATCCATCCAGCAAACTTTTCGGGTGTTGCAATAGTAGCAGACAGCATTACCAACTGAATATGTTTGGGTAACAACATAAAGCACTCTTCCCAGACAGTGCCACGGTCAGTATCATTAATATAATGCACTTCATCAAAGACAACACATCCCAGTTCATTTTCTAAATCCATAGTGAAATCCAGTTTACTTTCAGGATACTTCATATTATGAAGATGATTACAAAGAATTTCCGTTGTCATAATAAGCACATCAGCTTCAGGATTATCTTTAATATCACCCGTCAAAATACCGAATGTAATCCCCTTGTCACCAAACTTCTTTTGAAATTCATAATATTTTTGATTAGAGAGTGCCTTTATAGGTGATGTATAAATAATCTTTTTTCCCTGTTCTGTAAAATAGTGAATGGCATACTCAGCAGGGACCGTCTTTCCCGAACCCGTAGGTGCAGTCACTAAACAGTGATCACCCATTTCAATAGCTTTCAATGCTCTCTTCTGCCAATCAGAGAGTTCAAAAGGGAAAACTGATGAATACGAAGCGTCCATGTCACAAGAATGAGTCATTATACAAGTAATATCTTCTTATGGATCCCAAAAAATAATTTCAATAATCTGTATATAGACAAGTAAATAAAGATGATTATTAAAAATTACGTAATCCAGAAAAAAATATGTGAAACTCGAGGTTCTATAATTTATAAAACAACCAATAATTTAACAATTAAAATTGAAAAATCAGGATTTGATTATCTTAAAAATGAAATTAAAATGCGAAAATTTCTAGAAAAAACAAATGGTATTTTGAAAATTCAAGACTTTGGATTATATCAAACCGAACGTTTTCTTGTGTATCCTTTTATAGAAGAAACCCTCTATAAAAAAAATCTCTCTAACTCACTGATATACACACTAGCCGTTCAACTTATTACTACACTTTCAACGATCCATTCAAAAGGAGTGATCCATTGCGATATCTCGGTATGTAACATTCTATATGATAGTAGCTCGTCTACCTTTTATCTCAACGATTTCGGACAAGCACAGCAATTTTCTTTTGCGATGAACGAAAAAAATAATAAGGGATTAGTAGGATGCCCTTTATTTTGTAGCGAAAACGTCCATAAAGGATATGATTATTCACCTCGAGATGACTTGATCTCTCTCGGATATGTTTTCTATTACCTGTTCCTTAGAAAATTACCATGGGGTGGTATCAAAAATATTCAAACCATACACGAAGAAAAAACAAACTTTAGAGAGAAGTTCTGGAGCTTGCCGATTCCAGAGGAATTCAAAATATATATGAACTATTGTTTTCATCTGGATATTAATGAACGACCTAAATATACTATGTTAAAACAACTGTTTACTGATAAATCAACCACAACAAATCAATTAGCAGTATCAACTTAAAGAGAGAACTACTATACAGAGTATATCATGGCAGAATCTCAACGTGTAACAGCTCGTGTCAAGTGGTTCAATAACAAGAATGGTTATGGATTTGCATCGACTCTCGGTGATGACAGCAAAGATGTCTTCGTTCATCATTCATCATTGAAGGTTTCTAAGGAACAATACAGATATTTGGTTCAGGGGGAGTATGTCGATCTCGATCTCAGTCCTATTACTGATGAGAACTCAAAGCATCAGTGGCAGTCGGCAAATGTAACAGGCGTCCAAGGAGGACAACTTATGTGTGAAACCCGTGAGGAAATGCGTGCCAGTTCCAAGGATAGAAAAGACAAGAACACTGGTGAGGTAGTAACCGATTCTTTGGAGAATGTCTAGTAAAATATTTTTTGTGTCAAAATATCAGGATTATTTTCTTACATAAATCTAAGAATGGATTTTACTGAAGATTTTTCTGATATTTTGGATAATTTAGTTCAAGTGAAAAAGAATATTACGGTGATTCAGAATCAAATCAAGAGTTTAGAAGGACGCGTGAAGCGGAATCAAGAGAAACAAAAAAAACAAAAGAAACCGCGAAAAAAGGCGGTTTCAGGATTCGCAAAACCATCCAAAATATCCGATGAGCTTTGTGAATTTATGGGAAAAGAGAAGGGAACTGAACTGGCTCGCACCGAGGTAACAAAATATATTCATGAATATATCAAGAAAAATGAACTCCAGGTTGAAACAAACAAAACACTTATTATTCCAGATTCTAATTTAAAAAACTTATTAGATTTGAAGGAGGATGTTGCAGAGGAACTCCATTTTTTTAGTATTCAAAAATACATGAATAGACATTTTATTCAATAAAATTGGTATATAGATAAGGAAATTACCAACTGCATAATTTATATTTATATGATTTACATAAATATAAATTATGCAGTTGGTAATTGTTCTATCTTTTTAATTTTATACACCCTGACGTGTCCACTGTATCCACCTTTACTATCGCTGTAAGGTGCCCCGATAGCCACAACTTCTCGGTCTCTAGTGAGCACCCGCTCGGATCCTTTGCTGCTTCGCCATCGATATCGCTTCCACGCTGAACCCATAATATTTTACTAGTCTCTTTCATCAAGGCTAGTTCATTTTGTTCATTATTGAATAAATCCTCAACTTTTTTTTATAGAAGACTTTGTATTGTAACCTCCTTCAGTACCCATGATTATATTATATTAAAAGAAAAAATATAATATAATAATTTCTTAAATACATTAAAATGGATTTTCAGTAATTTCCATTTATCTGGAACGTTTACATATGTGATAAATATTTTTCAATGGCACATTTACATTCATCACTAGAAAAATGCGTTATTTTTGTTAAATCTTTGGTTATTGGAAATTTGCATCCACATTTACCACCATGACATTGCATAAATTCTTTTTCTTCATTAGAATTCTCCAAAACAACTTTCGCTGAATATAAAGCAGATATTTCTTCAGCACTCATTGGCATTGTTCTTAGTTGATTACCATCATCAGAAAGACCACGTCTTTTTCGAGGTATATGATCTCTTATTTGTTTTAACATTCTAACGTATTGACCGTCAGTAAATCTATGTAGACTAGGATCAAAACTATAAGACATGTGATTAAAGACAGGATCTCTCCCCGTGTCATCAGTATTAGTATCAGGAATTACAACATTATCTTTATGATATGGCTCACCATTAGTATCAAGAAAATTATTTGAATGAATAATATCATCCTGTTTCATCATGGGTGTATCACTAACATAGTCGTCTTCTCGATTAGTTTCTTTGTCTTCGAATGGATGATCCAATCCCAAAGAATGACCTGTTTCATGAATGACTGTTTTTCCTTTTGTGAGTCTAAAATTATTACCATCTAATAAAATGTCTTTTAATGTGGAAAGTGCGTTACAATTAATCCATAAATATAAATTGTTGGGGGGAACATCTTGTGGTTTTATCGCATATCCTGATGTTTTAAAATTTACTGAATCAATAAAATAGATATTTAAATATTCATTATCATTATCATAAATACGATTTAGCTCTTTTATGGCATTTATATGTGGTAGGGGGTTCGCCGTGTTTAATGTTAGAACATCAGCATTCCATGTATAACCATCTAGAACAGTATTCTCAGTAGTAATAGTTGTCCACCAGTTATTTTCATCATCATCATTATGCTTAAATGCAAATTTAATTTCTTTCATTGGTTTATTTCCAAAGGTATGATCTTTATCAAAATCAGGTTTCATTGATGGAGAAGTTCTGGTAAATTCTTCTTGTAACATCTCAAATTGTCTTTTTAGTTTAGTATTCAATTCATCTATATCATCAATACTGTCTTTACTCACAATATGAAATTGGATTGTAAATGTATTAATTTCAATGTCTTTTATATCAAATTCTAATGTTACTGTAATACCATCTTGATTGTTAATTCCATCAATATTTACAACATAGTCACTATGTCCTAATGATGTTTTATCATCAAATATATTTTCTATTTTTTCTTTCCAATATTCTTCAATATACTTATTCAAAGTTGTAATTGGAGTAAATCCAGTCCATGCATCATTGAATTCCGCTCCTTTTATAGTAAAGCTCACCCTCCATGCATTATCATCAAAACCTTTTGCAACTGGAAGAGCGAATTCTGAATTAATTATTGTTATGTCACCATCAGGATTTGTTCCACTACCTGCTGTTGCATTTGATTGTTCGACTGCTGCTTTAATACCATTTTTATATTCAGCATCCTCTTTACTATCATCAAATATCTTATATAGTGTTAATTTAGTTTCACTATCTTCATCTTGCTGACATGTATCACTATAAACTAATCTGTCTTCACCTCCCATATATTCATGATAACCACAATAATAACTAATTGTTCCAAAATCATCTTTTACCAAAATTGTAACTTGACCGGTATAATATGTCAGTCCATGTATTACACCATCAGTAACAGGAGTTCCACCTATTATTTCAATCTTAGTAGTATCAGCTATAACTATATTATCATCTCCGTCTTTAGACACTAAAGCAATGGGATGACCTCCTGGAACATTTAATGTATATTCTCCTTTATTCATACCAATTTTTATATTTTCATTATAAGCTATGTCATTGAAAATGTAATTATTAAAATCTGCACCTACACCTACATTATTTAGTTCGGTTTGGCTTAAGCATTGATCTTGTGACTCAGGCTCTGGTTCTGGTTCTGGTTCAGGCTCTGGTTCAGGTTCTGGTTCAGGCTCTGGTTCAGGCTCAGGCTCTGGCTCAGGCTCTGGTTCAGGCTCCGTCTCAGGTTCAGGTTCAGGTTCTGGCTCTGGTTCTGGTTCAGGCTCAGGTTCTGGCTCTGGTTCAGGTTCAGGTTCTGGTTCTGGTTCTGGTTCAGGTTCTGGTTCTGGTTCAGGCTCTGGTTCTGGTTCAGGCTCAGGTTCTGGTTCAGGCTCTGGTTCAGGTTCAGGTTCTGGTTCTGGTTCAGGTTCTGGTTCAGTGTTGGATTCTATTATATTAAAATCTAATGTTACTATAATACCATCTTCATTGTTAATTCCATCAAGGGTTGCTATAAAGTTTGCACCATTCAATGATATATCTACTTTGTCTTTCCAATAATCTTCAATATAGTCATTCAAGATTTCAATTGAAACAAATCCAGTCCATGCATCATTGAATTCCGCTCCTTTTATAACAAAGCTCACTAACCATCCATTAGGACTAAAATCTAATTTTGCAACTGGAAGAGCGAATTCTGAATTAATTATTGTTATGTCACCATCAGGATTTGTTCCACTACCTGCTGTTGCATTTGATTGTTCGACTGCTGCTTTAATACCATTTTTATATTCAGCATCC
>Ga0208547_1002392_pt1 | contig 10104 bp, 15 predicted proteins | sample DEB08_DNA_5_FD_185501 | JGI IMG/M metagenome (GOLD analysis project Ga0208547, IMG submission 185501) | Aqueous microbial communities from the Delaware River and Bay under freshwater to marine salinity gradient to study organic matter... | ecosystem: Environmental > Aquatic > Marine > Coastal ... | reverse complement strand
TTCGCCCACGATGGACGCAACCTTTCGACACATAGCGGCGGGGGCCTTCTCGCGTCCACCTTCCCAGGTTCCTTCGGGTCCGTAAATGTTATGATACCTAGCAACCCGAACATCAAGCCCATGGTTGCGAGCGTAGGTAAGATATAGTCTCTCACTAAAGAGTTTTTCCCATCCGTATTCACTGTCAGGATTGGCGGGATATGCATCTTCTTCACGGAGACCAGGATTATTAGGATCTTCTTGAACGTGTGCAGGATAAGCACATGCAGAAGACGAATAAAAAATCTTAGGAACCTTACGTCCCATACCTTTTGTCTTGACAATCGCATCAAGAACGTTCAGGTTGATGGTGGCAGAGTTGTGCATGATCTCTGCATCGTTCTCACCAGAGAACACGAAACCAGCACCACCCATATCAGCTGCAAACTGATACACTTCATCGAAACCTTCGATCATCTTGTAAGGAACTGAGTTATAGAAGTTACCCAGTTGACCCTTGTACTCAACCACACGGTTGACAAAACTCTTGTCTCTTAGATCACCAATGACAAACTCATCGGCTTGGTGACGGGAGAACTCAGGATGTTTTAGGTCTACACCACGAACCCAGTATCCTTCTTCTTTTAGTCGTTTGACCATCCAGGAGCCGATAAATCCTCCAGCCCCAAGAACTAATGCAGTTTTCATCAGTGTCATAAATCAATCGATGTATTTATTATACAACAAAAGGGATGGATATACCACCCCTTTCTGCAGGCTCGCCACTTATTCTTTACAGAAATAAGAAACTGTTACTCTTCATCATCTTTAATGTAACAGGGTCGATGTAAAAGCCAGTTGGTATAGTCTTGATCTTCGATTGCAATATCACATTGCATTTCATTATCAAAATAGTAGACATCACCCCAACGTTTCGTATACTCATCTTTCAATTGCATACGATAATCTTTTACACCGTTTTCCAGAACACCATTATAGGTGTAACGGACATCACCACGTTCAAGAACGACGTTCATCAGACTGCAACTCCTTCAGATTGAAGATCTTCTTTGAGAAGATCAATCACATACTCATAGGTGTCATAAGGGTCATCGTAAAACTCAACTCCCTGATCCTCATAATAACGCAGGATTTTTTTATACAACTTAGGATTTTGGAAGTCTAGAGAAACAGTACCATCTACGGTCTGAGAAAGAACTTGAAGGTTCTTTTTGAACTTAGACGACAACGACATTGTAGTGAATAGTAGGTTTAGTCCCCCGAAGGGGAATACCTCTGCAGAGAGTTGAACTCCGTTCACACCGTTATAAGCAGTGGGCCTTAACCGATAGGCGACAGAGGTGGACAACGACTTAACTTGCGTCGTCGTTGTATACAGTATACAGTGCCCAATACTCATCTGTCAAATTGTCTTGGACACTTGGCTCATCGGCCACTGGGGGAGGGAGTTCGACTTCAGGTTCCATCGATGGAGAAATAATTAAGTATATTTAGAAAGAGGAAGAAGCGAGATTCGAACTCGCGGAGGCTACGAACCTCTCCAGTTTTCAAGACTGGTGCAATCAACCACTCTGCCATTCTTCCAGATTTAATTTAATGTGTCCCCCGTGAAATAACCTATGACAGTTAGAACACAGACAAACACATTTTTTCGCCTCTTCAATTAAGGCTTGTTTACCGTGACCTTGGGCATTAACCTCAAAGGATTTTTGCGATGGATCTACATGATGAAGATCCATTACACAAGGAGGATACTTGACTCCACAATGGAGGCAAGGTTTATCCTTTAACATATTTACCAAGTCTCTTCTAGAATCTCTAAGAGGGCCTTGTTCTTGGGGGTTTTGTCTCCTCCACTCCCGTTGATACTGTTTTCTCTTTTCAGGATCCTTATAAGGCATGGTATCAATTAAAGGGTTCGATTATTATTTAGTAATTCGAACCTTTCCTTGTGGAAGCAAGAGACTTTCTAGGAACCTTGTATTGGAACTCTTCTTTAAGATTATACACCAGTTCGTAGTTCTCTGTCAAGACATAATACCCAGTGAGGTTTGAACCGTCATCGACCCAGCCGTAACTGATCAGGCGTTCATTCACATCACGAAGATCTAATGTCTTGTCAGTATTTAGATAGTGATTGAACTTCTGGTGCAGGTTGATCATCGTTCCTCAAAGTCAAGTTTGCGGACCCTACGTTTCCGTCTGTCCTCCTGGTATTGTAAGTCCTGATTGGTCAGGGCCCTGTGATTATTTACAGTGTTTTCCGTTTTGGTTAACACTACTTTACTGAGGTCAACCGCAGTGATGTTGTCCCCATGAACTGATGTCATGTTGGGGCAACCACACGTTTGAAATTTTGAGGAACTTGTGAGTTCTCTATTGCATTGTTTGCATCTTACAGTAGCCATGGTATTTAATTGTAACTGCATGGGCGATGAGGGATTCGAACCCCCGACCTACTCCGTGTAAAGGAGGCACTCTACCGCTGAGTTAATCGCCCTTAAGGGTGGTAGGTACTCCCACTCGCATAAATGCGACCACCCAACTCCCCCACCTAGATTCGAACTAGGAACCTATTGATTAACAGTCAACCGCTCTGCCGTTGAGCTATAGGGGAATGATTTACTCTGGAGGATCGTTACTTAAAACGTACTCCACAGTGTTTGCAACGTCGTTCATTGCATCACGGAGAAAGGGTTGTTGCCCACTCTCTTGAAGGAATGGTCTCCGTGGTTCGTCGGTTAAGGTCCAACGCCACCTCTTCATGTCTTCACAATACCAAAGGTTAATTTTCATTCTTCGTGTATTCTAGTTTGATCCAGTTGATGAGAGCATTGAGCTCCATCTTGTCCGTTTCGTCTTTCACAAATGAACTGTAATATTCAAGTGCTTTGATCGAAAGTTCTCGATCTCTTTGAGAGAGTAAAGACATGGTTTTTTCCTATGTAGTAGGAAACGTTTCAGGAGGGACTTGAACCCCCGACCAACTGCTTAGAAGGCAGATGCTCTATCCAACTGAGCTACTGAAACTTGAGTACCCAGATATTATACAAGGTGTTGAGGCGTCTGTCAATCTCTTTGACGCCAGTCGTCTGGTTTTTCTTGAGTGAACCAATCAACAATATCGTCGGGACCATCGAAGCCCGTCTTGTGATTAGAAGGATCGGGGTCTCCTAGATCCATTTTATTCATGAAGTCATCAAGACCACCTTCGACCATTTCAGGGTTGTTGGCGGTCCTTCTGGCTTGTCTTAGGATTGATGCGGCAGACGCATTAGACTTCGCCAGTTTTTCTGCCCAGATCATCTCACTTAATTCGACTGGAGCCCCCTTTGCGATACGATCGCAGATAAACTCCAGACGGAGACGATACTTGGTAGAAAGCATAAGACTGAATTTCAATCTGAGTTATTTATGTTCCCGTCGAACATATTCTTCATTAGTTTGTTGAAGGCTTCATCGATAATGACTACTTCAAATTCTCCGTTTGGATCATACCACTCAGAGAACTCAAAGTAGATTGCAGTTGCATCATCCACTTCATCGTCCTCAACCAATGTGTGCATACGATCCTTAGACCATTCAATTACATCATAAACAGAATCTGTCATTCGATCTAGATCATCATGATTGTTGCTGATCTCTTCGAACATAGTAGTCTTTCCTCATGTAACGACCAAGGATGTTGGAATTATAGTATCTGGGTGTCCCGTCGTCAAGGGATTCAGACAAAACGTTGTGAATGAACAACTGTCTTGTCTCTTCAAAGTTCACCCATCCTTTCGTATCATGAAGGCTCAGTATCTCTCGTTTAAAACAAGAGTTCCCGATTTCAGCTCTTTCTCTATTAAGTTCATCACTTGAGCCGTAGTATTTCTTCCAGTCACTTTCACTTCGAACTCTCCGACTCTTACCTCTAGGCTTTCTAAATTGCCAGAAGTATTTTCTACCCAGATACTGTCTTCCGTTTTGAAGATTTGTGATCCGATAGACAAAACCGAAATAATCACCAATGTCCTTAGATAGAAAAGGTGATTCCTTAAAAATCCAGGGGTTCTCATAATCTACCTCAACCATAATCTCTAATAATCTTAGAGTTATTTATAGCTGTCTCATCAACCCTGGCAGAGTTATTCTACACATAAAAAAAGAGGGGGTCAAGAGCCCCCTCTAAAGTATTTGAATTTGAGTGCCTGTATCATCCAAGCCTGAGATAAACTCTTGGGGCCATGAAGAAGTATTTCTACTTCCTTGTCCCCAAGAGTGGGATCACTCAAGGCTAGTTTCTTCCATTCAGGGACATTAGAGTTTGAACCCTGAGAAGGTGTCTTTCTTGACATCTTGTTTAATACCACCAACGACATAAGATTCTACCTCAGTCTCCTGTGGCGCGACCTGAAGACCCTTAGAGGAGATCCAGTGTTGCGTCCAGGGGAGAGGATTATTATTTGCGGAAATGTTATAGAGAGGTTTCAAACCAATAGCCTTGAGACGGCGATTGGCAACCCACTCAACATACTGACAGAGGAGTTTATCGTTCAAACCGATCATAGATCCATCTTTGAACAGATACTCAGCCCAAGCCTTCTCTTCCTCTACACAGTCACGGAACATCTGATAGACGTTCTCTTCCTCTTCTTTGGCGATAGCCTTCATATCCTCATCATCACCCTCACGCCACTTGTTCAGGATGTTCTGGGTGATGACTAGGTGTTGGTTCTCGTCTCTGGCAATAAGAGAGATGATTTTAGCTGATCCCTCCATGAGCTTAAGTTCTCCAAATGCAAACGAACACGCGAAGGAGACATAGAATCTAATTCCTTCCAGGATGTTGACGTTCGCAACGGCACGATAGAGTTTGCGCTTGAGTTCATAAAGTTCTTGTTTAGCTGCGGGTACACCTTCGTTTGCATGACGCCACTGATTACCACTACCCCACATCTGTGCGGCATTGATAAAATCATTATATGCAGAGGTTACACTTTCTGCCCGTCGGCGGATAGCAGGATCCTCTGTAATGGTGTCGAAAATGTCGGCAGGATCGGCATACACATTCTTGATAATATAAGTGTATGAACGGGAGTGAATCATTTCCATAAACTCCCACACTGTCATACAGGCTTCAAGTTCAGGGAGTGAACAATAAGGGATGAAAGCCATCCCAGGCCCACGACCCTGAATACTATCCAACATGATCTGATACTTCAGGTTAGAAGTATAGATGTGTTTTTGTTCTGGACGAAGTGTTTGATAGTCCGCACGATCCTTCTGGAGGGAGACCTCTTCAGGTCTCCAGAAGTATCCAAGTTGTTGTGTAGTCAGTTTGTCAAAGATGGGATATTTGTATGAATCGTACCTTTGAACTCCCAGAGGTTTACCGAAGAACATCGGTTGTTTCTTAGTATTAACTTGTTCAGCATTGAAGACTGTCATACCTTGAACGACAGGCTTCTCTTCGGCAGTGAGTTTAAATTGCACAGGATTCACAAACTTCCTCCTCTTTGGATAACAGTTGACTGATTATATCATCAACACTCTCTTTTGTCTCCACCTCATCACTCTTCATGTCATGGGTGTTTTGGTAGTAACTGGTCTTCCAACCGTATTTGTATGTAGTCAAAAAGTCATTTGCCATCACGGACACAGGGACTTCGTTGTCTGGATAGTTTTCTGGGTTGTAACTCCAGTTTCCAGAGATGGCCTGGTCGAAGAACTTCTGCATGACTGCGACCACATTAATATAGCCGCGATTGTCACGCATATCCCAAAGTAAAGTGTAATTATTTTTAAGAGAGTTGTACTGTGGAACAATCTGTTTAAGGGGTCCCTTCTTGCTCTTCTTAATGGACAAGTAGTCTCTAGGTGGCTCAATTCCGTTTGTTTCATTTGACACAACGGAACTGCTCTCAGAAGGCATTTGTGCGGACAGAGTGCTATGTCGGAGTCCATGTGTGAGAATGTCGGCACGTAAAGCTTCCCAATCATACTTCAATTCGTTTGCAACAATCTCGTCTACATCCTTCTTGTATGTATCGATGGGCAGAATACCATCTGCATACTTGGTGCGACCGAAATCGTGACACCATCCTTTCTCTTGTGCAAGTTTGTTAGAGGCCTTGAGGAGATAATACTGGAAGGCTTCTGTCAGGTCATGAACCAGTTGCCATGCACGAGGATCATCGTAATGTTCACCATGACGGGCAAGATAGTGTGCAAGACCAATATAACCGATTCCAAGGGATCTCCGCGCCTTTGTGGCTCGTTCTGCGGCCTTGACTGGATACTCCTGATAATCAATCAGTTCTTCCAGACCACGGACAGCCAGGTCACACAGTTCCTCAAGTTCATCAAGATTCTTCAATTTACCCACATTGACTGCGGAGAGAATACAAAGTGCAATCTCACCGAACTCATCATCAATGTGGTTGAGGGGATAGGTTGGCAGAGTAATCTCCTGACAAAGGTTAGACATTTCAACCTTGTCTTTGAAAGAAGAGTGACTATTGCAGTGGTCAATGTTCATGATATAAACACGACCAGTCTCTGCACGTTCCTTGAGAAGATCAAGGATCAGTTCTTGAGCTCCAATGGTTCTCTTAGGGATCGTCTCGTCTGCTTCGTATCGTACATATAGTTTATCAAACTGAGGAGTACCGAAAGCGTCATAAAGCCCAGGAACATCGTGAGGACTAAAGAGAGTAATGTCCCCATTTGAGATAAACCTTTCGTAGAAGATTTTGGAAATCTGGATGGAGTAATCAAGTTTGCGGACACGGTTATCCTCAGTACCTTTGTTGTTCTTTAGAACGATGATGTCTTCGATCTCCTGGTGCCAGATGGGGAAGTGGACTGTTGCGCTTCCACCTCTAATGCCATTTTGTGTGCAGCATCGGACAGTTGATTCAAACTTCTTGAGAAATGGAATAACGCCTGTGTGCTGAACCTCGCCGCCCCTGATCTTACTGTTGACCCCACGGATGCGGCCTGCGTTGATACCGATACCCGCCCTTTGTGCAACGTATCGGCCAATAGCCATATCACTAGTAAAGATACTATCGAGGGTGTCATCAACATCAACAAGCACACAGCTAGCAAATTGTCGAAGTGGAGTTCGCACTCCCGCCATGATAGGTGTGGGAATGTTGATTTTGTGTCTGGAGATTGCATTGTAGTATCTGTGAACGTAGTCCATGCGCGTATCCTTAGGATACTCAGCAAACATGGTGAGAGCAATCATCATATACATGAACTGGGGAGTTTCATAAACCTTCCCAGTACTCCTGTCTTGCACCAAGTACTTATCAACGACCTGACGAAGACCCGCATAAGTGAACAAGAAGTCACGAGTATGATCAATCCATCCATCAGATCTCTGTATTTCTTCCAGAGTGTACTTGTCGTAGATCGCATTGTCATATACTCTTGCATTTACGCAGGAGTTAATGTGGTCAACCAGGTTTGGAAGTTCCTTCATCCTTCCATAAAGGCTTTTTCTAGTCGCAAAGAGCAACAGTCGTGCAGCAACGAACTGATAGTTAGGATGATCAAGATCTATAAGGTCACTGGCAGCACGGATAAGGATTTCCTGAATTTCCGCAGTTGTAACACCATCATAAAACTGGATACCAGATTTCATTTCAACTTGACTGGCGGAGACACCTGCAAGATCTCTACAGGCTTCCTCCACCATCACATGCATCTTATCTAGATCAAGAGGTTCGATTGAACCATTTCTCTTTTTAACTTTGATCCCGTTGGTCATACCTTCTTCCACTCGTTTAACTTTAACTTGGCTTCTAATCCAGAATAGATATTTGATTTTACCATCTCTTGAACATCCAGTCCAGAGAGAACCATATCATTTAGGTCTTTATCAATGACACCCTTAGGGTAGATCACTACTCGTTGACCTTGAGATATGGTTTTATCAATCTTATTGACGATTTGTCGGTTTCGCGGTTCGTTGTCGAAGACGAATACGAATCGATAATCATAACAGCTGAGGTCAACATCGCTACCGCACATAGCAATACTGTTGGTAAGGAAGGTTGCGTCGAATGGCCCTTCCGTGACGAATACGTCTTTGGTTTTGTCAACTTTGTCAAGTCCATAAACTTTTGGCGCATCCTCATCAAGCATGATTGTGATGTATCGAAGTTTCGAATCTGGGTTTAAGGCACGGCCTTGGAACCCAAATAACATCCCCTTTTCATCTCTTAGAGGAATAATAATACGCGGTTCATCCTTTGTTATCTTGTCGAAGGTTGGTTTATGTTTGTTTGTCCACTCCATGAAGTTAGGACAGAAATAGAACCTTGACAAGTCCTTCATCCCCCGCCCAAGGAGGTAACCTTGAGCAAAGTGTTCTTTATTTAGAGCAGACACCTTGGTCAACTCTGAACAAATATCTTTGGATCGAAACTTTGGTTTGGGAAAATTAAAGACTGGGTTGGGAGTGTTACTACCCTTCCCAGTCAAGCCCTCCTTGTACCTCTCCATGACATACTGATCATGAAGATTACTGTCTTGATCCTTTAGAAAGTTTGCAAGTGTTCGACCAACCCCACAGTTATGACACTTGAAAACAAAATCGTTTTTCTTTACGAACAAGTATCCCCTACACTTGTTCTTATATTTTTGACTGTCGCCACAATACGGACAACGGAAGTTATATAAACCTTTCTTCTTCTCAGCGAACTTTGTCAGTCGAACTGAGACCAGGTTGATGTACTTTGTGTCGATGTAGTTCAAGGGAAGCCAACTGGGGTGTGTCCATCATAACACGTCCTGCGTCAGCCTGCAAGATCTTCATGACCATTCCTGGTCCTCCACCTCCCATGAAGGCCACGACTGCAATTCCTCCAAGGGCTCCCCATAACTTTCGTTCAAGAAGTTGGAGACGTTGTAACACTCCCTCATGGTCTCGATCCATCGCAGCGCGTAACTGATCAATTTTGTGGAATAAAACTTCATCGACTTTCTCCTGCTTGCCCAGTCGTTCCTCATGAACGGCAAGCACCTTAGACACGTTATTATTTACCTCTGCAATCTTATTGATTGCCGTGTCTAGTCGAACGAAAAGTTTTTCGTAATTATCTATCCTCTCTTCTAAAACAGCTACCTTAACTTGACAGTCAGGATGAACGTCCATTTTTCGTAGCTTTGTAAACGTCGCCTTTAAATTTCAACAGGCGGTTATAGAAGGTTGTAATCTCTTTTGGATAATTCTTATTCTTTTTCTTTCTTCTGTCAATTCTACCAAGAGTAGGATCATAACCAGCAGTAGGACCAGAGGCTGCAGAAGACGCACCAAAACCGCCACCCTGCCCAGGAGGATTGGCGGTCATTTCTTCTTTGAAATAGTTGATGACTCTTTCCAGTCTCTTGTCCATTAAACTAATCTCAACTGTTTAAGACACTCAATGTCAACATAGATGTCATGTATTTGACCCTTGGGGTACTCAGGCAGTCTACCAAGATATACAATGAAAGCTTTCATTGCAGACCAGAGATCACTATCGATTTTATAGAACAACAGGGGAGTTGCTGCATCACCAAACACATTGTACACACTAATGAAGTGGTTCAATAGTAGATGGGTCTTGAGAACTCCCGTTTTCTTGTATCTTCGTAGAAGACGTTTGATGTATTTGAATCTTTTAAGATCATCATAAAAATCCTCTTGCGTAATGGCTTGAGGATTTTCATAATGTTTGATCGCAAACATCATGTAGTTGTCTTCATTCAACTCATGAAATAACATACCCCACGGTATAACGTGGGACTATTTATCAAGCAGGGAGAACGAAAGTGCCAGTTCCTTGGTTGTGAGTTGTGATACCAGACATTGCAACGAATGTCTCAGTCTTAACTCTCAGGTTATCGTGGCAGTCAACATAAGTGGTAACACCAACCCAACCAGCGTGAGGAGCCTTATACTGAGAACCAGTTGCTACTCTTGACTGTTGCATATCTTCATCAACACCATACACTTTACCAGTGTATCCTCTCTGTGCATTTGCAGAGCTTGGTGCGTAGTTTGGATCCTCATCCAGATACTTAGGTCTCTCACCAACAAGGAAGGCAGTTGCAGCTAGACCAGCA
>Ga0208547_1002391_pt1 | contig 10109 bp, 8 predicted proteins | sample DEB08_DNA_5_FD_185501 | JGI IMG/M metagenome (GOLD analysis project Ga0208547, IMG submission 185501) | Aqueous microbial communities from the Delaware River and Bay under freshwater to marine salinity gradient to study organic matter... | ecosystem: Environmental > Aquatic > Marine > Coastal ... | reverse complement strand
TCTCAATATGATCGTCCATCATATTGTACCCCGTAGAGGCATCAAAATAAATGGTGAATTGGGTCCAGTTGCCGCCATTTGGTACAAACACTGTATCCATAATATCAAGAGTGGACAAAGAAGAGGTATTACTGACCGTCCCAATGTATAGAGCGTTACCACCAGACCATGACGTATTCGCTGCATAAAATTCCATTTGCTTCGTACCGCTGTCTAGGCCGGTGATCGCTGGACTCACCAACGCCTCGTAAGAAGCGTCGAAACTGTTGTAGAGGTAATAATAATTGGCACCACTTCTCGGCGATACACTCCAAGTAGCGTTATCAATGTATCCGTAACCCGCGGCGCCAGATTCTTCAAGATAATACCAACAAGCTGGCGCGTTGGGATTGCTAAATCCACCCGTAGAATCATTGTCGAACCCTTCATAAACCGGGGTGCTGAGGGCAGTACAAAGCGTTTTAACCGTGTAAGGACCTACTGTTTGGCTGTACCCGTTTCCGGCTGCGCTACAATTGGTTTCAATGAAAAATTCATAGGACGTATTTGGTGACAATCCGCTCACCGTAACGAATGTATCTGTAACGGTAATAGAGGTAGGGACATTGCTTGAACCTGCGATGCCATAATCTACTGTGAAAAGCGTATCCGCACTGGTCCAAATCAACGTAGCCGTAGTATCAGAAGCCGTTAAACTCGCGAATACAGGGGCAGGACATGCCGGCGGTGTCGTGACGGTTACAGTGTAATCATGTACCTCACCGTAGATAAAACTTGAACAGCTCTGCGCCGCAGTGATTGCAGCCGAATAGTTAGAACGAACACGTAAGCGGTACGAACCTAAACTCACTGTTGACGGTATAGTGATGGAGCCTGTAGTGGTGCTCCAAGCGTTTGTAGGGCTTGACCATAGATGCTCCCCGCTGTCGTCAAAATCACCGTCATCATTAAAATCAATCCAAAGCGCAAAATATTGCGTTGACCAGTTTGAAGTAAAGGATATTGACGTGGGCGCAGTCTGCTGAATGAATACTGTATCCGATGTTTGTACGTTATAGTTTCCCGTTGAACAACCCGTGGCTGTATCTTGGAAACTGCCGATGAATACATCTTCAATATCATCCCCATAGGTGCAACCTGTGGAATACGTTGGTGCACAATACGTTTGTGCTTGTAGGGCAAGAGCGAACGTACTCAAAAGAATCGGAAGTAGGAGTTTTTTCACTTGTAGTACTATTTAGATTTTACCGAATGAAAATAAGCCTTTTTAAGATTCAACAGTCAGCGCTAGTAACATAAAAGGGTGAATGTTGAGAATAACTGATTCAAAGCATTGTTTTAATGAGGGTGGTTTGGAATGAATTGGTCAATTTTGTTTTCTATGAAACGCTATTACTCCTTTTTGGCGCTATTCCTTCTATTGGTGGGGTGTGCCGTGCAAAGCAAGCCGCAAGGCGGTCCGCGCGACGAAACACCACCAATAATTCTTACACAATCGCCGAGGCCAGGGGAGCTTCATTTTAACGGTCACGAGGCATCGATCGTTTTTAACGAATACATTCAAGCGAAAAATCTACGATCAGCAATGGTCGCAACCCCTGAATTGGAGGGGCTTCAAGCAACAGTCAAAGGGAAACGACTGAGCATAACGTGGGACGAACAAGAATTGCGTGCGCAAACGACGTACCGCATCTCTTTTGGAGACGCCATCGGCGATTTAAATGAAAACAATCCCTATCCTAACCTAGAAATGGTTTGGAGCACAGGCGATTATGTGGACAGCTTACGCCTTAATGTGCGTGTCGTGCCCCAGTCAAAAGTACCGTTTGAGTCACTAAAGGTTTGGCTCGTCGCTTCTAATACAGATACCGTTCAAGCCTCTGCGTTTAGTGCTACGCCTTCCAAAGATGGCATCGTAACGTTTAATTATCTCCCTACAGATTCCTTCGACATACTGGTATTTGAAGACCTCAATTTCGATGGAACGTGGGCCCCTGAGTCCGAAACCTTTGGATTTCTAAAAGGTGCGGCCTCCTCTTCCGATTCTATGGCATATACCGTTCCATTCTTTAACGCCTTCTTTGAAACGCCCGAGGAAAATTCAACCGCATTTATGGATTCCATCGCCACGCTTCTGGATACTGCAAAATCTGAGAATTTAGGAAGGCTGACGCTCATTATTCCACCGGCGAATACTACCGTCTTTGCTTGGCTTACACACGAAAGTGGTTACCTGCAATCCTTTGTTTATCCTTCGTTTCGAGAATCTGATACCAGTTACATTGATTTAGGAATGCAATTGCCCGGGAAGTATACTTTTTCGGGTTTTACTGATACCAATGGCGATTTCTTGTGGACGCCTGCATCTTGGTACGAGGGTAAAGCGAATGATCCCATTTTGGAAGAACAAACCTTCGAACTCAAAGCAAATTGGGACCTCGAGCAACCGCTAAACTTTAAGTGATGAATCGCAAACAGATCGTTCTTTTCCTACTGGTATTTGGCGCAGGGCTGCAGGGCTTCGGTCAATCGTATATATCTCGGTTATGGAATACGAAGAAATACGCCGAAATCGTCGACTATTCAGCGAAGGGCCAATCACTTAGCGGGCAGGATAATGTCTACGTTGGTCGCGCATTTATGGCGCTTGACCCGCCCCAGCCATTACGTGCTTTAGAGCATTACGATTTAGCGGTAGCAAAGCGCTGGCAGAAAGATGATTTGTACTTTTTTCGTTCTGAGGCCAACTATGCCGTCAAAAAATACAATGCCGCACTGGCTGATCTAGAGGTCTGCCTTCAAATGCGTCCGAACTACCAAAAATATTTGCTTTCAAAAGCGGCAATAGCTTATGAGAAAGGCGATAAAGAATTGGCTTATAAAACGTACTATACGGTAAGCGAACTCTACGATAAACAAATGCCTTATTACATGCTTGTGGTGATTAATATTGAGCGCGAGCGGTATGTAAAAGCACAAGAACAAATTGAAGCAAACCTGCTTCGATTCGAGCGCGGCAAAGACTTTTGGACCTTTACCGCGGAACAGGAAGTAGAATTGGAATGGCGAATTTTTAAGGACTATTCAAAAGCGCTGAAAGCGCAAGAGGCACTGCTCTCCTACAAGCCAGATAATGCCCTCTATTTGGTCAATACGTTGTTGCTGCTTCGTATCTCAAAACAGGATACCGCAGCGGCTATGGCTGAAGAAGATTTTCAAAAGCGCTACAATACCACTGCCCTTCCTCTCGAGTATTATAAGAAAGGTTCATTCAAGGTGAGCGAGCGTTTTACAACGAATGGGGTAATCGAAGATTTCAGGTATTTCCGTCCCCGCTTGTTTGACGGTAAAAAATACAGCCGATTTTATGTAAGCGATAACGGTCGAATAGTGGGCGAACATTGGGCAGGTCTTCAAACTTCACCTGTGGACAGCGCACAAAAACTCTGGCAATTCTTCAATGGCGTATCAACGCGGTATACCCAGGCTTCGGATACTTCGTATGTGGGTTTTTCAAGCCTTTTCGAACTTCCGGACAGTGCATTTACCGCGAGACCTTCAGGAGAAATCCGCATGGGGATGGACACCTCAGAGCAACACCTCCTGAACGATTCACTGCCTAAGGTGCAGCTTCCTAAAGATACCGTGCCCGCCGGAGGGGAAACACCTCTCTTTCCGGTACGTCAGGATTCTAGCGGGGTTCTAAGAGAGCTTTGATGTCTTCAATGATTCGTTCCGCTTCGTTGGTACCGTCGTAAAAACCACGAATGCGCTTTTTATCATCCACCAGGATGACGTTTTCCGTGTGAATAAAATCATGCTCATCAAAGCTAGTGCCGGGCTCCATGACTGCGAAATATTCGCGGCGCGCCATACGGTACAATTCCTCTTTATCACCGGTCAATAAATGCCATTTTCCTTTGATAGCACCCACGCGCTCGCTGTAGGCGCGCATCACTTCAACCGTATCAATTTCAGGCATTACGGTGTGGCTCACGAGGTGCACTCGCGGATTGTCTTTAAAAACTTCCTGTACTTGCTGAAAGGTTTTTCCCATGTCAATGCAAATGGTGGGACACGTGGTAAAGAAAAAATCGGCCACATATATTTTGCCTTGAAGCAATGACGAGTCTGCGGGATTGCCCCATTGATCGACCAATTCAAAGTCGCCGATGCGGTGGCCGCGTCCTTTGCGCTCCAAATCATCGTCCACCACAGCTGGATTCAAGTCAGACGGATTGTAGATCGGCAAGACCCTTTTAGGCTGTAAAACCACATAGGAAGCAATGGAACCTCCAACAAATACTACAAAGAGAACGGCAATTTTTAACCATTCTGACGGGCTGAGCTTTATCTTTATCATAGAATTCAAAAGTACATCACGGCATGAAGCTTTTCCACACCTTTAGTCACGCTATTTTGGCGCTTTTCATTGCAGGTATAACCACAGCATGCGGTGGTGGTTCAGAACCCTCTGCGATAGAATCGTCTACAAAGCAGGAATCTTTGGAAAAGGGTCAATCTGGGGGATCTGAAATTCCATCAGAAATAAAAAGTCTTTTGTCAAAAAACACCTGTTTAGGGTGCCATAAAATGGATAAAAAATTAATTGGACCTTCCTTTTTGGCGATTGCCAAGCGTGGGTATACCGATAAAGAGTTGGTGCAGTTGATCAAGGAACCGGTCCCGGAGAATTGGTCCGACTACCCACCAATGGCCCCAATGGCGTGGGTCGAAGACAAACAACTGGAAGCCATGGCCGTTTGGATTGCCTCCTTACCAAAAGAATAATTTTTACCCCTTGGATATAAAAAACCTGCTTTCCGTTCATAAGATCAGTAAGTCTTATGGCATCAAAACCTTGTATACGGACATCACCTTTGGTATTCACGAAGGCGAAAAGGTGGCTATTGTGGCCAAAAATGGCGCAGGGAAAACAACCCTGATGCGGACGCTGATGGATCCCGCAACAGCGGATACTGGCGATGTAGTCTTTCGCAATGGTGTAAAACTTCGCTACCTGGAGCAACAACCAAATTTTGATAAGGGACTTACGGTTCGTCAAGTGCTTTACGACAGTGAGCATGCTGGCTTAGAGGCGCTGCGTCACTACGAAAAGGTGCTTGAAGAGGGCGGCGATGGCGATGCCATGCAACGGGCATTAGATCAGATAGAGGCAACGGATGGATGGAATGTTGAGGGCCGGATTCAAGAAATGCACGGTAAGATGAATCTGCCCGATATGGACCGGATTATTGATTCGTTTTCCGGTGGAGAAATCAAACGGTTGGCCTTGGCCCAATTATTTATCGAAGAGCCAGACCTCATCTTAATGGACGAGCCTACCAACCATTTAGACTTGGACATCATTGAATGGTTAGAAGAGTACCTCATTCAATACCGTGGAGCCTTGCTAATGATCACGCACGACCGCTACTTTTTAGAGCGTGTTTGTGGGACGATATTCGAGTTGGAGAACAAGCAGTTCTACAAATACGAAGGGAACTACAGCTACTACCTCGAGCAGAAAGAGGTTCGCGAGGCGAATGAGGCAGCGAACTTGCATAAAGCGAAGCAACTGTTTAAGAAGGAATTGGACTGGATGCGTAAAACGCCGAGCGCGCGAACGGGTAAATCGAAAGACCGTATTGACCGATTCAAAGACATTAAAAAAGTCGCAAAACAGCGCATCGATGACAGCGAAGTTTCTCTTGAGATCAACAGCCAGCGTCTGGGCGGAAAGATTTTAGAACTCCATAAATTAGGCAAGAGCTATCCGAACCGTCTGCTGCTAGAAAACTTCAGTTACGTCTTTAAAAAAGGAGAGCGTGCAGGGATTGTAGGGCCTAACGGATGTGGAAAATCCACACTGCTTAAGATGATTATGGGGCTCGAAGCCCCTGATAAGGGAAAGATCATCACGGGCGAAACCGTGGTGTTTGGACACTACACACAAGATGGCATCATCGATAAAGGCGAGTTAAAAGTCATTGAGGTTGTTCAGGAAATTGGTGAATACATCACTTTGAAGAAGGGTCAAAAACTCACTGCTTCGCAACTCTGCGAGCGCTTCCTTTTTGATGGGCACCAGCAGTACAGTTACGTAAGCACGCTCAGCGGCGGTGAGAAAAGAAGGCTGTTTCTGTTGACTATTTTAATGAAGAACCCCAACTTTCTCATTCTGGATGAGCCGACGAACGACCTGGACATTTTAACGCTACAAGCTCTTGAAGAGTTTTTAGACGACTTCCCGGGCTGCCTGTTGGTGGTGAGTCACGACCGTTATTTCTTAGATAAATTGTGCGACCATCTTTTTGTTTTTGAAGGCGGCGGTCGCATTAAAGATTTCAATGGGCATTATTACGAATGGCGTGAAGAGCAAAAACGTATTGATGCTATTCGTGTAGCGCAAGAAAAAATGGTAGTCGCCGTAACGGAAGAGGCACCGAAGGAAAAGGTAAAACTCAGTTTCAAGGAACGCATCGAATGGGAGGCTTTACCGGAAGAAATTGCAGCTTTAGAAGCGAAACGCGACGCACTAAATGCGGTATTCGAAGGAATCGATCAAGATCCGGAGGAAGTAGTACGCGCGGCAGAAGAAATAAAAGTCGTGCTGGCGGAGTTAGACGAGAAAGAAATGCGCTGGTTAGAATTGGCGGAATTTGCCAACGAATAACTAACTTTAAACCAGTACCTAACCTGTTAAAAAAGTACCATTGAGCGATTCAAATGCCATCCTGCAACTCCGCGGAATAACGCGCGACTTTAAAATGGGCGCACAGATTGTGCATGTCTTAAAAGGCATCGATCTCGATATTTATAAAAATCAATACGTAGCATTAATGGGGCCTTCCGGATCTGGAAAGTCTACTTTGATGAATTTGTTGGGTTGTTTAGATACGCCTACTTCAGGGTCGTATGTGTTAAATGGATCTGATGCAAGCGCCCTTGACGATAATGCACTTGCGGAAATTCGAAACAATGAAATCGGCTTTGTCTTCCAGACGTTTAACCTATTGCCGCGCTCGACAGCGCTTGACAATGTAGCCCTACCTCTCGTCTACGCAGGCTGGGGAAAAGAAGAACGTATAGCGCGCGCTCAAGAAGTATTGGAACAAGTCGGTTTGGGCGATCGCATGGACCATAAACCTAATCAACTTTCAGGGGGGCAACGTCAACGTGTAGCGGTGGCGAGAGCATTGGTAAATAGACCTGCGCTTATTCTCGCTGATGAGCCTACCGGTAACCTAGATTCTAAGACCTCCTTGGAAATCATGAAACTCTTTGATGCTATTCAAGCTGCAGGGAATACTGTGGTATTGGTAACGCACGAAGAAGACATCGCTCAACACGCCAAGCGTGTCATCCGTTTGGTGGACGGAAACATAGATTCAGATATTTCAAAATAACCCCAAATGAAAAGAATTGCACTCCTTTTACTGGTGGCATTCACTGCCCTTTCTGGCTACGCTCAAACGACTTTAACCCTAGAGGATGCCGTATTAAACGGTAGAAAATATTACCCCCAAGGGCTCATCATGCCGCAGTGGGTTCCGGGCACCGACGCTTATTCACATGTTACAGATGGCTACCAGAGTCTTGTTGTGCTGGACGCAAAATCTGGCGAAGAAACCGGACGCATCACCGCCGGTGAAATCAATGAAACCCTTGAAGGCGTTGAAGTTTTCGGTAGACGGCCTAATTCAGACCGCACCGAAGTAAGCATTCGTGGAACCTGGATGTTGAATTGGCTTGACAAAAACACGCTGTATTTTACCGAAAAGGGAACGCTCTACACCTACGATATTGCAAATAAAACGACCTCTGCACAATATACCATGGCTGCTGGACATAGCAACCTGCACCTCAGTTCCCAATTAAACGCTGCATTCACTGTAGGCAACAACGTGTTCGTAAACTGGATGGGCGAAGAGAGCACCGTTCAAGTAACCAAACATGAGGATCCTGATGTCGTCGCGGGCCAAGCCATTGCGCGCAGCGAATTTGGAATTACTGAAGGTTTATTCTGGAACAATGCAGGGGACGCCGTAGCCTTTTATGAGAAAAATGAAAGTGCCGTGGCCAATTATCCTTTGCTCGACATTTCCACTACCCCGGGTTCTTTGAATGAAATTAAATACCCGATGGCAGGTCAAGGCTCAGAATATGCGCGCGTTGGGGTGTATCACAAAGGGAAGAAGTCGCCTATCTACCTTGATACCGACGCCGTTGAGCACGACCAATACCTCACTAACCTGAGTTGGTCACCGGACGGTAAAACCATTCTTTTGGCCATCGTCAACCGAGCACAAAACCACTACGATGTAGTTGCTTTCAATGCGAAAAACGGAAAAAGAGGTGCCACTCTTTTGAGTGTAAGTAATGACAAATGGGCGGAACCCGAGCATCCCGCTTATTGGGTCAGCAACAAAGAATTTATATGGCTTACCGAACGCGACGGTTACATGAACCTCTACTTGCATACGACTAAAGGAGAATTGGTTCAACAATTGACCTCAAACGACTTTGAAATTACCGGAATTCTAGGTCGCGATAAAAGTGGCGACATCCTCTTTACCGCAACAGGTGAAGACCCTCGCGAATCCCACCTTTTCAGCGTGAGTCTCAAGGGAAAACAGCACCAGTTGACGATGGAAAACGGGACGCACAGCCCAACCGTACAAGAGGGCGGCACGTATTTTATTGATAGTTACAGTAGCATCGACGTCCCTTCGAAAACTGCATTAAAAAGCACGGCAGGAAAGGTCTTGCGCGAACTGGCTTCTGCTAGCGATCCTTTCGAGGGCACGAACATTCGCAAGCCCATGCTGGGTAGTATTACAGGCCCTGACGGATCAACACTTTACACGCGAACCTATTTGCCTTTTGATTTCGATCCCGCGAAAAAATACCCTGTGCTTGTTTACGTCTATGGCGGGCCGCATGCACAAATGGTCACGAACCGTTGGAACGGAGGTGGCCCGTTTTGGATGAACGAATTTGCGAATCGTGGATACATTGTATTTACACTAGATAACCGCGGTTCTGCGCATCGCGGGACGGATTTTGAACAACAAATTCACCGTCAGTTGGGCACTGTTGAAATGGAAGACCAGTTGGCCGGTGTAGCCTACCTAAAATCTCTACCCTATGTGGACGGGAATCGCATGGCCGTGCACGGCTGGAGCTACGGTGGATTCATGACTACCTCACTCATGTTACGTCAGCCGGGCACCTTTAAAGCCGGTGTTGCCGGTGGCCCAGTGACCGATTGGAAATACTACGAAGTAATGTACGGCGAGCGCTACATGGACCGCCCAGAAGAGAATGAAGACGGCTATACAGAAAACCGTTTGCACAACTACGTGAGTAACCTTCAAGGCGACCTCCTACTCATCCACGGAACCGTGGACGATGTCGTGGTCATGCAACACAACCTCAGCTTGGTGAAATCCTTCATCGATGCGGGGGTACAAATGGATTTCTTCCCGTACCCAATGCACCCACACAATGTGCGTGGTAAGGACAGGTTGCACCTGATGACTAAGGTGTTGAACTACGTTGAGGACAGTTTGGAGGAGTAGTGCTAAAGCGTTTTGCTAAACTCCTACCCGCATTGATCATAGGATTGAATGTAATCGTATTCGTTCCAATGACCTTGTGGATTTTTATCTCTGATGGCGGGCCAATGGGTTTTGGCTACCTAGGACTGCCTTTTACTTTCTTAATGAATATTGGCGGTGTACTGAGTGCTGTGCAACTGGTTCGGAAATCGAATCGAATGTCGTATTTAATCATCAACGGAATCTTTGCCATAGTAGGAATTTGCCTTACCCTACTATTGGTTTTAGAGGTTTGGGTATCTATTCTAGAACAGGTGAGTACGGTATAAATCCTACTCCGGCGGACAGTTGATAAAATCATCTTGACCAAAGCCGTCGCACATTGCCTGGCAAGGATTGGAATAACGTAAGATCTTACCATTGCCTTGTACACAAACGGGGTCGAACTCCATCGTACAAATGCAGTTTGGGTTTGAGGGCGCCACATTCTCCACGGGCTGCCAGCTTGAGCATCCATTTAATCCAAGGGCAACCACTACCAGTGTT
>Ga0208547_1002388_pt1 | contig 10112 bp, 5 predicted proteins | sample DEB08_DNA_5_FD_185501 | JGI IMG/M metagenome (GOLD analysis project Ga0208547, IMG submission 185501) | Aqueous microbial communities from the Delaware River and Bay under freshwater to marine salinity gradient to study organic matter... | ecosystem: Environmental > Aquatic > Marine > Coastal ... | reverse complement strand
ATGGCAAAAATAGTCGTTAAATTTGGTGGCACTTCTGTTGGCAGCGTAGAAAAAATTATATCTGTCGCAAAGATTTTAAAAAAAAAATTCTTAAAAGGAGATAAAATTATTGTTGTAGTCTCTGCAATGGCGGGAAAAACTAATGAATTAATAAAACATTCTGAACAAATTAGTAAGAATTTCAACAAAAGAGAATTAGATGTTTTATTAGCATCTGGAGAGCAGGTCACTTCAGCTTTACTAGCAGGAGCATTGAATAACTTAGGTATTAAGTCAAAAAGTTTTATGGGTTGGCAAATACCTATTTTGACAAGTGGCGAACATAATAATTCTAGAATTATAAATATGAATATAGATAAAGTTAATAATTTCTTAACAAATAAAGGGATAGCTATAATTCCAGGGTTCCAGGGAATATCTGAGCAAGGAGATATAACAACCATTGGAAGAGGTGGGTCTGATGCCACAGCTGTTGCCATAGCAAAAATATTTAAAACAGATTTTTGTGAAATTTATACCGATGTAGAAGGCGTTTATTCCACTGACCCAAGGTATTTTCCAAAAGCAAAAAAAATTAACAAAATTTCTTATGAAGAGATGCTTGAAATGTCATCTCTTGGTGCCAAAGTAATGCAATCATCTGCTGTTCAAACGGCGATGATCTATGATTTACCTTTACATGTTAGATCTACTTTTTCTAATAAAGAAGGTACTAAAATTTTTGGGTCTGAAAGTATTGACTATAATAAAGTAATTACAGGAGTAACTTATTCCAAAGATGACGCAAAGGTTACACTTTTAGATGTTCAAGATAAACCTGGAGTGGCTGCAGACATATTTGAACCTTTAGGTAAAAATTCAATAAATGTAGATATGGTAATTCAAAACATATCTCCAGATGGGAAAAAAACAGATTTAACTTTTACCTTAAAAAGAAATGATCTTAATAAGGCTTTAAAATTAATAAAATCTAATAAAAAAAAGGTAAAATATAGATCAATCAGCTCCGATAAAAAAGTATCAAAAGTTTCAATAGTTGGAGCAGGAATGATCACAACTCCTGGAGTAACTTATAAAATGTTCAGATCATTAGCTCAGGAGAAAATCAATATTTTAGCAATTTCAACATCTGAAATTAAAATATCTGTAATCATAAATGAGAAACAAACTAATAAAGCTGTAAAAAAACTTCATTCAGTTTTTAATTTAGATTAATTTTATGGAAATAAGACCTCATAGAATAATAAAAAGAAAAAAAACAAGACAAATAATGGTTGGAAAAGTTCCTGTTGGTGGGGATTCTGTCATTTCTGTACAGTCTATGACCAATACTTTAACAACTGATGTTGCTGCAACAATAAAGCAAATTATAGAATTAGAAAATGCTGGGGCAGATATAGTTAGAGTATCCTGTCCAGATGAAGACTCAACAAAAGCACTTAAAGATATTGTTAAAGAAGTAAATGTTCCAATTGTAGCAGACATACATTTTCATCATAAAAGAGCAATTGAAGCTGCAAAAATGGGGGCAAGTTGTTTAAGAATTAATCCAGGAAATATAGGCTCAAGTCAACGAGTCATAGAAATTATCAAAGCAGCAAAAGATTATAATTGTTCTATAAGAATTGGAGTTAACGCAGGATCTTTAGATAAAACTTTATTAGAAAAATACAAAGAACCTTGTCCTGAAGCTTTAACTGAAAGCGCAATGTATAATATAAAATTAATGGAGGATAATGATTTTTTTAATTTTAAAATTAGCGTTAAATCCTCAGATGTATTTTTAGCTGTTAAATCTTATGAACAATTATCCGAGGCTTGTGATTATCCTTTACACGTTGGTATTACAGAAGCAGGCGGGCTTTTGACTGGAAGCATAAAATCTTCAATTGGAATAGGAAGGTTACTAATGCAAGGTATAGGAGATACTATTAGAGTTTCATTGTCTGCAGATCCTGTTGAAGAAATAAAAGCAGGATATGAAATTTTAAAATCTTTAAATATTCGATCAAGAGGAGTACAAATAGTTTCTTGTCCATCATGTGCAAGACAGGCTTTTCCAGTAATAGAAACAGTAAAAATCTTGGAAAAAAAATTAGCTCACATTAAGACACCTGTTACTTTGTCTATCATTGGATGTGTAGTCAATGGTCCGGGTGAAGCTGCCCAAACAGAAATAGGATTAACCGGAGGTGGGCAAGATAATAATTTAATATATCTCTCTGGAGTACCACACACAAAGGTTCCAAGCGCTGATATTATACAAAAAATTGTTCAATTAGTTGAAGATAAAGTTAAAGAAAAAGTTAATTAAATAATGATCCCATTAGATAAGGTTAAAGATCTGGTAATAAAACACGATTCTTTGGAAAAAGAATTGTCAACTGGCTCTATTGATCCAAAAACTTTTGCCCAAAAGTCCAAAGAATACTCGGATTTAGGAAACATCATTATTTTTGCAAGAGAATATCTAAAATTTGATCAAGATCAGAAAGACCTTGAGCAAATATTAAATGACAAAAGTAGTGATGGTGAAATGAAAAATTTAGCAGAAAAGGAATTGGAAGTTTTGAAAGAAAAAAAAATATCATACACAACAAAATTGAAGGTATTCTTATTACCTAAAGATGAAGATGATAATAAGAATGCTATTGTTGAGATTAGAGCTGGCACAGGTGGATTGGAAGCATCTCTTTTTTGTGCTGATTTGTTCAGAATGTATGAAAAAGTGTGCTCTAAAAAGAAATGGAAATTAGACATTATTAGTATTTCAAAAAGTGAGGCAGGCGGATTCAAAGAAGTTATTTTTTCAGTAAGTGGCAATGATATTTATTCTTATTTGAAATATGAGTCTGGAGTACACCGGGTTCAAAGAGTTCCAACCACAGAAACGCAGGGCAGAGTTCATACTTCCGCAGCAACGGTTGCAGTTTTACCTGAAGCTGAGGAAGTTGATATTCAAATTAAAGACTCTGATTTAAGAATTGATGTATTTAGATCCGGTGGCCCAGGTGGTCAATCAGTTAATACAACAGATAGTGCTGTTAGAATTACTCACCTTCCAACAGGTGTGGTTGTTAGTCAGCAAGATGAAAAATCACAACATAAAAATAAGGCTAAAGCTTTGAAAATATTAAGATCAAGAGTTTATGAAGCAGAAAAAAGAAAAAAAGATCAAGAGCGCGCAGACAATAGAAAAAGTCAAATCGGAACTGGAGATAGATCAGAGAGAATAAGAACTTATAATTTTCCTCAAGGAAGAGTTACAGATCATAGAATTAATTTAACATTACATAAGTTAGATGAATTTTTAAGTGGGGAAATTCATGAAGAGATGAATGAAAGTTTAAGGCTTAAAGAACAAGATTTAAAATTAAAAAATTTATAATTATGAATATTTCAAATCTTCTAGCAAATGGATCAAGAATTTTAAAATCTAATAGCATTAAAACACATGTTTTAGACTCAGAATTAATTCTCTCTGATATTCTAAAATTACAAAAAGAAAAATTAATAATAAATTCAGACCATACTGTTTCAGAAAAAGTTATAAATAATTTTAATAAACTTATATTAAGAAGAACAAAAAAGGAGCCTATTGCTTATATTCTTAATAAGCGTGAATTTTGGAGTAAAGATTTTTTTGTTAATCAAAATACTTTAATTCCAAGACCAGAGACTGAATTACTTTGTGAACAGTTAATTAAGATTTTTAAAGGTAAAAGCATAAATTTTTTAGACATTGGTACTGGCACAGGATGCATTTTATTAACTATTCTTAGTGAAATTAGTGAAGCAAAAGGAATAGGTTTAGACATTTCTAAAAAAGCCATTGATGTTGCTAGGAGAAATTCAAAAAACTTAAATTTAACTTCAAGAGCAAAATTCTTTACAAGATCATTAGAAGAAATTTATGGCTATAAATTTGATTTAGTAGTTTCAAATCCGCCATATATAAAGTCTATTGATCTAAAAAATTTACAAGAGGATGTTAGAAAATTTGAGCCAAAAATAGCATTGGATGGAGGAAAGGAAGGGCTTGACGTAATTAAAAAAGTTATCTACAAATCTAAAACAATTTTAAAAAAATTAGGTCTGCTAGCTTTAGAGATTGGACACGGGCAGCATTACAAAGTTTCACAAATATTAAAGAAACAAGGTTTTAAAGAAGAATTATTAATTAGAGACTATCGAAATAACGTTAGATGTATAGTTGCAAGGCTAAAAATTAATTGAAAATTAACATTTTAAATGAACGACCAAAAAAGAAGATTTAGACCCAGAAATCAAAGAAGTGGTTTTAGGCCAAGAAACAATAATGGCCAAAACTCTAATGGGCATTTTCAATCAAATGGAAACATTGGAAGAAACAATGGGTCAATGACAAACCCTTTCAATGTTGAAAAAACTGCGCAAAAGTATCAGCAATTAGCAAAAGATGCTCTAACGTCTGGTGATCCAGTTTTATACGAGAATTACCTTCAACATGCAGAGCACTATAACAGAAGATTAGCAGAATTAAATTACAAGCCTAAACAACAAAATATAGAAAAGAGCGAACCAGTAAATTCAACTTTGGCTGAAACAGTAAATACTTCAGAAGATAAAAAAGCAGCAGTTTAATTTTAATTATTTTTTCTTAAATTAGATAACCTTACATCAATTTTAATTCTCTCGACTTCAAATTTGTTCCTAGCTTCATTGTCTAAGGTTTTTCCCGTTGGTAATTTTAATCTTTGAGAGTTAACTCTTTTACCATTTTCAATTACTTCATAATGTAAATGTGGTCCGGTAGATAAACCAGTTGAACCAACATAGCCAATTATTTGACCTTGATTTACTCTAACTCCTTTTCGAATACCTCTTCCATATTTTGACATATGTGCGTAGGCAGTTTCGTAAGTTGAATTATGTCTTATCTTCACATAGTTGCCATAGCCTTTATATTTCTGTGCCATAACAACTACTCCTGAACCTGAAGCCATAATTGGAGTCCCAGTTTTAGCAGCAAAATCTGTTCCTTGATGAAGTTTATTAAATCCTAAAATTGGATGTCTTCTAAAACCAAAAGATGAAGAAAGTCTCGCCCCATTAATTGGTGTCTTCATCAATGTTTTAATTACACTTTTTCCATCAACATCATAGAAACCAGTCTCATTGTTATATTTAAAATTATATAATGAAATTTCTTTGTTATTAACAAACATTGATGCATAAAAAATTTTTCCTGTATTTCTAACAACGCCATCTTCATCTAAAAGTCTTTCATAATAGATTTCAAACTTATCACCAACTTGAATGTCTCGTTGAAAGTCAACTTCAAAACCAAATATATTTGCAAATTCAACAATTATATTTGGCTCGACACCAACTTCTACCGCTGAACTATAAAGATTATTTTTAATACTATTAGATAAAACAACTTCTTGTTTTTCTAATTTAAGAATATTTTTATTTACAACAAACTCATCTTTATTTCTTTTGACTTCGACACTTGTAATTTCATCAACGGGATAAAAAAAACTTACTAATTTATTTATACCTTGATCTTCCTTTGTGATAATTCTGATTTCAGTATTTATAAATATATTTGATAATTTTTTATTAGCTATCTGTGCTGTGATGTTTTTTATATCATTTACATTAACATCAAACTTTCTTAAAACTTTATCGATTGTATCGTTGTTTTGTACTGTATAAGTAAATTCTTGATAAGGAGAATTTAAATTTTTAAATATATAATTTTTAATACTATTAAATTCACTTGATTTTAAAAAAGTATTAAAATTATTTTGTTTTAGTTCAGCATAATTTTTAATTTGATTTAGTATCAAAACGTAAATAGTAAAAAAAAGTAATAGTAGAAAAGAATAAAATAAGTATTTTTTTTTTATAAATGAGCTTAAAACAGAGCCAATTCCTGAATTGAATAATCGAAAATAATTTAAAAAATTTGATTTTATAACTCTAAACATCAGGTTATTTGATATATAAAATTAATACCAACTTTTCAACGCAAAGTAGTGAAAAAGATCATATTTTGCTGGGTTTTTTGCTTAATATACACCTTGATTTATCTTAATTTTGTAATATAACCGCGTTTCACATTTTTTAGTAATATTTAATGTAAGTTATCTCTTGCTATAGGTGTGTTTTAGATTTTTTTATTAAAATCTTAGCTTTTTTAAATTGTAAATTTTTAAGAAGAGAAGTGTGGACGGTTAGGTTAACAAAGAAATTGTCGTACACACTTTTACTTTAACTATTTTGTTAAACGAAAAATTTTTAAATCTTGTATTTAAAAATTAAAAGCTAGTGTGCGCCGTTATTAAACTTGAGAGTTTGATCATGGCTCAGAACGTACGCTGGCGGCACGCCTAACACATGCAAGTCGAACGCAGTAGCAATACTGAGTGGCAAACGGGTGAGTATAATGTGGGAATCTGCCTTTTGGTTCGGAATAACACGAGGAAACTTGTGCTAATACCGGATAAGCCCTTACGGGGAAAGTTTTAATGCCAAAAGATGAGCCCGCACTTGATTAGCTAGTTGGTAAGGTAATGGCTTACCAAGGCAACGATCAATAGCTGTTCTTAGAGGAAGACCAGCCACATTGGGACTGAGACACGGCCCAAACTCCTACGGGAGGCAGCAGTGGGGAATCTTGCACAATGGGGGAAACCCTGATGCAGCGATGCCGCGTGAGTGAAGAAGGCCCTTGGGTTGTAAAACTCTTTCGTCGGGGAAGAAAATGACTGTACCCGAATAAGAAGGTCCGGCTAACTTCGTGCCAGCAGCCGCGGTAATACGAAGGGACCTAGCGTAGTTCGGAATTACTGGGCTTAAAGAGTTCGTAGGTGGTTGAAAAAGTTAGTGGTGAAATCCCAGAGCTTAACTCTGGAACTGCCATTAAAACTTTTCAGCTAGAGTATGATAGAGGAAAGCAGAATTTCTAGTGTAGAGGTGAAATTCGTAGATATTAGAAAGAATACCAATTGCGAAGGCAGCTTTCTGGATCATTACTGACACTGAGGAACGAAAGCATGGGTAGCGAAGAGGATTAGATACCCTCGTAGTCCATGCCGTAAACGATGTGTGTTAGACGTTGGAAATTTATTTTCAGTGTCGCAGCGAAAGCGATAAACACACCGCCTGGGGAGTACGACCGCAAGGTTAAAACTCAAATGAATTGACGGGGACCCGCACAAGTAGTGGAGCATGTGGTTTAATTCGAAGATACGCGCAGAACCTTACCAACACTTGACATGTTCGTCGCGACTCTAAGAGATTAGAGTTTTCGGTTCGGCCGGACGAAACACAGGTGCTGCATGGCTGTCGTCAGCTCGTGTCGTGAGATGTTGGGTTAAGTCCCGCAACGAGCGCAACCCTCACTTTTAGTTGCCATCATTAAGTTGGGCACTCTGAAAGAACTGCCAGTGATAAGCTGGAGGAAGGTGGGGATGACGTCAAGTCCTCATGGCCCTTACGTGTTGGGCTACACACGTGCTACAATGGTATCTACAACAGGAAGCAAGACTGCGAGGTCAAGCAAATCCTTAAAAGATACCTCAGTTCGGATTGCACTCTGCAACTCGAGTGCATGAAGCTGGAATTACTAGTAATCGTGGATCAGCGTGCCACGGTGAATGCGTTCCCGGGTCTTGTACACACCGCCCGTCACACCATGGGAGTTGGTTCTACCTTAAGGCAAGGTTTCAAACCCTTGACCACGGTATAGTCAGCGACTGGGGTGAAGTCGTAACAAGGTAGCCGTAGGGGAACCTGCGGCTGGATTACCTCCTTTCTAAGGATGAATGAAAGTAAAATTTCATTCTAAATAATATACATCGGTAATGTTGACCGTCCTCATTTCTCTTCTTAAAGTAATGTTTCCTTCTTGTAGGGCCGGTAGCTCAGTTGGTTAGAGCACACCCTTGATAAGGGTGGGGTCGAAAGTTCGAGTCTTTCTCGGCCCACCACACTTAACTGGGGGATTAGCTCAGCTGGGAGAGCGCCTGATTTGCATTCAGGAGGTCAGCGGTTCGATCCCGCTATCCTCCACCAGGAAACATTTAGTTATATAAACTGTAAATAAATTTAATAATTAATATCAATATCTATATCCGAACATTAGTAATGTTATTAGCTAATGTTCAAAATAAAAATTTGATCACAACATAGATAATTTTTCTTTTAAAAAAGAATTTTTTTCTGTGCATAAATCAAGCGTTTAAGGGCGTGTAGTGGATGCCTTGGCACTGAAAGCCGATGAAGGACGTGATATACTGCGATAAGTTTCGGGGAGCTGTATGTAAGTTTTGATCCGAAAATTTCCGAATGGGGAAACCCACCACTTTATGTGGTACTTTAAACTGAATACATAGGTTTAAAGAGACAACCTGGAGAACTGAAACATCTAAGTAACCAGAGGAAAAGAAATCAATTGAGATTCCGTTAGTAGTGGCGAGCGAACGCGGACTAGGCCAGTAGTTTTGTTAAAAAAATTTGAATAGTTTGGAAATGCTAACCATAGAGGGTGATAGTCCCGTATGAGTAATGTTTAACAAAATTCTTGAGTAAAGCGGGACACGTGAAATCCTGCTCGAATATAGGGGGACCACCCTCTAAGCCTAAATACTCTTCAGTGACCGATAGTGAACTAGTACCGTGAGGGAAAGGTGAAAAGAACCCCTATTAGGGGAGTGAAATAGAACCTGAAACTGCATGCCTACAATCAGTCGAAGCTCTTTTTAGAGTGACGGCGTACCTTTTGTATAATGGGTCAGTGACTTAATTTATTAAGCAAGCTTAAGCCATCTAGGTGTAGGCGCAGCGAAAGCAAGTCTTAATAGGGCGATTAGTTTAATGAATTAGACCCGAAAACGAATGAGCTTACCATGAGCAGGTTGAAAGCAAGGTAACACTTGCCGGAGGACCGAACCAGTTGACGTTGAAAAGTCTTTGGATGACTTGTGGTAAGGGGTGAAAGGCCAACCAAATTCGTAGATAGCTGGTTTTCCGCGAAAACTATTTAGGTAGTGCGTTGAATAAATTTATGTTTGGAGGTAGAGCACTAAACGGGCTAGGGGGGAGAAATCTTTACCAAACCTGATAAAACTCCGAATGCCAGACATATTACTTCAACAGACAGACTGTGGGTGCTAAGGTCCATGGTCGAGAGGGAAAGAGCCCAGACCACCAGATAAGGTCCCTAAATCATGATTAAGTGTGAAAGGATGTGGAGATTCCATAACAGCCGGGAGGTTGGCTTAGAAGCAGCCATCCTTTAAAGATAGCGTAACAGCTCACCGGTCTAATAGAGTTTCTGCGCCTAAGATGTAACGGGGCTAAAATCATGTACCGAATCTGTGGATGTATAATTTCTTCGGAAATTATACGTGGTAGCGGAACGTTCTGTAAGCCTGCGAAGGGATACCCGTGAGGGATCCTGGAGGTATCAGAAGTGCGAATGCTGACATAAGTAACGATTAACAGAGTGAAAAACTCTGTCGCCGAAAATTCAAGGGTTCCTGCGCAAGGTTAATCCGCGCAGGGTTAGTCGGTCCCTAAGACGAGGGCGAGAGCCGTAGTCGATGGAAACCAGGTTAATATTCCTGGACTCGATGGTAGTGACGGATTTTGTAAATTGTTAACTCTTATTGGATTGAGTTAGCCGTGAAAAAGTCCCAGGAAATAGCTCCATCATAGAACCGTACCCTAAACCGACACAGGTGAATTATTAGAGTATAATTAGGCGCTTGAGAGAATGATGTTGAAGGAACTCGGCAAAATGCTTCCGTAACTTCGGAATAAGGAAGGCCCAATTATAGGCAACTAATATTGGGTGGCACAAGCTAGGGAGAAGCGACTGTTTATCAAAAACACAGCCCTCTGCTAACACGTAAGTGGATGTATAGGGGGTGACGCCTGCCCGGTGCTGGAAGGTTAATGCGGTTGGTGCAAGCTAACTTCTGAAGCCCCAGTAAACGGCGGCCGTAACTATAACGGTCCTAAGGTAGCGAAATTCCTTGACGGGTAAGTTCCGTCCTGCATGAATGGCGTAACGATTTCTCCGCTGTCTCCAACATCAACTCAGTGAAATTGAATTCTCC
>Ga0208547_1002382_pt1 | contig 10126 bp, 22 predicted proteins | sample DEB08_DNA_5_FD_185501 | JGI IMG/M metagenome (GOLD analysis project Ga0208547, IMG submission 185501) | Aqueous microbial communities from the Delaware River and Bay under freshwater to marine salinity gradient to study organic matter... | ecosystem: Environmental > Aquatic > Marine > Coastal ... | reverse complement strand
TTCACAGAGAGGTTGGTTCGATGTCTTGGATGACTGGCTTAAACGAGATCGCTTTGTATTTGTGGGTTGGTCTGGATTACTACTTTTTCCCACTGCTTATTTGGCCCTTGGTGGCTGGCTTACTGGCACGACGTTTGTTACAAGCTGGTACACCCACGGGTTGGCGTCTAGTTATCTTGAGGGTGCTAATTTCCTCACAGCAGCTGTTTCGACGCCTGCAGATTCTATGGGTCATTCTCTTCTTCTACTTTGGGGTCCTGAGTCTCAGGGAGATATCGTCCGCTGGTTCCAACTTGGGGGACTCTGGCCTTTTGTGGCGCTCCACGGAGCCTTTGCTCTCATAGGTTTCATGCTGCGTCAGTTTGAGATTGCACGACTAGTAGGAATTAGACCGTACAATGCGATTGCTTTTTCGGGCCCTATTGCCGTATTTGTTAGTGTTTTTCTCATCTACCCTCTTGGACAGTCCAGTTGGTTCTTTGCGCCGTCCTTTGGTGTCGCGGCGATCTTTCGTTTCCTTCTGTTCCTCCAAGGATTCCATAACTGGACGCTCAATCCCTTTCACATGATGGGTGTTGCTGGTATCCTGGGTGGTGCATTGCTTTCTGCAATTCACGGTGTTACAGTAGAAAATACTCTGTATGAAGACAGTGATCAAGCAAATACTTTTAAAGCATTTGATTCCACTCAGGAAGAAGAGACCTATTCGATGGTTACTGCAAACCGTTTCTGGTCACAGATTTTCGGCATTGCCTTTAGTAATAAGCGTTGGCTTCACTTCTTTATGCTTTTTGTTCCCGTTATGGGTCTTTGGACTTCTTCTATTGGTATCATTGGTCTCGCTCTTAATCTCCGTGCGTATGACTTTGTATCACAAGAGGTACGAGCGGCAGAAGATCCCGAGTTTGAAACCTTCTACACAAAGAACATTCTATTGAATGAAGGTCTTCGTGCATGGATGGCACCTGTAGACCAACCACATGAGAACTTTGTATTCCCAGAAGAAGTATTGCCTAGGGGTAATGCTCTCTAAATAAAACTGAATATCGTCGGCGCAGACAGAGGGGTAACTGGCACAATCCAGTTGACACCCCTCTTTTTTTGCGTATAATTAGAGTAGGCGAATTCGTACAATGAAAAAATTTCTGTTATCCCTGTTGGGTATTCAGGTTGCCGCAACTGGTGTGATCATTGCAACTTCTCTTGCATCACACGCAAAAGATCCTGAGCTCAAGGGATACTACACCATGGATGCCATGGGATGTATGCTTGTAAGAGAGTGTACGGATGGTGTGGTTGAAGTTAAGAACTACAAAGACATTGCAAAACACTTTAAGAAGTTTCCAATGACACCACCAATGTCGGTGGAGTTTGATGAACTGGTTAAACTTTCAAATGCAGTAGGATCTAAAGTTTTCCTTGCACCAGAAAAGTATTTTCCCCCTGGTCATCGTGGTGTCTATCACACAGTCAGTAATAACTTCTTCCTCAATGAAACATTTGTGAAGAGATATAATGTCCTGATGACCGTGATGCGTCATGAGGGCTGGCACGCCGCACAAGACTGCATGGCGGGTTCTATCAAGAACAATATGATTGCGATCATCGTGCCTGAGGAAGACGTGCCACAGGTCTGGAGAGACATCGTAGAGAAGACGTATCCTGCATCCGCCGTTCCGTGGGAGGCAGAGGCGAAGTGGGCTGGTATGACTGAAGGAATGACCGTGAAGGCACTGAAGTCATGTGCTGCTGGTACGATGTGGACAGACTACAAACCAACTCCACTCACGGAGAAGTGGTTGAGAGAAGAAGGATATATCAAGGAGTAAGTCATGGGAATGTATGATACGGTAAGATCTTCCTATGATCTTGGGCCTGGTTGGTTAAACAAGGAACTCCAGACAAAAGATCTGGACTGTTGTATGTGTGAGTATTGGATCTCACCCGAAGGTCAATTATTTGAAATTGATTATTCTGGAACACAGGATTTTGTTCTTACCGAGAACGATACAACTATCATTCCACGCATCAAGTACATTCCAAATGGTAACCATGGGAAGGTGCGTCCTGTCTTTGCGTTCAAGGTGGTCGAACTCTACCCAGCCAAGTGGGACGCCCACTATGCAAAGTGGCCCTCTTGTCATGTGTACTTCTGGGATGGTATGATCAAGGAAGTTAGACACGCAAACCTGCACGATGTAACATGGTAGAGCTCACACTTGCAACCCTGTTGGGTACAGTCGCAGGAGACTTCTGTGAACTGCGAAACCAGGGTAAACCAGTTCTGGAATCCGTTCTTCTTGCATACTCCAAAGCCAACGATCAGTATGGTGGTGAGAATGTACGCAACGTGATCTCTGGATCCTTTGGTCTTGAAGCTCAGGCTATTTCTTTCGTTGTAACGAAGTGCCCTGATAAATTGTAATGTACACACTGAAATTTCTTGCACCTCTTATTGCTGCATCCTGTCTTGAAGGAATGACCACTGGTCAAGGTGATGTCTGTGTTCTCCGTGAACCCACACCAGTCGTTAAGTATTATGAGCCTGGTAAATCCTGTTATGTCAACGGAACCTTTTATCGTAATTGTGCAGATCGTCCATGACCGTACCATTTTTTATTGAAGAACCTTTGACCTGGAAGAAGGTTGAGGTTCCCCAGGACATTCTTTATTACTGTGACATGTACACCTTTGATGCAGATCGTGAAGATCTTCGGTACATCGATTGTGTATGGATGCACATGGGTTACTATGGTGTGCCCAAACATGTTATGAAAGCTCATCGTGAGGAGTTCGCTCCTCCTGTTAGACCTATCTTTGAATAAAATGCCCGAACTCACACATCATCAGTGGAAACTTATCTTTACTGCTGTGAGGAAATATCAAAAAGAACATCCACAATCTGTTCCATGTTACAAAGGGATGTATCATGATCTATCATACATTCTTGATGTACTCTATCCCTATGCTTACTCCGAAACTTACTTAGATGAAACTATTAACACTTGAAGACTATCAAAAGGCAGGTGAAACATTTTGGCCAAAGTATTGGTATATCGCCAAAGAACTAGGTGAAGATGCTAAACCTGAGGATATCCTAAAGGTTATGGAAGCCGTTGGTAGTGTTGCACTGAAAGTTGCACTAGAAGAAAAAGGAGAACCTTTTGGGTTCAATAAAAAAGATCAAACTGATACATAAAAGCAATGACATTCACTGTTTATTCCAAAGACGGCTGTCCTTATTGTGAGATGGTCAAACAAGTTCTTGTTGGAAAGGACTTGATGTTTACTGAATACAAACTTGGAGAAGAGTTTGACAAAGATCAGTTCTATGGTGAATTTGGTGAAGGCTCTACTTTTCCTCAAGTTGTTATGAACGGCGAGAAACTTGGTGGGTGTACAGACACTGTAAAATATCTACGAGAACAGGGGATTGTGTAATGACAAGTGAACTCTACTACGATGTTGATAGGGCAATTGACTATGCATTTGATGGTCAGTTCGTTCTAAAATTTTATGACTATCTAAAAGTTCGTGGAACAAAAAGAGCTGAAGTAGAAGAGTTCATTACCAGTTCTACTGCAACAGAACTCAGTGATCTTGTCAATGAACTTGAAGAATACCTTGAGGGTGGACAAGACTACAATCACAAACTTCTTCGTGAGGCTTATGGACACATTCCAAAGCCACAGGCCAGGAAGATCAAAGACTATCTGTATGGTATACTTCAAGATGCCTGGCAGTACAGTCATGACAAGAGACCTGGAAGACGCAAGAAGGTATCTAAATAAACCAGAGAGTTGGAGGGTGTAAGTAAGTTTTTTTGTAGTCTCTCTAAGGTAGAAAAAATGTTAATAGGAGTAACCCTGGTTTTCGCCACCCTTTTCTGCATTGGTGGCATCTTGGTTGGGTTTGTTGTTGGATGGTTTGCAGGTGAAAAGTACAACGAGTACATGGAACTAAAGACCGCACAAGTCACAACCCATCCAGAAATGTATGACACAGACGGAAACTTACTTAGTACCGAACTAACCGCACTTCGATTTGTAATCGACGAAGACACTTATTACGACGACGAAGATTAATCATGCCTGCTACGAAAACGAAATTACCAAAGGATGCTTTGGTAAGTGAGATCCTTGATGCTGCATCAAAACAAAGATCCAAAGCCAAAAAAGTTGAGATCCTTAAGGAGTTTGATTCTCCTGCACTTCGCGCAGTTCTAATCTGGAACTTTGATGAGAGTGCAAAGAGTATGCTTCCTGAAGGTGATGTTCCTTATAACCCTAATGAGGCTCCAAAGGGAACTGATCACAATCGACTGACATCGGAGTACAAGAATCTTTATCACTTTGTTAAAGGTGGTAATGATAGTCTTGCACCTCTGCGTCGTGAGAGTATGTTCATTCAACTTCTGGAACGTCTTCATATTGAAGAAGCCGAAGTTATTTGTCTTGTGAAGGATAAGAATCTTACCGACAAGTACAAAATTACACGGGATGTTGTTGCTGAGGCATTTCCCGATATTGCCTGGGGCTGGAGATCGTAATGTTGACTACTGGTGACGTTCAAAAAATGAAAAGAATGGGCGTCACCGTCATCTATTCGAATTGTGAGCCTATTGCAGCAGACGATAAAACTCTTCCAAGTTCAAGTTATTTGGTAACTTGTAAGGATGGTGAAGATCAATGGTATGATATTGTGTTGGGACTACAGGTTCCAATCTTTGATGCATATCATGAAGTCTTTGGACACAATGTAATCCAAAAGTGGAGATGGACTGACGGGACGTGCAACCCAAAACTTTGGGCTATTAGGAATGAACCTGAAAAGAAAAAGAAATGACACACGAAGAGATGCTTGACGAAGCGGAGAAAAGAGAAGAAGAGAACAAAGAACTTGGTCTAGGTGGAGGTGGTTACAAACCAGAGTTCAAGGTAGCTGAGAACAGTGGTTTCGTCGGCGGCCGTGACATGGTTGATGATGTGGAAGTAAGTGATCCACGTCAAAACCTTGACAACTACACTGTCAACATGGAACAGATGAAGAAAGTTGTCAAACAATACAAAAAACTTAAGAAGTACACTAAATCAAATTTGTTTCAAATTCAAAAACTGAGTGGTCAGAAGACCATTGTTGATGAATTGATTGAGGAATTTAACGAAAACCCAGAACTGTAACAAATGTTACAGAAGAACTTGACTATATAAGGCTCAAGGGGTATACTGCCCTTACGTTCATCCTATGTTATCACTAGCACTGATCTTTTTTAGTCACATCGAACCTGAGCTTTTTCTTAGGTGCGAAGACTATCTTTGGTTAAAACAGGGGTTGGAAGAGAGTAGTCTCTTTACACCTGCGGAAAAGTTGGATATCACCCTTCATTGGATGGAACATACTAATCCAACCTGTTTTGATAACTAGGACGCAAGTAGGACGACGCGGAACGGATCGTTCATTCGCTATTCGCAAATAGCGAACGCAAACGCCGCCCGAAGGAACGGGATTTAACACATCTCATTTCTTTGGAGTAACACAATGTCTAAAGTCGTTTACCGTGGTCAAGCTTACGATACCGAAGTTCGCAAGCAGAACCAAGCGCAACAACAACCTCAACAGTACAACGAGGTCTACCGTGGCATCAAGTATGTCAAGGAGGCTAAGTGATGCAGAAACTCAATCCTCTTCAACTCATTAAAGAGAAGAAGCAGAAAGAAGATCGTCGTCACGCGGCCGCACTTTGTATGGCAGGTAACTGTCAAGTCAAGGTGAAGTAATGGATAATTATCGATATCATTACGATGATATGGATAAAGACAATAGACCACCAGCTTGTTATCAATTAACGTACAGAGGTTGCAACTACTGGTCATGCTATCTTATCCATTTGGATAAGTGGTTTGAAAAAATCTTCGACACAGAGGGGGACTAAGGTCTCCCTCTTTTTTTGTAGGTATAAACTCGTAGGTATAAATTTTTGTATCCTAACACACAAAAAATCAGGATATCCTGACTATATACGATAGAATTATGAGAGGTGATGAAATGAACGAAACCCTTTTTTCATCATGATTGTTTTGCATAGGGGTTATTATGCACAATTTACTATCACATAATCAATTAGCTGGGTGGAAACAAGCTTTCGTGAGATTGGAGAGAACTTTAGATAGGAGTACGGAAGAATCCGATCTCATTAATGACTACTACAACTGTTTAATCGAATGTGATGAAGACCAAGGCACCTGCAAAAGAATTTGCAGAGAAATACTACAAAGGTAGAAGAATTTAAGAGCTCTATTAAAATTCTTTACTTAGGAGGGCAAAGGCCCTCCTTTTTTGTAAATAGCTATACCGTCTAGGGCACACAACCCATATGGGTATGAGTGTACAGAGAACCGCATTTGCAGCGTAAATCAAACGAGTGCGCTGAGATCTGGAACCAATGGTATGAGTGGCGTTACAACCGCCCTGAGGACCCCCTGGCACCCTCTGTGGCTAGGGAGTTGAGGTGTCAGTGGGGTCAGTGTGCTATAGAACTTGGAGACATGGTTCAAGAGACTTTAAGAACCGATCCTCACTATGAAGGCTGGGAGAAGTTGGTAGGGGTTGACAAGAAACCTAAACCTAGATAGAATAACTCTGCCAGGGTTCAAGGGACATGAACAAAGCTAAACTTAAAGTTCTCTTAGCCGCTCTTAAAGAGGTTGTAGAAGAACTAGAATCAGAAGTGTACTCAGATACAGAATCATACACTTCACCGACAGTACATGATTACGATGAGGTATGGGACGATGACGACGGCTATCCAGACTGACTGGAGGTATAGTGACGATCGAATGAAACTGAGACAAGAAGTTCTAAGTATTCTCCTTGAGAGATACGGTAGTGAACTCAATGAAGATGGATCACCAAAATACTCACCACAATCAATCTATGAGTGTGCCCATGATTGGGTCTCTCAGGGAAATGAGATCTCTGCTGGTGTAGTTGCATTTTACAAAGCCTATTACACAGACTACGGGAGATACAGAAATGTATGAAGATCTAGATTGTTTCGAAAAAGCCTTATCTCATTTTGGTACAAGGATTGATGTGATCATTGCCATGGAGGTAGGTGATAAGATAGACTCTGAGACTGCCTACCAAATGATTAAAAAAGAACTCAAAGAAGTCAAACGGGTTCGCAAACAACACAAAGAAACCAACTGTGAGGATTGTTAATGACTGTCAAACTTGTATCTGTTACTCCTGATGCAGAACAAACCATGGCTTATGTGGCACGGGTAAGTAATCCTGCCAATCAAGACAATGATAACTATGCAGGTCTTCTGCGTTACTGCATCAAACATAATCACTGGAGTGTGTTTGAACAGTCTTTCATGACTCTTGAGATTGAGACTACTAGGGCTATTGCAGCCCAAATCTTGCGTCATCGTTCTTTTACTTTCCAAGAGTTTTCTCAACGGTATGCTGATAGTTCCTTACTCTCAAAGGCGATCCCTCTTCCAGAACTGCGACGCCAAGACACGAAGAATCGTCAAAACTCTATCGATGATTTGGATCAAGAGACTATTGACCTTTTGACCCGACAGATGGACACTCTGTTCTCATCTTCAATGTCTCTCTATCAACAGATGTTAGATCGTGGAGTTGCAAAAGAGTGTGCTCGTAATGTTCTTCCTCTGTGTACTCCCACCCGTATCTACATGAGTGGTTCTTGCCGTTCTTGGATTCACTATATTAATCTTCGTTCTGCGAATGGAACTCAACTGGAACACATGCGGGTTGCAGAAGCTTGTAAGGAAGTATTTGTTGAACAGTTCCCTACAGTCGCAGAAGCCCTTGAGTGGGCCTAAATAACATCACCCCCTTCGTTTATTATGCCAACATATCCTGTTATTAATGTAGAGACTGGTGAACAAAAAGAAGTGACAATGAGTTTCACTGTCTGGGATCAGTGGTTAGAAGACAACCCAGGTTGGATCCGAGATTGGTCTGATCCTTCCACTGCTCCCATGGCAACAGAGGTGGGAGATTGGAGGAATAAACTTGTTTCCAGAAATCCAGGCTGGAACGATGTCCTTCATCAAGTTTCAAAAGCACCTGGTTCCAAAGTTAGAAAGATTACCTAGTATGGCTAGAAAAAGGAAGTCCTCTGAACCCATTGGTATTGGCATGACTGCCAAACAGATGAAGCGAAAGAAACCAATTAACACAGATTTATTGGTTGATATTGAACCACTTACTCCCAATCAAGAAAAGTTGTTCAATGCATATGCAGAGGGTAAAAACATCTTCGCTTATGGATGCGCTGGTACTGGTAAGACCTTTATTGCACTCTATAATGCACTGAAAGATGTCCTGAACGAGTACACTCCTTACAAAAAGATCTACATCGTTCGTTCTTTGGTTGCAACTCGTGAGATTGGTTTCCTTCCTGGAGATCACGAGGACAAGTCAGCTCTCTATCAAATACCTTACAAGAACATGGTGAAATACATGTTCGAAATGCCAAGTGATGCAGACTTTGAGATGCTCTATGGTAACCTGAAGTCTCAGGAAACAATTTCATTCTGGTCTACATCATTCCTTCGTGGTACAACCTTTGATGATGCGATCCTTTTGATCGACGAAGCTCAAAACTTGAATTTCCACGAACTTGATAGTATAATTACCCGTGTGGGTGAAAATTGTAAGATCATGTTCTGTGGTGACGCAGTTCAAACTGACCTTCAAAAAACCTATGAAAAGAACGGTATTCTTGACTTCATGAAGATCATCGAACAGATGAATGAATCTTTTGAGATGGTTGAATTTGGTGTTGATGACATCGTTCGTTCTGGTTTAGTCCGCGAGTACATCATGAAGAAAATGGCTTTGGGTCTCTAATGCAAAGAACTTATCATAATTATCTTGGTGACGTTGAACTAGAGAAAAAAGAAACCGCAGGTTGTCGTCTCTATCTTCTTCCAAATGGTGACTGGGTGCCTTCAATCACTTCAGTCACCTCTTTTTATAACCGACAAACCTTCATTAACTGGAGGAAGAAAGTTGGTGAGGAAGAAGCCAATCGTATTACAAAAAAAGCCACCACAAGGGGCACTGATTTCCATGAAGCGGCACAGTCTTATCTTGAAGGTAAAGAACTCCTCTGGGAAAACCATCTCCCAGCAACCCAGTTCATGTTCCACTCCGCGAAACCATTCCTTGATCGCATTGATAATATACATGCTATTGAGCGTACCCTTTATTCTGAGTATTTCGGTATTGCTGGTCGTGTTGACTGTATTGCGGAGTATGATGGCGAGCTTGCTATCATTGACTTTAAAACTTCAGACAAAATTAAACCAGAGAAGTGGTTAGAGAACTACTTTGTTCAGGAAACTGCATACGCATGTATGTACTATGAGATGACTGGTATTCCAGTCAAGAAGTTGATCACAATTATGACAACTTCCTCTGGTGAAGTTAAAGTGTTTGACAAACGAAACAAAGACGAGTATATTAGGTTATTAGTTCGATACATTAAAGAATTTGTTACTCATAAGCTCTCCAATGAATAAAGACCTAGACAAGGCACTCAAAGAAAAATTTCTTTGTCAAACAAAATTTACCCAAGACATTGAAGATCTTGTAAAACACAATGATGACTTGAACTACATTGATGCGATTGTTCATTATTGCGATGACAACAAGATTGAGTTAGAATCTGTGGGTAAGTTGATCAGTAAACCACTGAAAGAAAAGATCAAGGCTGAAGCCATTGAACTCAACTTCCTCAAACGTACATCACGCGCACGATTGCCCCTGTGAAAGTGTCACCTTTTGATTGCTACAAGACTTATCTTGCGATGAAGAACCACTTCACCAAGGAAAGTTATGATTATGTAAAATACGGTGGAAGATCCCGTGCATCTGTTGCGTCTTTTAACAAGAGACGTGACAGATATTTTTTTGAGAGGATGTCACGGAAAAAAGACGATGACGAAATCATACAGTATTTCATCGCAAACTTTATTTCTAGTGAAGATCCTGGTAAAGTCTGGATAGGAGAGATTATCCAAAATGGAGAAACCAACTTCAAAGAATGGCAAAAACGAAACCAATCCTTGTCCTACCTATTCGG
>Ga0208547_1002369_pt1 | contig 10143 bp, 22 predicted proteins | sample DEB08_DNA_5_FD_185501 | JGI IMG/M metagenome (GOLD analysis project Ga0208547, IMG submission 185501) | Aqueous microbial communities from the Delaware River and Bay under freshwater to marine salinity gradient to study organic matter... | ecosystem: Environmental > Aquatic > Marine > Coastal ... | reverse complement strand
TCAATTAATTGAAGCACTAGGGGAACCTCAGTTTGGTTGGAATGACGGACAAGACAAATGCAATTTTGATTGGATATGTGAAACAAATGACGGTGCCGTATTTACAATATATGATTGGAAAGAATACAAGCCGTTAAATATGGATTCGTATTATGAATTTCATATTGGTGCTTTTCATGGATTTGTTGCAGATCGGGCTTTATCCGAAATTCGCAGTAAATTTATTGTAAAAAAAGTTTAAAAATAGTTGCTAAAAAATTAGGACTATTGAAAGAAAAACCTTATATTTATATAAATTAAAAAGATAAGAGATATGGCAAAGAGTAACAAGAATTCAGGATTTTATAAGCAAGACGCAGTCCTAGGGAGATTTAGAGTAGATGCAAATCGCCCACAACAAGTTAATGCAGTAGTAGCCCAGGCATTAGAAGCTGGCAAAAGACGCCAGGCTTACTTAGAAGAAAGAGCAAAGACACAAGTTCCAAGATTCGTATTATGAGGTGGATTATAATAGGAACATATAGAGGCAACACAGAAGAAATTGATTCAGCACCTACAATGCAAGAAGCAATAATTCTAATGCGAGAGTATAAAATGGCATTCGGAAGTGAATGGACTATTAACATAAAAAGGAATAAACAATAAGTTATATGGCAAAAATACATATTAGCAATGGCATCGTCCCAACCAATGTATCGAGTGTTAATCGTTACATGAAAGAAGTTAAAAAAGCAAAGAGCATGGATCGGGAGTTAGAAACTCAGTTAATAGCATCGGCCCAGGCTGGCGATCTCAAAGCTAGAAACAAACTCATTGAAGGTAATTTGAGGTTTGTAGTACAAGTAGCCAAGCAATATCAAGGAATGGGTGTTCCCTTTGAAGATCTGATAGGCTTTGGTAATATTGGATTATTTGAGGCATTAACTAGATTTGATAGCAGCAAGAAAGTTAAATTTATTACATTTGCTGTTTGGTATATACGAGCTGAGATTAATAAAGCCTTAAATGATTTAGGCCGAGTTGTTAGAGTTCCTTCACATAAAACACAAACCGAAGTGCAGACCATAAAGTCAATACATGCTCCGGTAGGCGAAGACGATGACTCCGAGACATATGCAGATCGTTATTTACAAAGTCCAGCCGAAGTTAGTGATCGGGACGTGAAAGATTTAGGTTTGGATCTAAAACGAGCAATATCTCAACTCAAACCTAAACAAGCAAAAGCTCTTACATTGTTTTATGGGATTGGTATTGAGTATCCACAATGCATGGAACAGATTGCCGAAGTATTATCAGTAACAGGAGAGCGAGCTAGACAATTGGTTAGACAGGCAGAGATTGAGATAACTAAGGTACCAGGTATAAAAATGTTAGAACAATATCTTTAAAAAAAGTTAACAAAAGACTAGGATCCTACAATAATAAACCTTATATTTAAGTATATTAAAAATTAAGAGATATGAAGTTTTCAGATTTAGTATTTAAAAAGAATCAATCAGGTATCGGAGCACTTATTAGCTTTGATAATGGATGGCAAGTTAGTGTTGTTGCTGGTAAAATGGCATACTGCAATCCTCGAAAAGATAATCTAGATCCATCCGCATACTCGTCGTTTGAGGTTGCTGTGCTTAACCCAGCCGGAGATTTTGCTACTGGAGAGTTGTTACAGTCAGTTGACGATGTTGTTGGATGGTGTGGACGTGATGATATAGATAACATAATAGCAATGGTAGCAGACCAGTAATTGTTCAAACAAAGTTAACAAAAGATTAGGACTTGTGGATTATTATCCTTATATTTAAGTATATTAAAAATTAAGAGATATGTATAGTTTAGATGTAAGTTATTTTGTAGAAGAGTTCGACACGATCGAAGAGTTAATTAATTATGTTGTTCAGTGCGGGATGGATCCGAACCATGAGATTACGCGCGATGGTCGACCTACCGGAGAGCAAGCAATAGAGTTAATGCAATTTTAAAAAAATAGAGTTATGGGATACACAGCAAATCAAATTGATAGAATGTCAATCGAAGAATTAGAGTCATTAACATATGTACTAACCGCGGAACAATTAACTATTTGGACCGGTGCAGGATATGATGGTGCCACATTTGTTAAACTTACAAAATAGAGTTATGACGGAATTAATGAAAAGACAGATTCGAGAGTTATTGAATCAGGTAGAAGATTGTAGTGATAAATCATTGGCAATGCATTGTATTACAGATCGATCCGAATTCAGAGGATTGAGTGCCGTAATGAGATTAATGGTTAGCTTAATGGCAACAGGACAGATGGACGACTTCGTGATACATGTTGCTGAGTTTACCCGCAATCAAAGAAAACGAGGATCTGCACATGCTGACCTACTCCGAGATATTCAGAATACTAGAGGGGTCAACTAGCAAACAAAGTTCAAACAAAGTTACCAAAAAGGTTGACACGCGCACTTTTATTTCTTATATTTAAGTATAATAAAAATTAAGAGATATGAAAACAATAGCACAACAATTAAATGTAAAAAAATTTCCATTTGAAATTCATGATTCAAACAGGAATAAAATCTATAATGAAAATTCAGATGGAAGTTGGATAAAACGAGAATATGATTCAAGTAATAATCAAATCCATTATGAAAATTCTGATGGATTTTGGGAGAAACGAGAATATGATTCAAGTAATAATCAAATCTATTATGAAAATTCATATGGAAGTTGGGAAAACCGAGAATATGATTCGAGTAATAATCAAATCTATTATGAAAATTCATATGGAGTAATCAGAGATAACAGAGTAATCCCCGAATATACAATAGAAGAACTTCAAAAGATGTTAGGAAAGGAATTTAAAATTATAAAATAGATTTCGTATATTAAAGTATAAATTAAAAAAATAAGAGATATGACAAAAAATCAAATTACCAAAGCAGCCTGCAAACTTAATGCAAAAGACTTCTTAGCTTTAATGGAGCACAACAAAGTGGAAACTGTTATCTTAGATCAGGACAACATAATGAATGCGAATGATGGCTACCTTAATGTAGCAGTTGAAGGATTAGATGTAGGAGAAGCATTATTGTTTATCGACGGTGAATTTTGTGGATAAAAAAAGTTACTAAAAGATTAGGATCGCATTGATATTATCGGTAAATTTATGTATATTTAAAAAATAAGAGATATGAGTTTATATACAAAGAACCCACAGTTAAAAACAATTGAGTTTGTATCAAGTTACACGGATGAGGTAATTGAATTAGAGCTTGAGATCACGAAGTATCGAAACGGCCAAAATGCTATCTCACTATACTTTGAAGGTGAACCTTACATGACTGCTACAGTTGCAGTTAATGATGTTTATCCAATTGAAGAGAATGATGTAGTGATTAAGAACTATAGTGAGAACACCGGAATACTTGAAGCGCTTGTTGCAGGCGGTATTATAGAAGAGCCACATGCTACAATTGGAATGAATTTTGTTACATTATATGTTGCAAAACTAAAAAATTAGGGGGCATAAAAAAAAGTTACCAAAAAGGTTGTTTTATTGAAATAAAATGCTTATATTTAAGTATTAATAATTTAAATGAGAGATATGCAATTAACGAATGTGTTTAAACCAGTAAGAGTAAAAGGCCGAATTTTGGCAAAGAATGTAGTAACCGGAGAGATTGCTGCAAAGGGAATGATTAGAGACACTCAACTCAGGACAGCAGAACGTAATCAGGAATTATGTATTGTGTCAGCATCGGGTCGAGTAACTAGAATCCCATCGGTTGAAATGGGTATTGTGCCTGAGAAAGCACCAAAGCCGAAAATGTCATTTATGAATGCTAAGTCAGAAATTGACCCGGCGGTGATGTTTGCTAATATTGAAAGACTTACTAAAATGGTAGGGAAGGGTATTCAGCCTAGTTTGGTTATAACGGGAAGCGCCGGGACAGGTAAGACTCACCTAGTAAAGTCGACCCTAGCTAGTATGGGATTGAGAGAGAGTTACGAATTTGTTCACTTTAAGGGTAGAGCGACCGCCGCAGGATTGTTTGTGACATTGTATGAGAATTGTGATAAGATTGTGATACTAGATGATTGTGATAGTGTATTCAAAGACGCAGATGCTGTGAATATATTGAAGGGCGCATTAGACAGCTATGACACGAGATCGATATCTTACCTTACCACTAAGCCGTTGAAAGATGAGTTTGGATCGCACCTGCCACGCACATTTGAGTTTACGGGTAAGATTATATTCATATCCAATATTGCTCAGAGTAGTTTAGATGAAGCAATCCGTAGCCGTAGTTTTGTGGCCGATGTGGATTTGACTAAGAAGCAAATGTTTTCCAGAGTAGAGCAGTTAATGGATAAAATGGAGAGTAGTATTCCAATGCCGGCAAAAGAGCAAGCATTAGAATTGATGAAAGAATTGGAGGCTGAGTTTGAAGGCGTAGACATTAATCTCAGAAGCTTTATCAAAGCAGCCCGTATATGTGCAATGGGATTTGAAGATCCTAAGATGATGATAGCAGAACAGATCATCGGGGCAGTATAAAAGAGCATATCTCTAAAGGGGGTCGGGTGGTTCCGGCTCCTTTTTCCATGTAAAAAAAGTTCAAACAAAGTTCCGGAAAAGGTTGTTTTATTGGGATATTATCCTTATATTTAAGTATATTAATAATTAAAAAAAAATAAGAGATATGAAAAGAGAACAATTTAAGCAATTAGCATTACAATTAAATTTTAGAGATCTTGTAGATAAATACGCAGATCCAAATATTGAAAACTTACCTAGTTTAGATGATTATTTAGGTGAGTGGGAAGATAGTGGTTTTGATGATGAATTTTTAAACCCTGAAATGTTAAAGCAAGATATAATTGAATACGCAGAAACTTTATAAAGAAAAAAAAATTATGTTAACATTGGTCCTTTTCATTATATGTTTATTAATGATTGATTGGCTATATCAATAGCCATAGAAACTAGGGTTATAGATAAATAAGAGATATGAAATTTGAGAATAAAAAACAAATTGTAGATAAGTTGGTAAGTGATTGGGGTATGAAAGAAGCAACATTCTACAACACACCAACAAATAAACAGAGAGAAAAATACTGGACATATAATAGAACGCTCCGATACATGTTTAAATTGGAACGTGAATATTTCAAAACAAAATATGGTATAACTCGCAAACCCCCACTCTAATAAGGGTATAGGAGAGTCGAAATTAATTTCGTATATTAAAGTATATATTAATTTAAAAAGAGAGATATGTTAGTAGAAGTTAGAACAGTAGCAAAAGGACAAGTAGTCGAATTTAATACTATTAGTTTCGTGGACAGAAGCGAACGGACCGTACGTGGAGAAGTAACAAAAACACGTAAAAATGCAGTTACCGTTGAGGTCACAGATCGTAACGATGTGTCGGCATTTAACGACGGCCAATTGTATATATTGCCGGCAGATCATTTAGTTTTAATAGTTAACATTTAGTTTAACTTTTTTAGCAATTTGCTAGGATCCTAACTTTATTATCCTTATATTTAAGTATAATTAAAAATTAAGAGATATGAAAAAAGAGAAAAAAGTTGTTTACGGAATTGAAATTACCACCCCATGGAGCAAAGAGATGTATGCACACAATGAAGCAGTAGCAGAAGTAGTAAAGGCAAAGGTTCGTGCAATGTGGATTGAGGCGTATGAAGAGTTAGAAGAATTAGCAAACATTGTCGGAGCACATGATGATGACTGTGATGAAGATGAAATTTCATTCCAGGATATTGATTGGGATTTCGCAACCGAAAAAATGGTTGCCATCCAAACCGCAGTTACATGTTATGGATTCGGATCCGGATACACTATTGAAGAGGTAATAGACAAAGTAGAAGAGGAATTAGAAATGGCACCGCTTTACCGCCTCAATGAGATGGCAGAAGAATTGGGGTTAGAGTTAGAAAAAGAGATAATCGGCTTTAAATAGTCGGTTATCTTTTCTCAAACAAAGTTACCAAAAGATTAGGATTATTGGGAGAAAATGCTTATATTTATATAAATTAAAAAATAAGAGATATGACAATCAAAGAGACCCGTACCGCATTAATGACACAAACCAAATTACAGTTTAACATCAAAGGCCTTAACGAATACCAATGCATTGACAAAGAGACAAATGAGTTTGGCTATGCTCCAAAGATATTCAAAACATACAGATTTGGCTCGGATGCGCAGACATCATCAATTACATGTCGATTTGGTATACAAGGAATGACTGTAACGAAGTTCGGACCTACCTCATTCACAGTATATAGTTTTGACTTATTAGGTAATAGAACCAGAGGCAGAATCAAATACGAAGATGTAACCATTGTTACGGATTAGTACTAGAATGTAAAGAAGCATATATATAACAAGCAATAATATAAACCATAAACAATAAAGAGTATGACAACTGAGAAACAAGTATTAGATTTAATAGACACGGAATTAAAGTCCATGGAACGTAGCATTGTAGCTACTCCAGATACCAGAGCACAACTAGAAAGCTTTGCCAATGCAAACCAAGGTAGCATGGACATGGTATTAATGCAGCAGAGTATTCAATTTGGATATGCCATGGCATTGGAGAATATAAAAGATCAAATAAGCAAACAAGTAATCACACAATAATAAAGAGATATGAACCAAGAAGAAAAAGCAGCAATGGATGAAGGCTATGACATGATAGTAGAGTTAATGGAGTTTATCAAAGACAGTCAATCCACAGCACCAATGACAGAAGACGCCAGACAGATACTCAACGACGCAAGGGGAGTATTAGACTTAATGAATGACGCTATATATAAGACCCTATAATATAGTGTAGCCGTAGTCAAGGAGTCTAAATATCATAGGCTCCTTTTTTACTGGGGTATAGCCCCCCTACAATAGCCCCCCAGGGGTCACCCCAATTAGCCCCCCTGTTATTAGGGGATAGCCCCCCATGGTTTAGGGGGGTGGGGGAGGGTTTCATTAACACCCCGTATAGCCCCTTCTAGATGAGGGCATATAACCTGTTTTCTTACCGAGCTAAAGATTTTTTGCTATATAGGTGCTCTTTATTGGATATACGTGCGTATATACATTCTAGCTAGAATCATACTACACTATATTTATATTAAAGAACTATAAAGCTTTTAAAGGGTAATGTCATGAATGAAATAAAATATTATGTTGTTAAAACTAAGTCTGGAAAATATCGTGTACACGTAGAAACACCTAGTGGTAAAAAGGGTGATGCAGCTAAGATATTCGGAGACGCAAGTATGTGGAAAGATTACAACACGGAACAAGAAGCACAAGATGTAATCGATTCATTTGAATCTAATACTCCGAGTATTAACGAACCTACACTTTCGGAAAATATGCGTCGTTTCAAAACTAAAAACCTACTATAAGGAAACAAATGCCACACTCCGTCTTTATACGTCACACATACATATACAAATGCGTCTCGTGTAAAGCAGAATGGAAAATCAATGAAGCGGCCGATTCCGAGACGCTGAATTGTCCCTATTGTGGTAAAGGAGATTCAGTGCACCACGTGCTAATAGACCAAAGAGATAAAGCAAGAAACAGATTCACGTGATTAAATTAAAACACATATTATTAGAAGCGATCGGAAAGAAAATTGCAATTTTATTTGATGGTACTTCATCGGCAGGTAAATCATATACTGCGAAACAATTGAAAGCAGTTCCTTTTTATGAAGCCACTAATCCGAATCAATGGGTTGTTATCGATAGTGACCACTTTAAAGAGGGTGAAGGAGAAGAAAGAAGATTAAAATATGACCACCCCAATATTAGGGATTGGGCAAAAAAAGTAGATGCTGGTATTACATCGGGAATTTATCGTAAAGCTGGTGAAGATGTACCGGAAAATCCTCGTGAAGATGAGTATATCGATGGGACTAACTCGAGTGCATGGTACATGGCACAAGAATTTAAACATGGTGGCTGGCAAAAAGTTATATTCGACGATATTAACAATGACATTGAAAAATACGTGCCAAACATAAAACACAAACTTTTAATTCATTCTCCTATATACATCATGTTAGGTAATATTAAATCTAGAAATGAATTGGGTGATCAACCAAGAAATCCTAAAGATGTGTTAAATCAATATTTAGAAAGATATGAGGTCACTACATCACTTCCGGATCCTGATATCGGAGACCCAACAACTGATATAACAAAAAAAGGGTTGAAAACTGTTTTAATGGATGCACGAAGTCAAAAATATCCTGACTATGATGAAGAATATATAGACGGGTTTATTGATAACATGGGCGTTACAAACGACAATGAAACGTATTGGATTAAAGTTAAAGATAATTATCTTTCTGACGATCAAGTATTAATAAACGTCGGCGATGATCGAAAAGTTTATATAAATAAAATTAAAGACGAGTATTTTAACAATGAAAATGATTAAATTAACTGCGATTGCAACACTTATTGCCGCAAAGATTCAAGTATGACCCTGTAAGGGCGTACTAGCGTACGATTTACAACGTACTATATTTATATAAAAATGCGTTACTTGATAAAATTTTAGATAGAATAGATAAGCATAAAGGAGCTAGAAATGAAGGACCTTTTAAATAGTATTACTGATACACGTATGGTGTATCTTTTAATGTCAATCGTACTCTTAACAGGATATTTGTTAGATTCTTGGGGAGTAGTAATCTTTGTAACATTTATGTTGAACGTTGGTGTTTGGACTGGGTTCTGCCCATCTAAATGGTTCTTCGCTAAATGTGGATTCAAAAAAGCAGATTTATAAAATGAAATCTCTTGATGGTATTTCATTAAACTCAAAAATATCCCTTGCGGTAGCCGGGTTAATTATGATGACCTTCTTCACAGTACAAACTTGTATTGTATTTGGATTATGTGAACCAACCCTATTTCTTGCTAAGTTTGGTTGGGGGTGTGTTGTATTCTTCATGCCACCATTCTTTAAAGTAGTTAGTGAGTTTTTATATAAGAAGAAAAAAGTAACTGAAGAATTGGATAAACAAATACATTCGTTCAAACGATTTGAAGATTTTGTACAAGAAGCAACAATTGTTACTAAAGCAGATTCAAGAGCAAAAATAACATATGTAAATGAGAAATTTGAAGAGGTATCTGGTTGGAAATTCGAAGAAGTTAAAGGAAGAGATCACGTTATAGTTAACTCAGGTACCCAACCTAAAAAATACTGGAAGGGTATGTATGATACAGTTCATCAAGGTAAGATTTGGCACGATGTAGTTACCAATAAACGAAAAGATGGTAGTTTTTATTATGTGGACACATACATTAAAGCGAATTTTGATAATGATGGTAATGTGATTGAATATGTCTCAGTTAGACAAGATCTTACTGATATTATTAAAGCAACCGATGAATTGGCTCAAAAGAATGTCTACTTAGAACATGCTGCGAAGATAATTAGACATGATATGCATAGTGGTATTAATACTTATCTACCAAGAGGTATAAAATCTCTTAAACGTCGAATTACTGATGATCAAATAAATGAACTAAAAATACAAGCTCCGTTACAACTGATTTCAGATGGCTTAACCCACGCGCAAAAGGTATATGCTGGCGTATATGAATTTACGAACTTAGTTAAACAAAACGCTCATATGAGTAAAGCTAAAGTTGATATCAAATATATTTTAGAAGATTACCTCAGATTAACTGCATATAAAAATCAAGTTATATTAGATGATAATTTACCCAAATCTTTAGAAGTAAATGAACCATTATTTTGCACAGCAATCGATAATCTAATTAGAAATGGATTAAAATATAATGATTCGCCTACAAAATGGGTAAAAATATACCAAGAAGGCAGTTATAATTCTGGCAGATACATAATTATAGAAGATAATGGTAGGGGACTCAGTCAAACAGAATTCATTGAGCTATCTAAACCATATACAAGAAAAGAAGGTCAGAAAGAATCTGGTACGGGTTTGGGATTAAACATTTGTATTGAGATTTTGAAAGAACATGGTTTTGATATCAAAGCAGAAAAATTAGAACAAGGAACAAAGTTAAAAATAAGGATTGATAATGATTGATACTCTTATGTTAATCGATGAT
>Ga0208547_1002367_pt1 | contig 10146 bp, 18 predicted proteins | sample DEB08_DNA_5_FD_185501 | JGI IMG/M metagenome (GOLD analysis project Ga0208547, IMG submission 185501) | Aqueous microbial communities from the Delaware River and Bay under freshwater to marine salinity gradient to study organic matter... | ecosystem: Environmental > Aquatic > Marine > Coastal ... | reverse complement strand
ATACCTCCAAATCTAATCCGTTATCGGCAATGATTCGAAACAATTCATCTTTGCATTCGTACATAGCTTTAATATACTCTTCGTGTGTGCCCTCTTGTGCGTACTTGGTTTTTCCTCGTAGGTATTGGTACATCTCCCAAGCGACATTATGCCATTTGTGACCATTAACTGCCATATCATATTCATATCTATCTTCTGGTAGTATAAATATTAATTTTGCTTTCATATTTTTATCTTTCATTGGTTTTTATCTTAATAACTTGGATTAACAAATAGTTGTGCATAATAGCTACCCTTTCGTAGCAAAAATGCTTATCATGTGTACTTTTCCGTCTACTATATGGTAGTGAATGTTTTCAACTATCCCTGTTTTACCCTCAATAAATACAGTGCTACCTTTCTGCGGAATCTGCATATCCTTTGGTAAGTCAAAGCATTTTCCATCAATTTCGATTGTTAAGAATTGTAATTTCATTTATTCAAACTTTAGTTAATTAATCCGCTACTATGCACAACAACGGCTATATGTCCATATTCCTATCGTCATACGGCACATAGCCAAAACGTTGGCAGTAATATTATTGCTCTAATGGTTTGTAATATTCTTTACAGTGGTCGCATTGGTTTGTGCATTTACTTTGTGACTCAATTTCTCGTTGGCAATAGAACCCCTCGAATTCGAGGTGTTTAGAAAATTTTTGCGTTAGCTCCATAGATAATAACCAATCGTATTGTTTAGCTAAATATTCTACTGCGGTCATATTTAAAGGTTTTAATTTACGTTTCATATCCGATAGGTAAGGTTTTATCTTACTTACCAGATACAAAACATAAAAGGTTAATTACATTTTTTCTAATTCGTGTCTAACATTAATCCAATAGTAATCTTGTTTAGAATTGTTAGATGTCGCTTTTATAACCTCATTCATTACTATCATAGCATTCTTAATAGCTATAGAAGTACAAAGTATCTCATTGCCGCAATCTGTATCCTCATCCATAAGAATGACTGCAAATTGATTAACTAAATCCTCTGCTTTTTCTTTTGGTGTCATAATATTATTAGTTTTCGAATAATTAAATCCTTTCCAAAATCGCGTCCAGCTCCGATTCGAACGCAAGGTAATTTGTTTTTAAAACCTCAATCATTTTTTCATCTCTATCAACCCGATCAACATATAAAGGCGATTTGGTGTAATCAGGATTATACACAACGTAATCACACCAGCTTCGACCAGTCAGCATCATTCCCCATTGCATTTGTGCCTGATACCTTTTTGGAATATCCTGCTCTATTAAGGTCCTGATGTATTCAATATTACCCGGACATTTAATTTCAATCAATCCATCTTCGCCAATCAATCCATCTGGACTGTACCCAGCATATTTCTTGTCCGCATTCGTAACGTATCCGCATAAGGTTACATTTCGGAAACGGTCGTTCTGATATACATAAATCGCTTCCCCCTCCAAATCAATTCCGCGTTGCATCGCATCGGTTACGAAATGGTCCTTTGCCGGAGTCGATGTTTTGAGTTCCCATATCTTATTATACAGCAACGTTATGGCTCCTGTTCCTAATCCGTGTGCGGATTTACCTTTAACCAGTAACGCTTCTGATTCTGATCCGCCTACGCGACCGTATCGTAAATTATGCCATTCGTCTGAACGCTGGTCAATGCTTAAATGGTATTTGATGTTGTTAGTAATCTCTTTCATTAGTAAATATGTTTTTCATTAATAATTTATATTTGGCTCTGGCATCCTTTGATGTGTCATCGCCAACGTAATTAATATAATGGACTATATTCTGTTCAATGGTATTGAGTTCCGGTGCCAATAACCGATACGCCACGTTGAAAATATTAGTCATAATAAAGGCGAACCAGTAGCGGCATTTATTCTCCACCTTACTAACGTCTTTGCTCGGATTCTTTAACCATTCATTCCTGTGTACACCAAAGGTTTTTTCTATTCCTGTAATGGTTAATTCTTTATAAATGCGATACCACATTACATTCTGTCGCAGATTCGTTTTCTTAATCTTAACGTAATTGGTGTCGTATTTTAGTTGAGTTCGCATCTTGTTAATATAATCCTTTGACATCGGTTTATTATCATAAATATCAACTTCCGGGAATCTAACTATTTTACTGTTTGTTTTGGCTTCCATAATTTCTTTTCAATTTTAGATTTAATAAATCCATCCACTTTACGCAGATGTTTGTAATTCAATTCAATATAGTTTTGGCAATGTGGCTTCTGTAGATTATTCCAAATCCAATCCTTCATCAGCTTATTATTTGGAAAGTCGCTGATTAGTGACGTATGAAATGGAAACCTTCTTATTGCCTTGTTCTTCTCGTTCCAGAACTCATTAAGATGCCAGTTAATCCGATCTTCGGATTTAATGACTTCCATAATATTTCTGTCCATCCAAATCGTAATCGTATGGTAGAAATTCAACGGTAACAGATGCGACATCGCTGGGCAATGAATCACATACTTATTCGAATCTTGAATCAAATTGCTAAATTCGATTTCGTTATGCACCTGATATGCCTTCTCATCTATCCACCTATAACCTAATGCAGTCGATAGTGCTTTTGAAGCAAAGGTAGTACCAGAACGCTGCGGACCAGTAACCAATACCTTTCGAAACGATTTGCATCTTTCTACGGTTTCTTCAAATCTATTCATTACGCTTGGATTAGGATTGACCTTTGAGCCTCATTTAATACGAAATTAGATAGCGCATCTTCCACGTTATAACTTCCATCAGCTACCGCCTTAACTAATTTTTTAAATTCGTCATCGTTTAGTTTGCGCTTCGATTTAGGTTTAGGTGGAACTGTTCGGATTCGTACTGCCTCCACAACCTCTCCGAATGCCTTTACATTTGCGATGTATAAGGATATGTCCTTACCCTTCCAATCTTCGATGTAATTAGATCCGGCTACCTTCGCGATTGCCTTCGCGTTTGTTTTGTTCACAATCAAAGGTTTCTGGTCTTTTAGATGTGCGACCAGACATTCTTCGTTTCTACCATCCGCGTTCATAACCTGTTCGGTTTTGACATCGGTAATTGTCACGACTAAATCCTGATTCGGTTCTAATGCATAAGCACCGAGATAGTTAGGATTCATTGTCTTCTTCCAATGAGTTTTTTCCATTTTTATTGGTTTTGGTTAAAAAAATAATTATCAATCCATTTTAAATGTATAGGTTTTAAATTAAACCATTCTCCGCAATCTCTATATTTTTCAAATAATTTATGCAACAATCTTTCGTCTATCCTATTTGCGGAATAATTAGCATACATATTAATTTTTGGATTTCCTGTTTTAAACTGATTTAATCGTTCATTTGGGTTTTGTGAATATCCTATTTTATATAAACCGCTATGGTCTTGCATAATATAAACAAAACCATCTTTCTCTTTTTTATTATAATCTATAATAAATTCCTTGTATAATTCATTAAATTTAGTTTCTGCCACTTCAACTATACAATCTTCAATAAAAGTTATAGGATTTATTCTTTTTTTGTCATAATTACAATGTGAATAAAGTAATAATATTAATTTTTTAAAACCCGGAGCTAAATCTTGATTTAAGTTAAAATATGTGTTCATAATCTTTAGGTTTTGGTTATTAATAAAATTAAGAACGAAAGCAAATCTAAACCATTTTTTTGTACATTATACTATTTAAAACAATTTTTTTTATCTTTGACCTATGAAAAAACAAGAATTAGAACAGATTTACATCGATTTAGGTATGAAACCATCCGATGTAATCCGCCACCTAAAAGGAGCTGGAATGGATGTACCAGACCACTTTCTAACCGAGATGGTACGACACAAAAACGGAAAAAAGAAGATTAGTAAACCCTGGGAAGCCTTTTACCGGGCATTACCTATTAATTTAAAATCAACCATAAATGAGTAGATTAATCATATTCGATGTCGGACACGGTGGAATAGATCCGAAATCAGGTCAATATGTGACCGCACCAAATAAACAACACTACCATTCCGAAATCGGATGGTTTAACGAAGGCGAATGGAACCGGTCTCTAATGAAATCAATTCAAGGCGTTTTTAATTCGTATAATTTAAAGGCGAAATTGAACGAGCAGATACGATATACTTGGTATCCATTTGACCACAGAGATGTAAGTTTGTGGGACCGGGTTTTGTCATATAACGAAATGACTAATGCACAGGACCGTGCCGTAATTATATCACTTCACGCGAATGCGTCTCCGAATCACAACGCGACCGGTTTTGAACTCTTTACCTCCAAAGGCGAAACGTTGGCAGATAAATACGCGACAATGATTGCTAACGAATTTGAATTCGATCCGATACTAAATAGCGAGTTTACGATTCGAAAGGATTACTCCGATGGTGACATAGATAAAGAAGCGGATTTTTACGTTTTAAAGCGAACCACCGCACCAGCTGTACTGGTTGAACACGGATTCTTTGATAATCTGGAAGATGCCTTGAAACTGATTAATACGGATATAATCGATAGGTTCGCAAATATGTATTTAAGATTTGCGATTAAATTTGCGTTTAATTAAAAAAAACTTGGTAGTATAATATACAAGGTATTGGTAATAGTGTTATATTTGGGTATTGTTAAAATCAAAACCAGTTAATTATGAGCGCTTACTTATGCAAAATCAAACCACAAATCGCAAAGAGATTAGGTTATGTTAACAGCCACTTGACCTTTACAGAAAAGGATATTATTGGCTTTACCAAGACAGGAAAATTGTTAATACAGTTAAGGGGTGCAAATCCTCAATACCCAAGAAACTATGTTGACTTTTCTCAATCTGAATTAATTATTATTTCTTAATCATCTGGGGCTTAACCGCCCCACAACTTTTTATGCGTTCATTCATTTATTATTCAAATTTAATACCAATGAAAATCAACCTTAACCTTGCCTTGTTTATAATCGGATTAGCCTTTATTCTTGGCTTCATTGTCGGAGTTGTAAATAAAGCAGAAATCATTTGCTCTAACTAATTAAACAAAACCTTATGAAAATTACTAAAGGAGTCGCAATCTTTATTTATTCAATTGGATTTATTTCCGGTTTATTTTTTGCAATCTTAATCAACCTATAATGGACAAAATCGTACATCAACTAATCATAAAATACCTTAATCGCTCCTACGAAGGTCAAAAAAAATACGGAACAACATTAGACCGTAACGACCTTTTATTACGCGACTGGATGCAACATTTACAGGAAGAGTTGATGGATGCTTCTTTATACTTGGAAAAGCTAATGACCGTAATCGATACTTTAGAAGAATCAGATTCGAAATCTGAACCAAAACCAAATAAAACTATTCAATAACCAAAACCTTTTAGACAATGAAAACCATCGAAACAAAAGCAAACGAATTTAGCCAAAGATTGGTTACCGTTACGACTGCACTAACACCAGCATTTTTAATCATCAGCATTCTATTATTAGCCTTATTTAATGGCTTCTTGGAATACTTGCACTACTCGGAAATAATCGGAACTTGGTCTGCAATCTTACCCGGATTAGTATTTGCAATATTACGATTCGGAAGCGGATTAGGTGGCATCAAAATGATACAGAACCAAGAAGCACCACGCGGAGTTTTCTTCGTGTTCGTATCAATCGGATTAACCGCTTGGGCAACCAGTCACGCATCGGAAATATCCGAGTCGATTGCAATTAATCCGGATCAACTTGCAAACGCGAAATGGTTCGTCATTACTGCACTATGGGTTGCGTTATTAGGAGAACTTATGATTGCTGCGTATATGCAATCGGTACAGGAGAAAATTAATAAGGATTTGAAATTGGCAACAATAAGGAAGCGACCAGCAACATCCAAGATGTCACAACACCCAAAGCAATTCGAAAATAAACCGAATTTGAATGCAATTGGTTTCAAAACTAATTCACAACAGTTGGTTGCAGATTTGCAACGAGCCAAAAATAATCTTGCAGCTTACGAAAGTAAATTAAGAAATGGTGTTGGGAATCCTGTAAAAATGCAACAAGGCGCGGAACGGTGGAAGGAGAAAGTTGCATTAATTGAACAAGCGTTAAGTAATTAACATTTAAGATAAAGTCAATAGTTATCAGTTAAGTTGGTTTTTCATTGTGTTTCGCCCGGCTCCATCATACACCACACGGATGCCGGGCTTTTTTATTACTAACCATTTAATCCGCTTTAGTAAAATTTAATTTAGGTCCTTTTGAGCCATGACCACTAATCCAATCCATCCACCAACCACCTAAAGGTTTCGGCATTACTTGTTTTTCGATTTGAAAGCCACCGGATTGCAGATATTCCTGTTTAAATGTTCCGGTCTTAATATGGTATTGAGTTTTTTGATGAACTTCTCCATTACTTAACATTTCGTAATACGGATGCTCAACATACCAAGTATCGTGCGTGTGCCCAGAAACCACCACATCGGATTTAACTATGGAAGCGTAACGGTTCACAGATAAAGTACCTTTCGTAACCGCACCACCCCAAGCACCGTGATGAAAGAAGATGTCGATGTTTTTTGAATTAGATGTAGAATTGCCCACAAAAGTATTTAATCGGATAAAACCCTGATAGCCTCCGTGTTGGATATTTGGATTGTATTTGTGAAGGTAACCTAAAAGGTAATCAATCGGATCTACCTCAATATGTTTTATAATCGATGTTTCGTGATTACCATCCGCAATTAATGCTATGTTGTTTGCAAATGGTTTTAAGATATCAGCCGTATCCTTTACGACCGCATCGATATAATTCGGTTTGTTATGTTCCGGTCTTATGTCGGCTTTACTCCTTCGCGGATCGCCCTTGCCTTGCATCAGGCAGAACAAATCTCCAAATATGAATATAATTGCGTTTTCTTCCTTGGCTTGATTTAATACCTTTAATAATAGCTTTCTTTCGCATTTCGGATTGTCGATATGCAAATCAGAAAGGAGTAAAAACCTTTGGTTTGCATCTCCTTTACGGTCCAGCTTTATAAAAAACGACAAATCCGATTTCTTTTCAATATTAGTTAGTTTCATTTGTTTCCTTTTTTAAAATAAAATGGGAATGGCTCATTTAGATACCATTCCCAAGCGAAATCCACACCACACGGATTCGATTACATTGGGCTTTAACCAATGAAATTTTTTGTAGCCTTAATTGCATCCAACAAATCATCCACGACATACAACCATTCTTCGATTAACTTTTCCGCATCGTCATTGGTCAGGTCGAAATTAGCTGCAAACAAATCGATAAATTCTGTTCTTTCTTCGGATGCGACATCATTTAGTTGTTTAATCGCAGCTGGAAACGAACCGTAAACACCAGCAACTTTCATTACCAAGGTCTGTACAAACGTAAAGATTTCCGTTAACTCAATCTGCCCATCCTTATCAGAATCGAGATTAACCGCTGCCGTAACCAACTGACCAAAGGCAGCCACTACTGATTTTAATTCTTGTTTTTCCATTTCTATTATATTTATTTAATTTTTCAAATTATTCATAACCTCTTCCATAACCTTTGTATTCCTTTCAATTATGCTCTGATTATGAATCATATTATCCTTGTAACACTCAATCACTTCTTGCTCCAGCTTCGTTAATCGCTCGTTCATATTATTGTACTGATTCCATAAGGTATAAGCCATCGCTGACATCATCGCAAACATTACGAAAACGGCAAAGCCACTTGATTTAATTACGGAATCGAAATTTGGTAACTTGTCTATTATTGTTTTCATATTAATCTATTTTACGTAACATTACTCGATTACTTCCATTATCATAAAACCAAAATGGTGTATTCCTTTCCTTATTCCAATAATCTCTGAAATCAATTACGTCATCCAATAAACCTGTTACTTTCATTCTCGTATTTGTGTATAATAAGAACCTACCTTCTCTTCCGTTTTCGATTTCTTCTCCACGTTGTGTAGTTTCGGTTACTCTCATGAATTCATCCACATTCAACCAAATTATATCCCCACCATTAATTCGTGCAATCCATCTACCTTCAAACGCACGTCCAAACATTTCCCTTGTCTTAACAAAGAATCCGTATCCGAGCATATCTCTAATAATGTTATTAACTGGAGCGTACAACCTTGCTAAATTTTCTCTTTCCTTTAATCGAGTAGCATCTATGTAATTATCCTCTTCTACTCTTAAAATCAAATCAAAGGCGTATTGGGCTACTTCGCTTGAATCCATTAATCTATCAATTACCTTAACCTCGTATTCGTTTGTGTTCGGCAATCTACGACCTGTGTAAACGACTAAAGATTCAATGGTATCAACTACGGTTACGGTTTCGATTAAATTACCTAAACTATCATACACCTCTTGCTCGGATTCATTAATGGTTTGAACCGTTTTATAGTAAATCGTGTCTGGAATTTGACCTTCTAATGTTTTAGCCATTAATGCTATAAAAAGGAACATCAATATTTCCAAAGCTTGTCTGAATGTGAATAACGTTTTCATATTTATTTATTTTCTAATTTAATTAATCTTTGATTTAATTCCTCTATTATAATTTGTTGTTCTTGGATGGCTTTAGTTAGCACCGAAATTAAATCGTTGTAGTTTAAAACCTTCATTCCATCGTGCCGAGTTCCAACCACATCAGGAATTACCTTTTCAATTTCTTGAGCGATAAATCCGTAACTTTTCTTTTCACTATCCGCATTCGCAATGAATCGGTAACTAACAGGATTCAATTCCATTACCGCATCTAAACCTTTATCGGTTGGTTCAATGTCTTGCTTTAATCTTATGTCGGATGTACCAGCATAAACATTAGAAATTATAGAATCCGAAGCGTATATTTTACCTACTACTTCAAGGTCGTAATTTGGACTATCCGTACCTATACCCACATCGCCTTGTAATCGAGTAGTAACTATATTTGTATCTCCTATAACTACTGTATTTGAACCTAATCCCCTTGCTTGATATCCAATTACTATTTGATTTGTTTGTGCATCCGCTAATGGTCTTGTATCGTAGCCGATGAATACGGAATTGTCGCCATCTGTGTTGTTTCCTCCTGTGCTTGTGTAACGACCTGCTTGATATCCATTTGCTGTGTTACCAATTCCAGTTGTATTGGAGTATAATGCTTGATAACCATTTGCTGTGTTTTGATAACCTGATGTGTTCAATATTAATGATTGAAACCCACTCGCTGTGTTATAATACCCTAATGTGTTATTGCGTAATGATTCATATCCATTCGCTGTGTTTTCATATCCTTCTGTGTTATCACGTAACGCTTGAAACCCACTCGCTGTGTTATTATACCCTGATGTATTGGAGGATAATGCTGAATACCCAACACCCACATTTCTATTACTACTTCCATCATCAACACTACCAGTGTTTGTACCAATAAAAACAGATAATCCTGAAGCATTCAAATCCAACTTGCCATCTATCTCGACATCGGTACTAAACGTCTTCGCACCTGTTATCGTTTCAGTTCCAGCTATGGTAACGTAATCTGATAAATTTGCTTTCGTAGCTATAACCGTTGCCGTGTCCACCTTTAAAGGCGAACCAACCGTACCATCTCCAGTTATGGTAACACCATCAGCCGTAACCGAACTAATTACTAACGCTAACGAATCGGATAATGCTCTTAATGTAGCCAATACGGATGTATCCGCGGTTAATTCGCTTCCGGTTGTACCATCTCCGGTTATGGTTACGCCATCCGATAGTACCGAAGAAATAATTCCGGATGTAGCTGCTAACGTGTCCCCACCCAAAATCAAAAACGTGTCAGCTCCGTACGATATAAACAAATCTCGTGAATAAACCATTCCAGAATCGGATGGAGACGAAATTAGAACCGAACCCTTAACCGTGTCTTTTGTAATCTGATTTAACTTGATTCGTGGCGATTGGGCAAAGGTTTGAATCGTTGCCGTGAATAGTGCGAGTATGAATAGTGTGTGTTTCATTTTTATTTCTTTTAATTACAGCTTACAATTACAGAGGCATTAAAATTAGGTATAGTTATTGAATTTGTATTTAAGACTTGAATTATATTATTAGTAGAGCTAATAGATTGACTGAAAGTTTGAGTTGAAAA
>Ga0208547_1002362_pt1 | contig 10160 bp, 9 predicted proteins | sample DEB08_DNA_5_FD_185501 | JGI IMG/M metagenome (GOLD analysis project Ga0208547, IMG submission 185501) | Aqueous microbial communities from the Delaware River and Bay under freshwater to marine salinity gradient to study organic matter... | ecosystem: Environmental > Aquatic > Marine > Coastal ... | reverse complement strand
CTCGGTTCGTGAGAACGGCTACGAGAGCCGAATCGATCAGGCCTCGGTGACGGTGACCGAGACGATGCGGATTTCGCCGAGCGGCGGAACACCGTTGTCGTTCGGGTTGCCAAGCGAATCGAGAACCGCCACGACGTCGAGTCCGTCGGTGACCTGACCGAACAACGTGTAGTTCGGGGGCAACGACGCCCCGTCGGAACCGGTGATCACGAAGAACTGGCTGCCGTTGGTGTTCGGCCCGGAGTTGGCCATGGCAATGGAGCCGATTTGGTAGTCGCCGCTTTCGGGAAGTTCGTCGGCGAACGAGTACCCCGGTCCACCGGTACCGGTGGCGGTTGGGTCACCGCACTGCACGACGAAGTTGGGGATCGCCCGATGGCATTCCGTGTCGTCGAAATACTTGTAACGGGCCAAATTGACGAAGTTGTTGACGGTGCCCGGCGCTCGCGTCGGATCGAGTTCGATGGTGAACGATCCTTCGTTCGTCTCGACGACGGCGGTGTAGGTCTTGGCCGGATCGATGCAGAGTTGTGGCGCGTCGTCGAACTCTCGAGTCGGGGACGCACTTCCGTCGCTCGGTGCACACTCGCCACTGCCGTAGACGAATTCGACCGGACCGCTCGGCAGGGTGGTGGTGGGTCCTCGCGGAATCGTCGTGGTGGCTCCACCGACCAAGGTGGTGGTGGCGCCGAAGTTCTCGGTGTTCGTCGACGACGTGGAGGTGTCGTCGTCGTTGGTCAGGACCGCGATCAGGAAAAAGAGGGCGATGAGCACGACCACGACGGCGACGATGCGGGTGCTTCGGCGAATGGTGGCCCGGCGACGCTCGGAGGCGGCGGCGGCCTGTCGACCCATCTCTCGGTTCTGCTTCTTGCGTTCTCTTTTGGCGGTACCCATGAGGAGGGCAGGCTAGTAGCCTGCGATTTTCGTGACACTCATCGTGCAAAAGTTCGGTGGAACCTCGGTGGCCGACCCCGAGCGAATCCGCGCCGTGGCCGAGCACGTGGCGTTCACCAAGAAGCACGGAGCCGATGTGGTGGTCGTGGTGTCGGCCATGGGCAAGTCCACCGACAATCTCATCAAGCTGGCCCATGATGTGTCGTCGGTGCACCCGGGACGCGAGCTCGACATGCTCCTCACCACCGGCGAGCGGATTTCGATGTCTCTCGTGGCCATGGCTCTCGCCAACCTCGGGATCGACGCCGTGAGTTTCACCGGTAGCCAGGTCGGAATCATCACCGACACCACGCACACGAAGGCCAAGATTCTCGAGGTGCGAGGCGATCGGATCCGCGAAGCTCTCGCTCAGGGGAAGGTCTGCGTCGTCGCCGGATTCCAGGGAGTGAGCACCGACCGCGAGATCACCACCCTCGGGCGCGGTGGCTCCGATACCACGGCGGTGGCTCTGGCTGCGGCCCTCGACGCCGACAGCTGCGAGATATACACCGACGTCACTGGTGTCTTTTCAGCCGATCCGCGGATCGTCCCGCAGGCTCGAAAGCTCACCCACATCAATTTCGACGAGATGCTCGAGATGGCCGGTGCCGGCAGCAAGGTTCTCGCGCTCCGCTCGGTCGAATTCGCCCGCAACCACAACGTTCCGATCCAAGTTCGTTCGAGCTTCACCTGGGAGCCCGGAACGTGGGTCACGAGTCAGGAGCCTTCCATGGAAGATCCCGTCATCTCCGGTGTCGTCACCGACGTCAGCGAGGCCAAGGTCACGGTGCGCAGTGTCCCCGATCGCCCGGGGATCTCGGCGTCGTTGTTCGAGCCGCTGGCACAGTCGAATGTGAACGTCGACATGATCGTTCAGAACACGTCGTCCGATGGCACGACCGACATCAGTTTCACCGTGCCCAAAGCCGACATGAAGGTCGCCGAATCGATCGTCGCCGACGTCGCGAAGCAAATCGGTGCCACCGGTATCTCCCATGACGACGCGATCGCCAAGATCTCCCTCGTCGGTGCCGGCATGAAATCGAGCCCGGGAATCGCCGCCAAGATGTTCCGAATTCTGGCCGACGAGGGGGTCAACATCGTGATGATCTCGACGTCGACGATTCGCATCTCGGTCGTGGTGTCGTCGTCCGATCTCGAGCGCGCCGCAGGTGCGCTGCACACTGCATTTGGCCTCGACAGTGGTCAGGCCTACAGCGCTCCGCTTCCCGAGCGGAAGTGACGGAGCTTCGCCGAGTGGCCGACGAGCACCGTCATCAGCACGTTCCGTGGAAGGCCGCCGGTCGAGCTTCCGAGCGACATGTCGATCCGGACAGCGTCGTCCGCGACACCGGTTGGGTGTTCAACAACGCGACCGGCGATCAACTGACACTCGAACAGTTCGTCGACTCCGGCGAGCAAGAGGTCGGCGCATACCTGCAGTACTTCGGTTTCGACCCGACGGAGAACGAGAAGTCGTCGCTGGTCGAGATTGGTTCGGGAATCGGGCGGATGACCGCCAGCTTCACGCGACGCTTCGCCTCAGTGGTGGCCTGCGATCTCGACGCGTCGTTTCTCGATCGCTGTCGTGAGACCGTCGAGTCTTTCGGTGCTCCCGAGCGCCTCAGTACTTCCCATGTGTCGGATGGTCGTTCACTGGCGCTCGACTCGGAGTCGGCCGACGTGGTGTTCAGCTACATCACCTTGCAACACTGCAATCCCGAGGACGCGCTACACCTCACGTCGGAGGCCTTCCGAGTGGTGAAGCCCGGCGGGCGAGTCGTGCTGAACTACCGCACATGGATCGGGCGCGACGTCGTGCTCTTTCCTGCTGGTGTGATCACACGGGTGCTGTGGCGGGTTCCTTTCTTTGGAACCTGGCTGTCTCGCCAACGATGGTCGACCCGTCTCGGGTGGCAAGCCAATCGACTGTCGCCACGTGCCGTCGTACGCCATCTGGTGCAGAACGGCATCAAAGTGTCCACACCGCAGCTCTGGTTCCGCACCGGTCATCGTCGAGTGGCGTCCAAGGGCGGGGTCAGCGGTTTCTCGATTCGCACCTTCGAAGGGATCGACCCCAGCCACTGGTGGTTAATCGCTCGTCGACCCGACTGAGGTGACCGTTAGCCTCTGCCCCCATGCGAGTTGGTGTGGTCGGAGCGACAGGTCAGGTCGGAAGCGTGATGCGAACCTTGCTCGAGGAGCGAGGTTTCCCGGTCGACGAGATCAGGTATTTCGCGTCGTCTCGTTCAGCTGGATCGACCTTGCCATGGAAAGGTCAGCCGGTCACCGTGGAAGACGCGACAACCGCCGATCCGTCAGGTCTCGACATCGCTCTTTTCTCGGCCGGTGCCACGTCGTCTCGTGAATTGGCACCCAAGTTCGCGGCAGCCGGTGTGACCGTGATCGACAACTCGTCGGCGTGGCGTATGGATCCGGATGTCCCTCTCGTGGTGAGCGAAGTGAACGGCGACCTCGTTCACGCCACGAAGAAGGGCATCATCGCCAATCCCAACTGCACGACGATGGCCGCCATGCCGGTGCTGAAGGTTCTCCACGACGAAGCATCACTCCAGAAGATGATCGTCAGTACGTTCCAAGCGGTCTCGGGTGGCGGACTCGCTGGTGTCGACGAACTCGACAAGCAGGCTCGTGACACCGTCGACCGAGCACGCGATCTCACGTTCGATGGCGACTCGGTTCCTTTCCCCGAGGCGACCAAGTTCGCCAAGCCCATCGCATTCAACGTCTTGCCGTATGCCGGCAAGTACGTCGACGACGGATCCTTCGAGACCGACGAAGAGCAAAAGCTCCGGAACGAGAGCCGCAAGATCCTCGACATCCCCGATCTCCGGGTGTCAGGTACCTGCGTGCGTGTACCCGTGTTCACCGGACACTCGCTCAGTATCAATGCCGAGTTCGCTCGTCCCATCTCGGTGGAGCGGGCGACCGCTCTGTTGTCGACGGCACCTGGCGTAGTGGTGCTCGACATTCCCACTCCGCTCGAGGCCGCCGGTAAGGATCCGAGTTACGTCGGTCGGATTCGTCAAGATTCGACGGTCGACGACGGACGAGGTCTCGTACTCTTCGTCAGCAACGACAACCTGCGTAAAGGTGCCGCCCTGAACGCGGTCCAGATCGCCGAACTCTTCGTGAAGTAGAACGTTCTCATGGACGGAGTCGGAACACTGGTCATCCTGCGCCACGGCGAAAGCACGTGGAATCAGCAGAACCTGTTCACCGGTTGGCACGACGTTCCGTTGTCCGACAAAGGTCGAGCCGAAGCCACTGCTGCCGGCCGCACGATGTCCGAAGAGGGTCTGCGTTTCGACACGGCGCACACATCGGTTCTCGAGCGTGCCGTCGTCACGTGCCATCTGGCCCTCGAGGCCATGGGACAGGTGTGGTTGCCGTTGCAGCGATCGTGGCGGCTGAACGAACGGCATTACGGGGCGCTTCAGGGGCTCGACAAGTTGGCGACGACTGAACGACACGGTCCAGAACAGACCAACTTGTGGCGCCGCAGTTTCGACGTTCCGCCACCGCCGGTCGACACTGCGAGCGCCGAACATCCAATCAACGATCCCCGCTATCGCTTGCTCGCCCCCGACTCGTTACCCGCTGGTGAATGTCTGAAGGACGTCGTGGCCCGGGTGCTCCCGTACTGGTACGACCAGATCGTCCCGCAGTTACGGGCCGGACTCGACGTGCTGGTCACCGCACACGGCAATTCGTTGCGGGCTCTCCTCATGCACCTGGAGGGAGTGTCGGACGCTGAGATCTCCGAGATCAACATCCCGACCGGGGTGCCCCGCCGCTATCGCTTCGCCGACGACTTCTCGGTGACCGATGTCGGCTATCTCGGGGATGCGGTGGCCATCGAAGCTGCCGCTGCCGCAGTGGCTCGCCAAGCCGGCGGCTGAACCGATGTTCGTCGTGTGGACGCCACGTGTGTCACCGGACTCGTGTCGGTGACCACTGACTCGTTCGCATGTGAACGGCACATGTTCACGATCGCCGTATAGTGACCCGCATGGCAGGCAAAAAGGCTCATTTGGCGGGACTCAGCAAAGTGTCGCTGTTCTCGTCATGTTCCAACAAAGACCTCGAGAAGATCTCCAAGGCTGGTGACGAGGTCGTTCTCGATGCAGGTTCCACCATCGTCGACCAGGGTCAAACCGGTCGCGAGGCCTTCGTTCTGCTCAAAGGATCGGCCACCGTTCGCCGCAACGGCAAGAAGGTTGCGACTCTCGGACCGGGCGCCGTCATCGGCGAATTGTCCCTTCTCGACCACGGACCCCGCACCGCCACAGTGGTGGCTGATTCCGACTGCACGATGCTCGTGATCAGCCAGCGCCAGTTCCTCGGTGTGATCGATGCCATTCCGGCGTTGGCCCACAAGTTGTTGGGCACTCTCGCAGGTCGAATTCGCGAACTCGACCGCCAGTACTACGGCTGATCTGATCGTGACCTCCTGGTGAGGTTCCCCATCATCGCGACGCCCGAGTAGCGTTCTCCCTGCATGGCTACGCACACCGACTCCCCGGCCGCGCCCTCGGGCCCGCGGCGACTGAAGCCGTATCAGCTCTCGATCGCCATCGGCTCGTTCATGGCCGTGTTCATCACGGTGTCGGGAATTCTTCCTCTTGTCACCGGCTGGGAAAACGATTCCCCGATTCACCGCGAGGTGTTCGGAGGGATCCCGGGCCCCTTGAAAGTCGCTTTCTACACGGTCATTCCCGCCCTGATCCTGTGGGGCTCGTTTCGATTCGCCGATCGGGTCCGCAACTGGGAACGTGGCGCCCCCGATCGTCGCCGCACCACTACCAAGAACGCCAAGAACCGCCTGCGCGATTTTCGGGCCGGCGTTTACATGCAGACCTTGCTCCGAGACTCGGCGGCCGGGCTCATGCACTCGCTCATCTACTTCGGATTCCTGATCCTGCTCGGTGTCACGACGGTGCTCGAGGTCGATCACCAACTTCCCGAGAGTCTCAAGTTCCTGCACGGTGACGTGTACCGCGGCTACGTGTTCGTCGGCGACTTCGCCGGCCTCATGTTCACCGCCGGTGTGGTCTGGGCGATCGTGCGCCGTTACGTGCAGCGCCCGTATCGCATTCGCATCAAGACGAAGCCCGAGCACGCCGTGATTCTTGGCGTACTGCTCGCCATCGGCGTGTCGGGATTCGGCGCCGAGATGTTCCGAATTGCCGAAAACCAAGCGAGTGGTCTGAACATGAACCACGAGAAGTGGTCGTTCATCGGTTACCCACTGGCCCAGGCGGTCGACGGTTGGTCGCTCAGCAGTCTCGAACTGTGGCATCAAGGGTGGTGGATCGCTCACGTTCTCACGTTCGTGGCGTTCCTCGTGATTCTTCCTTTGACGATGCTTCGTCACATCTTCACGTCGCCCCTCAATATGTATCTGAAGGATCGCGAACGGCCCAAGGGTGCGATGAAGGCCATGCCGAATCTCACCGAGACGTCGCTCGAGACCTTTGGCGCGGCCGTGGTCGAAGACTTCACGTGGAAGCAGCTCCTCGACACCGATGCCTGCACCATGTGCGGACGTTGCACGAGCGTGTGCCCGGCTCATGCCACGGGCAAGATGCTCGATCCGCGTGAGATCGTGTTGAAGACCGGTGAAGTGATGGCGGCCACGGCGTCGCACGCTCCGGGTGGACGCGTGAGCCCTCCTCTCGGAACCGATCCCGAGATCACGATCTCGGCCAATTCATTGTTCGAGCGCATCACCGCCGAAGAAGTGTGGAGTTGCACGTCGTGTAAGGCGTGTGACGAGATCTGCCCGGTGAACATCGAGATCCTCGACAAGATTCTTGACATGCGTCGGTACCTGTCGCTCATGGAGAGCAATTTCCCAGCCGAGCTGGGCAACGCCTACCGCGCCATGGAGAACCAGGGCAACCCATGGGGCATGAACCAAGGTGATCGTGCCGAGTGGGCCAAGGATCTCGACGTCGACATCGTCGATCCAGGCGATGCCTTCTCGCACGAGTATCTCTACTGGGTTGGTTGTGCCGGTTCGTTCGACGACAAGAACAAAAAGGTCACGCAGTCGATGGCCAAGTTGTTGAGTCGGGCTGGAATCGACGTGGCGATCCTCGGACCGAGCGAGATGTGCACGGGTGACTCGGCCCGTCGTTCAGGAAACGAGTACCTGTTCCAGATGCTCGCCATGCCCAACATCGAGGCTCTCAACGGAATGGGCGTCAAGAAGATCATCACCCAGTGTCCGCATTGTTTCAACACGCTGGCCAACGAGTACCCGCAGCTGGGTGGCAACTACGAAGTGATCCATCACACGCAGTTGCTCGAGCAGCTCATCGACAGTGGGCAGCTCGATGTGAGCAACGCGACGCTGGAGGAGCGCATCACGTACCACGACTCGTGCTACCTCGGGCGTCACAACGACGTCTACATGGCACCCCGCAAAGTCGTTGCGTCGATCAAGGGTGTAGAAGTCGTCGAGATGAGCCGCAACGGCACCAAGGGAATGTGCTGTGGCGCCGGCGGTGCCCGTATGTGGATGGAGGAATCCATCGGTACGAAGGTGAACGACGAACGTGCTCGTGAGGCACTGTCGACGGGTGCATCCCGCGTGGCGACGGCTTGTCCGTTCTGTTACATCATGCTCGACGACGGCGTGAAAGGTGCTGGAGTCGAGGAGGATCAGGTTCGTGTGGGTGACATCGCCATACACCTGCTCGAAGCCATCGAGAACGGTGAGCGACAGTTGGCCAATCCCGGATCTCCTCTCGCCACGCCAGTCGCCGGAGAGTGACAACACCCCTCAGGGGGTGAGGTGGGCGAGGACGAGAGAGCGCAGGGTGTCGATGTTGGCGCCGTTGTGCGTGCTCACCCACACCACGTCACCGGGCTCGAGTTCGCAGCCGGCCGCCAGTTCCTTCTTGCGAGTTTGACGTTTCGACGATTTCACTTTGTCACCTTTGGTCGCCACGACGGTGTGAGGGATCTCGTTCTCACGCAGCCAGTCGAGCATCTGCACGTCGAGTTTCGTCGGACCGATCTCGCCGTCGACCAAGACGAACACCATGACGAGAGGTTCGCGATCGAGGAGGTATCCCTCGATCATTTGTTGCCAACCCTGCTTCACGCGACCCGGTACGGCCGCGTATCCGTAACCCGGGAGATCGACGAGGGTTCCTCCTTTGGGAGCGGTGAACACGTTGATCAACTGCGTACGTCCGGGTGTGTTCGAGACCCGCGCCAACTGCCGCTGGTTGGCAAGGGCGTTGATGAGTGACGACTTGCCGACGTTGGATCGGCCGACGAATGCCACTTCGGCGGGAGAGTCGGGAAGATCTCGAACGTCGGTTGCCGACTTCACGAATTTGATCTGTAGTGGCCCGGTCACGATGACGAGTGTACGAACCGTCAGCGTTCGAAATTCTCGAAGTAGCGGCTCGGCGTGGGGCCGCGCTGACCGAGATATTTCGAACCGCGCGCTCCTTTGCCGTAAGGCTGGTCGGCGGGCGTCGTCATCTGCATGAAGCTCACCTGCCCGATCTTCATACCGGGGTACAAGGTGATGGGCAGACTGGCCACGTTGGCCAATTCGAGAGTGACGTGGCCGTCGAAACCTGCGTCGATGAATCCGGCTGTGGAGTGGATGAGGAGTCCGAGTCGCCCGAGCGAACTCTTGCCCTCGATACGTGCCACCAGATCGTTGGGAACGGCGACTCTCTCGAGGGTGGAGCCAAGGACGAACTCACCCGGGTGCAACATGAACACACCGTCGAGCGGGATCTCCACCAGTTCGGTGAGGTCGGTCATGTCCTTCTTCACATCGATCACGCCAGCGGTGTGATTGCGAAACACCCGGAACAGATTCGACACCCTGACGTCGATCGACGAGGGCTGGATCATGGTCTCGTCGAGCGGATCGATGACGATCCGACCGGCGGCCAGGGCTTCTCGGATGCTGCGGTCGGACAGGATCACGATCCAACCGTAGTTGGCCGGCCGGCCTATCTCGCAGGTGATGGCCCTGTGGGCCACCGCTAGCCTGGCGCGTCAACGGGCTTGCCCGGCGCTGCGGATGTAGTTCAATGGCAGAACATCAGCTTCCCAAGCTGAGAACGCGGGTTCGATTCCCGTCATCCGCTCGATGACCCTGCGGCAGACGGCTCTCGACCTGGACGCCGACGATCCCTTGGCGTCGTACCGCGACGAGTTCGTCATTCCCGATCCGAATCTCGTCTATCTCGACGGCAACTCGCTTGGGCGAACTCCGAAAGCCACGGTGGCCCGTCTCCGGCAGGTCGTCGAGTCCGAATGGGCCGGGGACCTCATACGAAGTTGGCAGCACTGGCTTGACTTGCCCCGCCGAGTCGGAGACAGGATGTCGGCGATCATCGGTAGCCGACCGGGTGAAGTCGTCGTGCACGACTCGACCACCCTGAATCTGTATCAGGGAGTTCACATCGCCCTCGGTCTGCGCCCGAATCGTCGGGTGATCATGGTGCCCGCCGACGAGTTTCCGACCGATCGCTATGTGGTGGAAGGAATTGCCGCTGAGAAGGGGCTCGAAGTTCGGCCCTTCAGTCCGGATGCCGATCTCTCCGACGTCGCCGTCGTGGTTCGAAGCGTGATCGATTACCGATCGGCCGAGCGAGCAGATGTCGCCGAGTTCACCGTGCGGGCACGTGAGCAAGGTTCGTTGGTTCTCTGGGACCTGTCACACACTGCCGGCGCGATCGAATTCGACGTTCACGCTCTCGGAGTCGAACTGGCTGTCGGCTGTACGTACAAGTTCTTGAACGGAGGACCAGGCGCACCAGCGTTCACTTTCGTGAAAAGCGAACTGCAGAAGGATGCACACCAGCCCATTCACGGTTGGTTCGCCCAGAAGGACCAGTTCGAGATGGAGCGTGGTTTCGATCCGCACGACGACATACGCCGTGTCTTGCTCGGAACTCCTCACGTGTTGAGCCTCGTTGCGGCCGAGGAGGGGATTGCCTTGTCAGCCCGCGCGGGAATGGCGAACATTGCTGCCAAGGGTCGAGCCCTCACTGCTTTCGCCCTCGACGTGTGCGATCGATTCGGTTTGGTCACGTCCACTCCACGTGATCCCGATCGACGCGGCTGTCATATCGCGATCCACGTCCCTGATGCTCGGGAACGTTTGAGTCGATTGACCGATCGTGGAGTGATTGCCGACATGCGGCCTCCTGACATTCTTC
>Ga0208547_1002355_pt1 | contig 10182 bp, 15 predicted proteins | sample DEB08_DNA_5_FD_185501 | JGI IMG/M metagenome (GOLD analysis project Ga0208547, IMG submission 185501) | Aqueous microbial communities from the Delaware River and Bay under freshwater to marine salinity gradient to study organic matter... | ecosystem: Environmental > Aquatic > Marine > Coastal ... | reverse complement strand
GGATCCTTTGGGAAACTTTCAAAGACTGGTTCTTCAATGAAGTGTCAATATCCATATTGAGTTTTGGATTACTACTAATAGCACTATGGAGTTACCTGTTATGATCAGTGCGATCGTAAAGGCCGCAATCATCATGGCCATGATATTGATAATTTTAAACTGGATGTTGTAATGATGATGTTTCCAAACACGAACCCATACTCAGGCAAGATGGAGAAGGTGAAGAACCTACGCAACTGGATGATAGATACCGCAACGATCCTGTTTGACGACAGCAAGAATGATCTACGTGCATTGCCCAAGACCGTGAGATTACAACTACTGCTGACCCTGAGCTTCATATGGAGCACTGCATTCACTATCTATTTTTGGGGCATCAGGACCGACATATGGTTGAGTTGGTTCATAGGACACCTAGCAATAATATTCGTGGCCTACTACACATTCAAACAGTTCCACGGTAAAGCACACACAATGAAAGCAGACAAGACAGAGCCACCAATGTACGATGATGTGTGGGGAGCCTAATGAAAGTAAATCCAAATAATTTTTTCAAAAGAGAACTTGACATATTACCACCACACTTCGTGAACACAGTGGTAAAGGCACACGAAGCCGACGTGGAGAAAATGCGTAAATGGATCTATGAGAACTGTTCAGGCAGATATTCAATTACCAAAGATGTCGTCTACAAAAGTGATCAATCAAGATCGGTCACTGTACTTGGTTTCGAGAATCCCGGAGACCTAACCCTGTTCGCATTGAGTGGTATTGCCCAAATCAATCAAAACTAATCGTTGCACTCCATAACTAATTTTAGTATAATATACGTATATTAATACCAATTGCAATTAGGAGAAATAACAAATGGCAACAAAAAAGAAAAACTTGAAAAAGTCTGCCAAGACAACTGCACCTAAGGAGACAGCGACGGCTCAACCCCAGGCGGCACCGGCACAAGGACAACCAGATCCGACTGCTTTGTCAATCGGCGACTTGAAGAATCTTTCTACCATACTTGACGTGGCATCCACAAGGGGTGCATTCAAGGCCAACGAAATGGCAGGTGTAGGATTCCTATACAACAAACTACAGGCGTTCTTGGCCAAAGTGGCACCAGAACAGAAACCTGAAGGAGCAGAAGCACCAGCGACTGCGGAAGGAAAATAATGGCAAACTTAATGAACGTTAACGACCAAGCCATGCCAATGGGTGCAGACTCAGGAGCAGGTGAAGGTCAGACAGGTCCAAAGAGACACTTCAAACACATTGGAGAACTTGTGGACGGTGGAGCGAAGGTAGTAATCATGTACAGGACTGTGCCTGGTGAACCCAACAACTGTCTAGTGGTAGGAACAAAGTTCTTGCCGGACATGTACCACAATGCATTGATGAAGGCTGTAGAATCAGCAGGTGGACAGGACGCTGACGAGTTCGCGGACTTCGCCAGCAGACAGACGTTCCCAGACGGAACTAACATGTTGGCCATGATGCACAACGACAACTACATCAAGAAGTTCAAGACTAATGAGATAATGGTCACTTTTGGTAACACCACTGAAGGTAGAATTCTTCTTAACAAGTTGAACGAGATGGTTGCTAAGGAGAAAGGTACGACCGTGGAAGCCATGGCCGCCGATCCTAATGCACCAGCACCAGCCAAGAAGACTACCAAGAAAGCGGATGCCAAAAAGACAACCGCCAAGAAATAAGACATGGGTACAACTGACGCAGGATTTCGTCAAGGAATGGCCGGAGGTTTTGGATGGATTACGATTCCAGAACATGCCGGTCAAGTACCTACTGTACATCAACCTCATCCTCAAGAACAACATCACCATACACTACGACATAGCCAAAGAGCTCAAATCTAAGAAACAAGAAACTATCGCAAGATACCTTAGGAAAACAATCGAAGACAATTATTTAAAAATAAAAAGTGTAGATATGAAGTTTGACGTACCCGCACTAAAACGTGACATGGAATCAAGAACTTCAACTGTGCTTGGTAAAACTTTTAAATAATTCACATGAGCGTGTTTTCAAAAAAATTTTTAATTATTACCGCACACCCAGACGACCTAGAGATGGGCTGTGGTGGATTAGTGGGCAAAGTGAACAAACATGGTGGTTCTGTTACTAACTTGATATTAGTGAAACCATCGGCCGAGTATAACACCAACAGAGACGAGCATATAGTAAAAAACGAATTAGAAAAAAGCAAAAGCGTCTTAAATTTTCGCACAATAATTTATGACACACCTTTGCACGACAATGGAAGACCGTATCTAACATTATCAAACAACCTGATATCATTTGCAGAATCACATGTTAACAATCACGACATACTGATCTCACATTGGAGAGAAGATCATCACCAAGACCATAGAGTGTGTTATGATGTGGCAAGGAGTATATCAAGGAAGCACTTTGAACAATTTTGGTGCATGGACGAACCTCCATATAATTTACACTACAAGGATTTTAATTGCAATCAATACGTTGATGTTACAAATTACGTAGAGCAGAAAAAGAAAGCGTTAGAATCATATGCTTCGTACTTCGACTCAGATTCTATCAACACAATTTTAAACTACAACAGATACAGAGGGAGTTTCCTGGGTGCAAACAGACTTGCAGAAACCTTTCAAATAATATACAATAAATTAATATGAAGATACTAATACTTGGCGGATATGGCTTCATAGGAAGCCACATATCAAACTATCTTAAGAAAGACAATCACACCGTAGGGATTGTAGATTGTTATCACCAATACTTCACATTTCCAAATTGGGAGTATGAACCAATTCTAAGTCAGAGGAAAGCCATAACCAATGCTGACAAGGAATACATCGGAAAAATAGAAAATATACAATTCATGGAACATGCATTTGAGGATTTCAAACCGGATAGGGTTATACATGTTGCCACCTATCCAAATGCAAAAATGGTCAAACGTAATGTGCAAGACGCGACTAACAACATGGTAACTGCTACTGCTTACATACTAGATCTTTGCGTAAAACACAAAGTTGAAAAGATTACATTTGCCAGCAGTAGCATGGTGTATGGAGATTTTGATAATCAAATACCAGACGAAGATGTTGTGCCAAGACCTAACACACTATATGGATCTTATAAAAGACAAGGTGAACTAATGTGTAAAATTTGGCACAGAGAATTTGGGCTTGATTATGTGATTATGCGACCATCCGCGTTATATGGTGAAAAGGATGCCATTACAAGAGTAATCAGTCAACTATTAAAAAATGTTTTGACTACAGGAAAAATGACAGTACAAGGCCCAGACAACAAACTAGATTTCAGTAACGTGTTAGATGTAGCAAAATATTTTGCGTTGGCCACGGTGAAAGACATCAAGAACGAAACTTTTAACTGTACACGTGGTTATGGTAGGAAAATAATAGACGCCGCCGAAATGATTAGAGGCACACTCGGCACCGGTGAAATAGTTACACAACCACATGATCCTTTTTATCCTAACAGAGACACCTTGAACAGTGATAAAGCAAAATCCCTTTTGAATTTCAATCCATGCATTGACATCGAACAAGGCATACCAAAATACATCAATTGGTTTTTACAACAACCTTTTTACTTTACGAATTTAGATATTAATAAAAAGTTTCCGTTGGGTACAACTCTTTAAATTTTGCCCTACAGAAATCCCAAGTGTAACTTTCCAATACTTTTTCTTCGTTGTAATTACAGTCCTCAGTGAATTTTTTACCATCATGTGACCCTTTGGCTAACCATTCATTGTCAGTGGACATCCATTTTTTAAGCCTATACATAGTTTCTACTGTTGGCTTTTTCTTCTGCCATAGCACCAACTTCGAAACCTCCCTGAATGCATTTTTCCAGGCAGTGTAATTGTCAGGAGCAAGTAATGCCTCACTTGCTACTATCGGGATCACTTCATGTGGTTGTGACAAAGTGAAGTCTAGGATGTTCTCATCGGCAGTTTGAATGCACAGAGTTTTACTGTAGAGATCAATATTGAAAGTGCCATACTCTAGTTGTAGTTCTTTCAGCAGTGCATGGAATATCCTGTGTCTTTTATTGAGTCCCCTGTCCACAGTGTAATCAAACATGAACTTATCATGCACCAAACTCTTGGCGAACACCGCATAGAAATACTCAGTATCAGAAGTTTGTGCGGCCTTCTTGTAGGCTTTAGTACGTCCATCTACTCCTTTAATCCAAAACAGCCTGTTGTTCAGTCTGTGCTTATGCAGATGGTCCTGTAACCTCTTGTAATTCACCTCTTCGAATGGTTCACCATTTGATATGAATGCAATATCAAAACAATCTTTTTGTTTTTCTTTGTCAAGGATGAATAAAAAAGGATAATCATATATCTGCGTTTTGATATATTCTAGTGCTTTGATCGGAATGTAAAAAGTGTTCTTGTCCTGGTATATTTTGAGATCTTCCCAATAGGAAGGATAGAAAGTGTTCATGATTTTGTTTTCATAATATCTGATATACCTTGCACCTGACGAATCTATCTGGGGTATGTTGTCTATCACATTTTCTAAGTTGTATTGTAAATCAAAAAAATCAAAATCATATTCCAAATCACACGTATGATAATTGACATCCTTGTAATCCCTTAAGAATCTTATGTCCTGGTCGGCAAAATTACTTGGAAACAAAAATGTGTCTCCCTCTTTTTGTCCAGGGCTGTTCCATACGTGTAACTGTGTCGCCTGATGTTGTTCAGGAATGTAATCAAAATCAAAATCAGAATAATCCAATTTTGTACTGAGCATCCAGATATGACTTGTTTTAGATTCGCCAATTATGGATTTTATGATGTCATGATATCCTGACACAAATGGAACCACTCTGGCATAAGGAAATTTTTCTAGTAAAATTGCTAAATTTTTATCACTTTCTTTATTACGGAAATCTACTATGCAACAATCAAATGCCATTGAAGTTTTTAAGCCAATTGTAATAACTGGTCAATCCTTCCTCAAGTGTAAATTGTGGTCTGTAGTCTAAAAGGTCTTTTGCACGACTGATATCAAGTGTGCCTCTTTGGGGATATAGTTCCTGCATTCCGATGTCTTTCAGATCCGATTTACTACCTGTCATTTCAATAATTGTTTCTGCTAACGTCCTTAGGCTTGTAGCATTGCCTGTAGTGATATTGAAACTTGTATTTGATACTTCACTGAACGACGCTTTTATTATTCCATCAGCGGCATCTTGCACGTATGTCAAATCTACTTTGTTGTCTCCGTTATGTAATGTGATTGTTTTGTCCTGCATTGCTTCCGCAAAAAACCTAGACACTACCCTGTCAGGCATATCGCCAGGACCATAGACTCCGCTTGGCCTCACTATGTTATAGTTTAGTCCATGCCTACGTGAAAACAATTTTGTAATCCTTTCGCCCGCAAGTTTGGCCTCACCGTAAATGTTCACCGGTTTGGTATGCCCGTCTTCTTTAGTTCCGTCTGTGAAATTTCCATACACCATGCTTGAACTCACATAAACAAATTTTTTACAGCCAAAATTTTGTGCGTGCCATAATAGGTTCACGGTACCGTCGATTATTTTTGGTACTCCTGCTATAGGATCATCTTCTACAAGTTTGGCCCTTGGATATGTTGCTAAATGTATGACCATGTCCGGTCTATGCTTGAACGATTTAAGACAATCTAGCCTATTAACTGTATCTCCTGCTACGTCAATTACGTTATGCCAATTTCTTTCCCTCCACTTATAAAGTTTTTTGAGTTGTTCATGTGACATTAATCCGTAAGTGTCTCTGTTGTCCATTACAACAACTTGATTATCTTTGCATAACATCTCAACTATTTTTGATCCTATGAACCCTTTTCCACCTGTGACCAATATCCTCATCCTAGTACCTTTACTCCATATTTGTTGGTGAACGCCTTACCATCCGTCCTGTCGTTCACAATTGGTTGTCCTTTTATGTTAAGACTGGTGTTGAGAAGTATGGGACAACCCGTCCGCTTTTTCCATTCCGTCAACAACGCATGGAACCCTGGATTGTCCGTCTTACGCACCGTTTGAACCCTACTTGTGTGATCATGATGTATTATGGCAGGGAAGTCTTTACCATGCGTACACACCGCTGTAAATTGCATATAAGGGGTGTTTTGAACTGCTTTAGGTAGGGTGAAATACTCGTTTACATCCTCCTCTAATATGGCCGGAGCAAACGGTCTGAACTTCTGCCTTTTCTTGATCGAGTTTACCAAATCCTTGATGTCCTCACCCCTGGGGTCTGCCAGCAGTGATCTATTACCAAGTGCTCTCGGACCAAACTCCGCCCTACCACTTGCTACTCCCACCATCTTGTTTTCTTTCAATTCTTTTATGAGTGCATCCACGGGATACTCCCCATCTATGTTGTGTCCAAGGAATGGGTGTTGCCAATCAAGATGCTTATTCTCATGTGCGGCTATACAGCCCAGGCTGGATCCTGCATCTCCAGGATTTGGTATGATCCATATGTTGTCAAACAATTCCATGTTGGCCAATACCCTGTTCGCGGCACAATTGAGTGCCACTCCGCCTGCATACACCAAGTTCCTACTGCCATACTTGGATGCCCTAGCCCAAAGGTCAGCAAGTAGTTCTTCTGTGACTGCCTGTATGCTGGCCGCTATGTCCATCACGTCTGCGTTTGGTTCCCAGTCGCTCAGTCCCCTGTGTAAATTTTTTTTAAGTTTGAACGGTGACTGCTCTACGAAGTCGTCATATATCTTTTGTTTGTACTTGGGTGTTCCGTACGCGGCCATGCCCATCAGAATGTATTCCTCTTCCGCAGGCTTGAGTCCACAACGATGTGTGAATGCACTGTACAGTATTCCTACACTGTGTGGATACTGTATGGTTTCTTTTCTTTCTATGTGATTGTTATATGCTGTTGATATGGAAACGGTGTCCCATTCTCCTATGGCATCCACTGTCAGTATGGTCGCACCCTCGTCCTTGAACGGTGATGTGAAGTACCCTGCCGCGGCGTGTGAGTCGTGGTGTTTGACGTACTCGTCTATCTTAATGCCAAAGTGATCCAAATGCCATTGTGGCATCTCCGTGTAACTCATGGCCATGCCATACTGTCCTGCGTAGAACTGTCTCGTTTTTTTAAGCAAGGGTTTCTCGTAGTACACCACTTTGTCGAAAGGACCAAACGTGTTGGCCTCGTCCACTATCTTCTGATTCAGGTAGTGATCGTTCTTGACTTTGCTGTATCTCTCACTATGAGCCGCCCATAATATTTCTCCCGTGCCCGAACTGTAGTCCACTACAGCCATGGCGGCATCATGGTTCATGCAGTTGATTCCTAGTATTCTCATTTTTTATCTTTTCTTTCTAACCAAATTAAATCTCTTATTTCTTGCACTACAAGGAATGCCCACATCTCCGCGTCCTTTGACGTGACCCTGGTGTTGTATTCTGTAGGTTCCTCAAACATTTTGTTTGTGTCTTCGAAACGACCCTCTTTGATTGTGTCCATCCATATGACATAGTCTGCACCAAAGTTTTCTCTTGTTTTTTTCGTGGGACACACGAAGTCCGCCACCACTGTCCTGTTGGCACCAATAGAGGTTTCTGCTAGTGACCGCATACGTAAAGACTGTCTTCTTCTACCGTCTTCAGAGAAATCCCAATCGTTTGCTTCTTTCCTAACTTCATCTGCGTTAAGCCATACAGCATTCAATCTCTGTACTATCATCTGTGCCAGTGTTGTCTTGCCTGATCCAGGCAATCCCATTACAAGTATTTTCATTTGCCGATCTCCCAACCTATCACTACACCGTAATTCTCTTCGCCGTTGTGCTTCTCGTATGCTGGAGAGATAAACAATCCTCCTGCCTTGTATCTGATCATCGGAAGTATGTCCTCCGACTTGTATCCAGTTACCAATCCAAGTTCCAGTGTCCAGTGTTCGTCCAACTCAAACTCCCTGCCAACATATGTGCTGATCCTGTCCTCGGAGTTGTAATACACACCGGCTATCTTGTTGTCCACTGTGCACCTTGCGTGTGGATGAATGTTGTTGTAATCCGCCTCCAGACCAACATGCATTGACAGTGCCAAGAACAGTCCTAAACAGTTCATTTGATATTGAACCATCCTTTCGCCCTGTCCCTGAACTTCTCCCAATCATTCAACTCTACGTCGTACTCGAAATTCTGTGTTGTGAGGTTGACCTGCACTTCCTTGGCTCCGTTCTTGAGATGAAACTTACGTGCCATGTCCGTGAGAGGACTCAATGTGATCAATCTGTTGAGATGGTTTGATTGTTTGATCATCTTGTACACCTCATTGACCATGTGCTTTCCGCCACCTTTCTTCTTGGCCCACACCGTGTAGGCTATCGCTATAGAACCTTGTTGTCCTGCTCTGTGTATGGCCTGCATGGCGGCGTCCTTGCTCATGGTGTCCATCTCCTCCACGCTCTTGGGGATACCGTGTGTGAATGCGAAACACATGACAGCCGCTATGTCGTCCTCCTCATCCTTGATTCCGTATATCTTCCTGCCGTATGCCTGTCTGAACTCCAGACTCAGTTCAGGTCGCACAGGATCTTCCGTGACATCTATGTAGGGCAATTCGATCAGTTCGAACTGAGGCGTTTTTTCCAACGCTTTCTTGATTTTTTTGAGAACCATCCTATTTGTATATGAATGGGTCTTTCTTCTTTAACTCCTTGAGTCTCTTTCTGTACTTGATCTCTTGCCGGATCTTGTTGAGCAGGTTCTTAATCCATGTGAACATCATTTGTCTCCTATCAGTTTATTAAAAGTTGGTAACATTAATTTTACAGCATCTTGGTGTGCCTCGTCAAGTGGATGTGTTGTACCACGTGGATAATCATTCAACAATGCCCATTGATTGAAACCCATCATACGCTCTCCAAATGAGAACCACTTGGTAAAATCAATCTCATCATGCAGTGCAGTCATGAAATTGTCCTGATCTTTGTGTTGCTTGAATTCGTCATAGAACAAAGTGTTGTCTGCCAGTGTGAACATGAAAGGTATTTTCTTTTTCTCCAGGATATTCTGTAACCAGATTATACTCTTCCAACTGAGGTAGGTCTCATGATATTGGTTGGCCGCATACTTGTAAATGGCTTCCGCGAATGGTTTCACTCCCGTCTCAGAGAATGTGGCCAACCTGGTTCTCCACTGCTCCTGTTGTGACTCAGACCCTGCTAGATTCCTAAATGCCTCTTCATTGCCTGTATTTGTGTCCCATGGGGATAGCGATGCCCATCTTGTTTTTTCTAAATCCTTATGCCTAGGCATAGCCCAATCATACCTCGACAAGAAACTCCACATCACAACCACACAGTCAATATCAGTATTGTTAGCAACTGCATTAAACACACGTCTTGCTATTCCTTGATTACCGGAACCGGGATATGCTACACACACGTATTCGTGGTCGTTTCGTTTCAATCCATGTGCCCATGTTTTCTTACTAGGAATCTTGCCTGCCTGATCATCACTGAGTTCATGTCCAAACGTGAAACTGCAACCACCCGCTATAAATCTTGTTTTACTCATATATCCTTAGTATTTTATTTAAAAGTGGAAACATGTCTCCAAAATTTTCTTTCCTGTATGCATCTGTTTGTAATATTCTTCTTTTTCTTTCCGTTCGTATCTCTGGTGTGTCCCTGTCAGCGGCATTCATGAAGCGTATGCTGGGCTGGTAGTCCGTCAGCATGTGGTACCTGTCCTGAACTATGTCCTTGACCTGCCTGGGCAGTGTCTGTATGTTGAACACGTCTGGATCAAAACAGGTGTTCACGTAGAAAAACTTGGGCTGGAACTGTGCCACCCAAAGTGCCATCTTGGCCCAGTTGAACACGTTGAATATACTCACCGTGGAACATATCTGGAAGTCCATGTTTGGCGTCTTCATCTCCTTGAACTTCACGAGGTTTTGATTGACTTCCCTCCACTTGGCAGGATGCCTCTGGTACTCGAAAGGTTCTCCCACGTCATCTATGCTGAACGCTACTTCCACGTGTTTGAAGTAACTCCATAGGTCAAATATCTCCTGTGGTGGCAACTGTGTGCCATTGGTATTGTAGTGTATGTCAATGTTCTTGGCATATCCCTTCTCCACACAGTGCATCAGGATCTTGAAGTG
>Ga0208547_1002346_pt1 | contig 10209 bp, 13 predicted proteins | sample DEB08_DNA_5_FD_185501 | JGI IMG/M metagenome (GOLD analysis project Ga0208547, IMG submission 185501) | Aqueous microbial communities from the Delaware River and Bay under freshwater to marine salinity gradient to study organic matter... | ecosystem: Environmental > Aquatic > Marine > Coastal ... | reverse complement strand
ATCAAGTCGTTTAGTCACAGTGGGATAAGAGATGCCGTTGGCGGCACAGTACCCACGAACATCACCAGAAGTGATTTGATCACCGTAGGTATCGCGGAGTGCGTTGATGATGTTGTTGGACATTTGGTTGAAACCCTCATTGGTATGTATGTAATATACATGAAAAAACCCCCTAGGAGGGGGTGAGGTGGTCAGCCACCCAACTGTCCATGGTGGCGTCCTGTTGCATTTTCATCATGAGATGCATGGTTCTCTTGTGAGGTCTCTGTTTCCATCCATACCACTTAGAGACTTTACCCCTGTCATGAGGAGGTTCCTTACCAACTGAATAGTATTGGTCAGCTGTCATATCAATCACAAATCCATTCTCACGATCTCTCAACCACCAATGAAGATCCCCTCTATAATCCCTGGCACTCATAGGATCTAGAGTGTCAGTATCAAGGAGATAATACATAGCCTGAGTTGCATGGTAACAATGCCCGTACATGGGATTGGTCTCATTCTCAACACGATACTTCTTAGTAAGAAGATCTGGAGTAAGGCATTCTCTCAGTCTCCGTGAACACTCAAGGATCATTGAGATGGTATAAGGAATTTTGTGATAGTGAAGGATGTCTTTTTTGATGACGACCCATTCACTAGCATCTTTTTGATAACAAGGTCTCTCTAGGATATCCACTCTGGTTTACGATCAGGATTACGAAGATAGTTTTCCGCTACCCAAGGCTTAGATGCGATATACATCTTGTACGCGGTAAATGTATCTATACTATCATCAAACTTGTATTCTTCAGGCATTGCACGGGCAAAATTTTCAGCCATACAGTAACAAGTGATTGGTTTACCAGTCTTGCGATGAAACAAACGTTTGGCTTCAAATAAAGTCTTGGTACATGAATGCACTTTACCATACCGAAGATAGTACTCATATGCAAGAGAAGTTCCATGCATGATCAACCATGCAGTGTTGTAGATATTCTCTCCAGCCCATTGAGTGCATGGGTGATTACGGAAGGCACCTTTTGCAGTTGCATAAGGCGTACCATCTAGTTTGTTGATTGTACCCCAATCATAATACCACTTGGAGAAAATGATGGAGAGCATTTGACAGCTCTCCAGAGGCATCTTGACAATGTGTTTGTCGGGAAGAACCCTGGCAGAAACACGGGGATTGGGATCAGTAACAAAGATGTTCATGCGAAGAACTGCATCAGGTATCCTACACCCCACTCTAACGCCTCTTCAGGGATGTCGTCAACGTGGTTTAACAAAAATACTTTTGCCGTAATAATCCGCGTCTTTCCCAGGGCTCTCACACAGGCTTTGGAAACCAACATGAATTTTTCATAGTCTTCATCGTTTCCATTTTTAAAACCACTGATGTAGAGATCACGAACTTCACGCAACAACTCTTCGGTTTCTGGTTCAAACGTAATCTCCTTTCCGTTGTTCAGGGGGATAGTCATGTTCTTCATACATGACATACTGAACTTCATAGCCCTTCGCGTGTCTTCAATGGGAAGAGCCCACTCTTGATTAGATCGATATGCATGTTGAATGACACCATTGGCACACTCCATAACACGGAGAACTGCGATCTTTTCCTTATCACTATCGGACAGATCATTAAAAGTTTTTTCCCAATCTCTCATTTGAATACCGCCGTTACTCCAATGATTTTTGCATTTGGATTGCGAGCTAATGCAACCTTACGAGCTTCCTGATAGTCGCGGGCAATGACTTCCTCTTTGAAAACTGTTCCCGCGACATATAAAGTCACTTCACACTTCATGCGATAACCTCCACAAATTCACTCAGGATTTTTTTGTTCAACTTCTTAGACTTCAGTGATTTTGTGAATGCACTCTTAATTTGAGACTTAGTTGCATTGTCTGCAACTTCAAACTCACTATCGTTACCGATAGAACTAGAGGACATTGCAAAATACTTTGTGTAGCCCTGAATACCCGCAACAGTCGCGGACTTGTTCTTTTTCCATTGTACCATGACTTTCTCAACCTCATCATACTTCAGTTCTTGATTTGCAAGATAACGACGAAGTTCACCACCACCCAGAATACGAATACCCAAGAGATTGACTTCAGGGAACCGATCACGGAGGTTCTTCAGTAGAGCCGTGGTAGGACCAGACCACCGACTAGGAATGTTGTAGGTAGTTCCCAGTTTACGATCACGGAGAACACAACGATCACTAAGGTGATTGAAACCATAATTGTTTTGATACTTGATGAGGTAAGGAATGGTTTGGGCTTCACCATCGGTCAGGATGATCGTGTTCAACTTCTCAACACCATAACGTTGTTTGAACTCAGGAATGATTTTGTAGAGGGAAACCAAAGCTTCATTCAACGGAGTTCCAGACAACATCAGTCGGGGGAAACCACCAGGATTGGATGCAATCATGTAGAGAGACCTACAGTGACGTTCGAAGTCCTTTGCACGGGTCTTACTGGACAGGAAGTTCAACATATTGAAGAACCCAGCCAGAGCCAGAGTGTTAGGAACATCGTCCTGGTGGAGGAGACTGCGATAGGTTAGATCTGGCATATCTGCAGCATCATCACACTGACGGAACCATTCGTTAGAGAATGCATAAACCTCAAAGGGAATACTGACTTTGCGACAGAACCAAACAAGATTGAGAAGTTGTTTGACAGTATCCTTAAGAACACCTTGCATTGAACCAGACCAGTCAAGAACAAAGATGAGACCGTGGTTCTTACCGTCAGGAAGAACAGTCACCTTCTTGAAGATATCTTCATTGAACTTGTAGGTGTGAAGTTTACCAGTGTCAAGAACACCAGTACGACTAGTTGCAGCTCGTGCGTATGCACTTGCAGACTTCTTCATCTCAAACTCTTTAACCAGATAGTTGACTTCCTTCTGAGCCGACTTCTTGAAGTCATTGTATTCCTGAAGGTAATAAGCTTCAGGATCATAGTCACCACAATCTTCCTGTCGTTCTGCACGACGTTTCTCATAGTAACCCCAGATCCTTTCACTAGGAATGACCAGACGGTTCAACCTGATTTCAGGAACCTCAATGTAGATGGTGTCACCATAGGAATATCCACAGAGAGTTTCAAGTTTCTCCTGTAGGTTGTCATCAGTGAAACCTTCCTCAAAGGTATCACCACCAGAATTACCAATATTCCCACCTTCGTCACCTTCGTTGGCGTTTTCTTTCTCGTTGGCATTCTCGTTGGCGTTTTCTTCTTCTATACCATCCATCCAGTCACTATCACCACCAGAGGATCCTTCATTTCGTTCTTGGATCATCTCAGGCGTAGGAACATCCTCACTCTCTTTCTTCTTCTCTTGAGTGAATGCATAGATCTGTTCTGCAGCTACACATGCATCTGCAAAAGTTTCCAGTTGAGAAACCATGTCAATATAGGGTTTCTCTTCATCACTGAACTTCATGTCAAGGTTACCCTTGAAGTACAGATTGATACGGTCAATGAAGGAGAACTTGTTGGGATCTTCACCTTCAATCCCAAAGAAGTCGTTCTCATTCAGTTCAACATAGCCGCGAAAGAATGACTTCGCAAGACCAGGGAAACGACGTTTCATCAGTTTCTCAATCCGTGCATCCTCAGTCACGTTGAGATAAGACTTAGGAGCTTTGATGTTAGAGAAGTCTTCATTAGGAGTATAGAGTGCATGACCAACCTCATGACCCACCAGGAGGTCATAGACAGTCTCACTGGCACGGTTCCAGTTGGGGAGGGTCAGTACACGGGTCTCAACGTTGAATTGAGCCGTTTCACAATTCTTATGTTCTACGATCAGGTCTTCTTGTGCAAGGAGACGAGCCAGTTGATCTTTGATCTCAAACTTGACGGTCATGGTGTCTCATCGGTATGCACATAGTATAAACCCCCTGGCGGGTCGCCAGAGGGTCTTGGGGCCAGTTCTATGACTGTCATCCTACATCTTATTCTTTTGTGCGGCGACTGCGGCACGGTGTTGTGCAAGAGTTCTGTATCTACCAACTGAAAGACCTTTGGTATCTGCCTTATCTCTATATGTAGAAATCGCAGACTTAGGAGTACCAACGTTATCACCAGCTTGTGCAGTGGTGATAGGACCAGATGGTTTTGGTTTAGGTTTCTCAGTAGTTACTGATCGTTTTGGTGCAACGTAACTTGGACTACCAGGTTTTGCCTCAGCGGGAGGAATGTTTGCCATGGTTTTTGGTGCATCTGGACCAGCCTTACCAAAACGAGATGGTGTCTGGTTCATCGCCTTACCATATCTTTGTTGGATTTGAGCCTCTCTATTTGCCTTTGCACGTTCTGCAGCAGGTCCAGACTGGGGAGTTGATCCCTGAAGTTGAGAAACTGCCTGAAGAGTTGCAGCAATTGGATTACTAGCTCTCTTAATCGTTGGTACTGGTGTGGATTTAGGAGTTGGCAGAGGAGCACGGATCTTTGGTGCCTTGAAAGGACCAAAGTTTGGGAACTTATCAATACCAGTCATCAAACGATACATTGTAGCCGCGTTCTTGATATTGTCAAAAACGTTCTCACTCAAATGTTCGTTTGTTGCAACAAACTCCTTAAAAGTCCTTCATCCCACCAACACTTTCTAAGTATTTATTTGATACTTCTTCTTAAGAGCCTTGAGACGTGCGCGAGACTGTCTCAACTTTTGAGGTTTGAGTTTGATCTTCTGTTCCTTCTTAGAGTGGTGATACCTGTTGGGGACCTGCATTGTTCTCTGGTGTCTCAGGACACCATACGGGAAAAACCTTTGACTTTCTCAAACTGTATGACACTTTGGAATTTGTCTTGGAGCCCATCCTTGTGAGAGATGACAAAGATGTTGGCATCCTTGATGACGTAACGAATGATCTTCAAGAACTCATCAGTACCGAAACCATCTAGAGAACTATCAAACACTTCGTCCATGATCAGGAGGTTTGTGTTGGTGGAGTTCTTGAAGGCAGCTACTTCTCTCCAAGTGAAAAGAAGGGCGAGGTCAATACGCATCTTCTCGCCCTCAGAAAACGAAGCATAGGAGAAGTCCTCATGGATTGGAGATTGGACTGTCTCGTTAAACTCTTCATTCAAATTGAAGTTGATGTAGAAGTCCATCATCTGTAGATACCGATTGACCTGACGATTGATCAACGGTAGATATTTTTTGATGATCTTAGTCTTTACACCACCATCTTTGAGAAGAGAATAGATGAAATCCTTGTAACTTACACCCTCCTTACTTTGAACAAGTTCGTCGTAGGTTGTATTCAGTTGTTCTTGTAATTGATTTAGTTTCTCATGCTCAGTATTTCTGTTTTGTAGCTGATCGGTAATTCTTTGAATTTCATTTCCAAGATCGCCGACCTGTCGTTGTAACCCAGAAATTCTAGTATTGTTTTGAGAAATGTCATTAGAGAGTTTACTTACCTCTTTCGATAGAGCAATCCACTGACCTTCTCTCTCCTCCTCTTCTTTAATGGCCGTTTCAAGATCCTGAAGACCTTGTGTAAGCTCTTGTTCTTTATTTTGAGCGTCAGTAATTTTATTTAAGCGAAACTCATCTTCAATAGACTGTGTACAGGTAGGGCATACCGTATTATCTTCAAAGAACTTCAACTCTTTGGTGAGGGTTGATACTTTCTGCGAGATCTTACCCCGAAGATTACCCAACTTACGAACCTTGGTTGTGTCGAAACTCAAACTTTCAAGATTAGCTCTTTGAACATTCTCTTGTTGTTGCAAAGAAGTTGTGTTCTCACTGAGAGTTTCAATACCCAGATTTAGTTCACTGATTTTGGTTTTCTTTCTTTCAATTTCTTGTTGAGCTTCTTCTTCCAGATGACGGATAAACTCTTTCTGCATATCAACCTTGTCCGCAAGGTTGTCTTTTTTGAGATCAAGAACCTTTACCTCCTCACGATTTTGACGAATTTTATCTTTGACCACTGCATTCATTGCAGAGAAGATACGAATATCAAGGATATCCTCAATCACCTCTCGGCGACCTGCAGCAGGTAACTGCATGAACGGAACGAAAGTTGATGATCCCAGTATAACAATTTGTGTAAAGGATTTGTAGTTCAGTTTGAGAATATTGTTCTCAAGATACTTCTGTTGATCTGCAGCTGCAGCATCTTGGTTCAACATCTTACCGTCAACATAGATCTCAAAGACGGCAGGTTTGATACCACGAACTACACGATATTCTCTTGTACCAACATTAAAGTCAATCTCTACTCTACAATCCTTCTCATTGGTAGAGTTGACCAGTTGTGGTTTATTGATTTTACGGAATGGTTTGTTGAACAGAACAAAGGTAAGTGCATCAAGAACAGTAGACTTACCAGCTCCGTTTGTACCAATAATCAGTGTCGTTGCACTGTTTTCAAAATTAATTTGCGTCCAGTTGTTACCAGTAGAAAGAAAGTTTTTCCATTTGATAGTCTTAAATCTTATCATAATCTTTGGGGATCACCAAGTCAGTAGAACTGATTACAACATATGGATAATCATACATCTCACACGCCTTTATGGCAACTTCTTCTTCAACTTCGTGAACTTCAAGAACAGGGTAGTCTTCATCAGCCATGGATAACATCATGGCATATCTCTCTGCATCATCCTGTTCTTCAAACATGAAAAGAGTTTTCTCACCATCTTCGTTTTCTACGGCGTATGCGCCTTCGGTTTCTTTTCCTGAGACAGTGAGAATGTACATTAATCGACCTCGCAGGCTTCGATATAGATCTCCTTAAGAATGTTCTTGATAATTGACTTATCAAGAGAAACATCAGCTTCATCTATGTATCTGTTTAGAATACTAATAGTATCTTCACTTTCGTCACTCTCAAGATCTTCTGTATCGTAGATACCACCAAAGTCAAAGTTCTCTACAACTTTCAACTCATGAACATTTGACTTGTAGAGTTTGTCAAGGAACTTTTCAAATTGAAGAGGATCGGTTTTTTTACGAACGACGACCTTAACAATCTTATCCTTATACTCTTTCGTATTGATGAGTTGATGTGGAGTATCCTCATAGTAGATGTTATAAAACATCTTGAAAGGATTATTGACTGGAGTGACTTCTAGAGTTTCGGTATCAAAGATGTGAAAACCTCTTGCATCATCAACGTCACTCCAGTACAACTCATAAGGATTTCCTAGATAACGGATGTTTCCTTTTTGGCTTCGAGTGTGATAATGTCCCGAGAAGACATTGGTGAACTTTTGATATGCGTCGCTCTCAGCACCGTGCTCCATGACGACGTATCGATTAGCATTAAATCCTCTGAGCTCAAGGTGCCCCATCGCACACGGGCAAACAGTCTTTTCAATAGTTTCATAGGTTTCTTTTTCGTTCTCTTGATTGATCCAAGGAATAAACAACGTCTTGAGATTACCAAGTGTAACCTCAGTAACCTTATTATAACATATTACGTTTTTATATTCTTTTAACAACAACCCAATCGCATTGATGTCGTTGGTGTTCTTGTAATATGCGGTGTGATTACCAATGATGGTATGTACAGTCACACCCATCTCTTGAAGACGGTTGTAATAGTTTTCCTTAGCCCAATCAAGTGCCCAGAAATCAATACCTCTACGGTTATCAAAGGTATCCCCCATATCCACAACTGTGGTGATACCTTCGTTTTCTAGAGTTGGGAAGAAGACCTCATCATAAAACTGTTGAAAGTATGCATGAAACAACTTAGAACCCTTACGGGCCCCGAAGTGTTGATCAGTGATGATTGCGATCTTCATACTCGATGACAATTTTACGAACTAGTTTACCAGATCTGTCGGTGGTTGTCCAGTTCGACAGTTTACCTTTTAACAGATATGCAATGTTTTGAGCTTGCATGTCTGCAAGAATTTGGTTTACATTACTACTCACAGTTTACCTCCCACAACTCCAGAGTGGACAGAAGATGGTTCAGGAAATCCTTCCTGTTTACCTTTCAAATAAAATCTTGTTGAATGGATTACGGTTTCTTTTGAAAGTCCACTGACAAGTTCAGTACCATCTTTCAAATAGGACTTCCAAAGAAACCGATCTTTGTTTACACGAAAGCAATCATCAATCCAAAAATCTTCACTCATTGGTTATATCGATAGTTAATGTTGTCTTTGATAGTGTTGTAGTCACTTTCACTACCAGCCATCATACCATCGTCTGAGAAAACTTCACTATATCCACTTCTTTCGATAATCTTTGACTTAATCTCTAGTTGTTTTTTCTCTTTCTGGATCCTTCTCAGGAATGCATAGTGAATGATTTGAGTGAAGTATGCAAAAGGATTACTAGACTTCTCAGGATCAAAGTTGTTGATGTACTGAACACAGTTCTCAATACCATCGCAAATCATGTCATCCTTGAACATGTAATTTACGAAGTTAGGCTTGTAAGACAAGTGAGTTGCAATCTTCAGGAAACACTCACCAAGATAATTTGTGATACGGGGTTTTGGTTCACCATTCTCAGCTGCACGGCGAACCATAGCCTTGTATTCAACAATGGCAATCAAAAACTCTTTGTTGTTAACGTAGTGTTCTGATCTGCGTCTTTTTGTCATTACAGCGTACATGTGTCATTGATCCTTATAATAATGTAGATATTATATCAAATTCTTTAAAGCTTGACAAGCTATGAAATCTTGTGTACAATAACTCTGCCAGGGTTCAAGAGACAGCTTTAAGAATTCTCTTTTAGCTTAAAGATTCTTTCTAAGCTTTCTCTGGCAGTATCAACAGAAGAGATGTATCCCATAGAAGTAGATACACCAACCTTCATTGCAGATGGCTCTTCATTGTCCTTATTTAGAGATCTCACCCACTTCTTATATGTGGAGATAATCTCTTCATCATCACATCTTGAATAAAACATGACGTGTTTCATTTCAATACAGAAGATCCTATCGTCACTAAGTTTCATCCACCCATCTACTTTATAGAAAGTAAAGTTACCTCTTCTAGATGGAATTTCCTTGATAGTACAAGGATCAATGATCATAATAGCTCTGGTTTTATCATCATAAAATTCTTCAACTTGACCGAAGATTTCTTCACCTGAGATTAGTTTGATGACTGCGTAAATATCATTCATGTTTGCCTCATCTTGATTGGAATGATTTCATAATTAAAATTCTCTTCATTGTAGATTTTTACTCTTTCAATGAGATGATTTAGTGTGTAATTCTTTCTTGAACCATATGTTGTATCATCTGCGATATCATAAAGAGTAGCTTTTGTCTTATTGTTTCCTTTTCTCAATACTCTTCCAATCGATTGCAGATTCCTAACCCTAGACTTACTAGGGGATGCAAAGACTACGTTGTGGAGGTTCTTGATGTTAATACCCGTAGAGAAAGTGCCGTATGAAGCGACAATAATGGCATTATCTTCTTTCTCGGTGATAGCTCTTATTTCTTCTCTGTGTTCGGCATCAACACCACCATGGACAAAAAATACTTTTCGTCCCGTTACGGAGTTATTTATCAAATTGAAAATTACCTCACCATGACTTTCAACACGACTGTAGAGAACAAGTGTGTTTCCTTTGAGATCTAATGCAAGGTTTTTGATGAAGTTATTTCTCTTCTCATGTCCAATAATAAACTGAACCTCTTCTTCAAAAGCTTCAAACTTATGTGGATCATGTTTGATGAGTAAGATTTTGATATCAAGTTTTGCAAGGTGACCTTTCTCAATCAACTCATCAGTGCGAATGATCTTATATGCAGGACCAAACAAACCTTCCAGAACCCACTTGTGAGTTTGTGTTCCGTCTAATGTTCCTGTAAAACCAAATCGATATTTTGCATCACAGAGTTTGGTCATGATACTGACAAGAGACTTAGACTTGAATAAGTGAGCCTCATCTCCAATCACACAACCATATCTAGAGAAGAACTTTTTATCCAACTTGTAGATTGATTGCCAAGTTGTGATGGTTACTGGGCGATTGTCATACTTTTCTTTACCAGAATAGATCTTGTGACAATATTTCTCTGCATCCCATCCGTAGTCTTCAAAGTCCTTGAACATCTGTTCAACCAGTGATGTTGTAGGAACCACTAGAAGAACATCATGCCCTTTGTCAACCATATATCGAACAATCGAATAAATCATCATCGACTTTCCAGAAGCCGTGGGAGAGATGAGTAACTTTCGATTAAATCTCAATGCATCATGAACA
>Ga0208547_1002345_pt1 | contig 10211 bp, 12 predicted proteins | sample DEB08_DNA_5_FD_185501 | JGI IMG/M metagenome (GOLD analysis project Ga0208547, IMG submission 185501) | Aqueous microbial communities from the Delaware River and Bay under freshwater to marine salinity gradient to study organic matter... | ecosystem: Environmental > Aquatic > Marine > Coastal ... | reverse complement strand
TTTTGGGGCAGGAAACTGCCCCTGTAAAATTATTGAGCAAATCCACGGCAACCAATGATGTTGCCGTCATCATCCCTGACCAGACCGTGAGGGATTAACAGGTCTGTCCTGTCAGGGTAAGCAGATCGGACCAACGCGCTGACGATGTAAGCCACTCCGCTCACTTGCTCTGGCATGTTACCTGACCCGTAGGTGACCGAGAAAACAGGTATGCCCTCAATGAGGGTATTTTGCTCTGCTTCCGACGACAACCGGATCGGGTCTTCCGCCTTCGGAAAGGTGATGGTGCCGTCATCAGTGATGACATTCACTGGGTGAGGCGTCTTGTTTATTATCTTCATGCGTCTAATCCTTTCTGGATGTTATTATTTGCTACTTCGGCCTTTTGTTGGCATTCGGCCCACTCTGGTGTATCCAGAGTTGACGTTGCCAGGCACCCGTCACGGTCGGCATATGTGACCGTGTGGCGTTTGTCGCCCGTGAAGGTGTCGATGATTGAACGGCTCACTTTTTGCCCCGCTGCCTTGCCAATGGTGCCGTATTTAAACGGCACAAGAAATTCATTGCCAAGCTTGGCGATTTTCTTAGCCCCGTCCTTGTCGCCCCGCTGCAAAGCAACCAGGGCGGCGTCCGACAAAACCCTTTCGATGGCTGATAGCCACCCCCAGTGGTAATGCGGGTTCGGATCAACCCTCCACCGCATAGCTTCAATAGCCTTGGCATACTTGGCCAACCTCCCACCAGCGGCTAGGTCTGGGGCCAACAAAGCACCAAAGTCGGGGTCGTCAGATTTCGGAAAGGTGAACACCTTATCACCCACCAGCAGATTCACTTGGTGGGGTGTTTTGTTTATGATTTTTTTTTCGTAATGATTCATGGTGTTATTCTGTGATGATGATTTTTTCGCTTGGTAGGTAGCGAGAATACAATTTTGCCCTGCGCTTGTCGCAGGACACATAAAAATCTTCCCCTCGCTTGGTGATTTCAGCAAGCAACCGGACGATGGCAGGACGGATTGTGCGGATAGTGCGAAATGCCCCGAAACCCGTTAAGGTTTCCATCCAGTCACACCCACTTTCTTCGCCGCTTACTGCAAATGACAAAGACCATCGGGACAAGTCTCTGGTAGCGAACACTACCAGATGACCGCACTCGATAGAGATGACCTCGTCTCCATCGCAGTCTTTCCCTCTTTTGATCGTTGTCATGTTCTTGATCATGGTTAAAAGATACCCCATCCTCATTGTTTTGTAAACTATTTTTTTAACTTTTTTTTAAACTACGAAAAGAGCCTTTAAAATCCCTGCTGGTGGTATCCAATCACCAGCAGGGCTGTCGTTCCAAACATCAATTCATTCAAGAACTGTGTTTGGTTTTCCAAACTGCCACTCGGCAGCGGAAATCATTTGACCAGGATCTTCTTTTTCTTCGCTGGACCTCTCAGCTCATAATCCTCCATCGCCTCTCTGACCAATTCAGGCAGTTTAAGGTCGTGGAGTCGAGCTATTTTTTTCCAATGATTAAGCTCTGATTGTTCCACTCTCATGTTGAAAAGTTTATCCCTCATCAGCTGTGATCCTCCCCTCCATAATTTCATCAAGCATTTCTTCCTTGGCCAAACTCAAACAATGTTCACATGGGTTGATGTCTGTCCCTTCAGTGCAAGTCACCCTGACAACCTCCAATTTATTTCCACAGGCATTGCAAAATATATTCATTTTTTTAAGCGGTAGAATTTGTGTTTCCCAATGGTAAAGGTTTTTTTTAGCTAGTCGCAGAAATATTTTCGGAATATATCGGACTGCGAACGCGCTGCCGACCACGCTGCCGAATACGCTGCCGAACGCGCTGCCGAATTCGCTGCCGAATCCGCTGCCGACCACGCTGCCGATTCCGCTGCCGAATCCGCTGCCGACCACGCTGCCGATTCCTCTGCCGATTCCGCTGCCGATTCCGCTGCCGAACGCGCTGCCGAATACGCTGCCGAACGCGCTGCCGAACGCGCTGCCGACCACGCTGCCGAATACGCTGCCGAACGCGCTGCCGAATACGCTGCCGAACGCGCTTCGTCATTGGTTTCACCCCTTGCGAACAACCTTGATATATTAATGCATTCCCGCACCCTGCCGTCATGTGGGTAATTGGCTTCAAAGTTGTTCAATACTGACTTGGCGCAATCACACGAAAACAATCGAGCGTCACGCTCAACCGTGTCTTTGTCTTTATCCTTAACGGCTCGCAGTCCCCAGATAGCATCGCGGATACCCATATTATCCAGTATCCACTCGAAACTGAGAGGATCATCGTCTGGTTTGGTTTTACCTAGCAGTTTGAGAGCTTTTTCCCATGACTCTTTGCAGGGATTGTGTTGACGGATAATGTTCAATGTAGTGTAGAGTTTCATTTTAATTTGTAGAAGAGGTGTTTTCCTATTGTTATCGTAGGTGTCCTGCCTGTAGCCCAATACGGCTTGACGTAATCAGCGTGGTAATGGTCAGCGTAGCCGATTTTCGCTCGGTTGAGTTTGTGCAGGTTTTTGGATAGCCAATTGGCGGTTTTCGCTTGAGGCAGCTTGAGCAGGTGCTCAAGATCCGCTGGACGCTTGCCGTTCCAGCAGGAGAACTGTTTCTTCTCGAGGCAGACCTCCTCCGGTGTCATGGACCTATTCAGGGATCGTTGCTGTATGCAGGCAGCCACTGCTGCCATTCCGTCTGGCCCCTCGCCCCGGGCCTCTGCGAGGATCGTCAAAGCCACCACTCCAGCCTGGATCTGAACGCATCCTGCGAGCATTAATAGTAGAGCTGTTTTCATGCTTCCTCCCTTTTGCTCATGGCTTCTTGGATCGGCTTGGCAACATGATCTCTGTATTCTTCCGCTGTTATTTGCGGATACAAATTTCTGACCAAAGCACTCTCGATTCGATCTTTGAGGTAAGCCATGTATTGCTCCTCGCTTACTCCTGCGGTTTCTCGCCAATCCTTCCAATCCTTTTCCCAGTCTCCAAGGATCACCGAAAATGCTCCAAAGAGAGCAGGTGTGCAGAACTCATCACGATGGATGTCAATATCTGATAGTTTGGTTTTTTTCATAGGTTTTCATGATCGAGGATCTTCATTGATCCCCGATAAGAAAACCCACTTGCGTGGGTTGTGTAGTTTATAAACTCAAAATGTGATCGACTGCTTTTTGGGCATCAGATGCTGTCATTTCGTTTCTTTCTGGTTTGTTGTTTTTGGTGCTGACTAATTAAATTATAGGGAACCTCTAGATGTTCTTATTTGGTTCTCTGTCAATTCATCCCGCTCAACATCGTTGCATTCCATAGCACATCGTATTACGGAATCCACTTTGTCTTTAATGGAACCAGACGGTCCGTGGTGAACATTCAACGCTTCTGCGTCTTCGAGGCAAATTTCTTTGATTTTTTTGAAGGTAAGTTTCATATCGTTCCTTTCTAATTTGTGGGGCGGTTTCCCGCCCCGTTGGTTTTCATTTTGTGTTTGGCTCAAGAATTACTGTGACAAGCCCAACTGGCGGGAGGCAGTTTATCACCCGCTCTATTAATTGCGCTTCGGTAAATTCCGGTTCTTCCCAATCCGCAATATGCGCTGTGCGGCAAGCACCCGACCGCTTGGGGTTGTCTGTCCAATCGATCTCGTAAAACTTGTTGACGGTCCATCCGTAATCCCATCCTTCCTCCTGTCGGACCGTCCAGCGAGCGCAATCAAATCGGCTCCATTCATTGCGGATTATTTCGGCAGCTTCCTGTGGTGTTCCTTCAAAGTGTATCATTTGGTTTCTTTCTGGTTTGTCTTGGGATTATTCCCTCGATCTGGAAACAATATCCCATATCTCACCTCATTTGTAAAGACAAAAGTAAAACTTTTTTCGTCTTTTCTTCCATCCTGTTTTTGGCATTATCTCGGGATGCGACCTAAACGTAAACCAGTCAACTATTTCCATGAAATCCAGAGGCAGGCTGATCGAGAGCAAAAACAACTTTATGTGGCAGCAATGTTTAATCCAGCAAACGGTTACGGTGATCTTGCAAAGTATTTGTGCATTGAACTTAACAAAATCATTGATCTAGGAATATGCCCATATGGTGATTATTCAAAAGAACTTAGGCAATCTGGCCTTTTTGATTGCATTGATCGAACAATGTTAAGACCGAAAGCACTGTTGAGCATTCAACCGACATTTTCTTCAATGGTGAAAAACCTCGCAGTAAATGGTGCAACTTTAACCATGTTTGAATCATCAATTCTGCACCATGAGTGGAGGAAATCAATGAACACATACAAAGTCATCATCACTCCATCCCATTTTAATTCTGCGGATTTCTCTGAGCAATTAACCGTTCCTGTCGAGGTGGCGAATTTGGGCCACGATCACAACCTTTTCACCCTGCATCCTTATCCACGCAAGGGTCCGTTCATTTTCGGAGCTGCTGCCCATGTCGGACACGGTCGGACAAGGAAAGGCATCGAGCGGATCATTGATTGGTTCTGCTCTGCATTTCCTGATCAAAAGGATGTGAGACTGTCACTCAAGCTCAATGCGTATCCTGAGAACGGCATCATCCCAAATGACCCAAGGATCTCAGTGATCGAGCAGGATCTCAGCGACGAGGATTGCCGTGATTGGCTCCGGTCAATTCACTGCTACATTGACGGCAGCACATTTGAAGGATGGGGCATGTGGAACCATCATGCGATGGCAACAGGTCGCCCTGTTATCGGAACAAATTATTCAGCCAGGTGCGAGTATTTCAAATTCGGAAATCACATTCCGATCGGCTACCGTGTGACTCCCGCTTCTGATCAATATGTGGGGCTTGGTCATTGGGCAATGCCTGACAGATCAGACGCAATCGAAGCTATGCGATGGGCATTCCAGAATCCAAGCAAGTGCAGGGCTATCGGCAAAAAGGCCCACCAAACGGTGAGCCTTATGACTTGGGAGATGTTTGCAAAACGTGTTCTCAGGATTCTGAAGAAACATCAGATTGTTTCATCGTAATTAAACACCCGCCATTGATTTGTTCAATTTTGTCAACCGAGTGAATCAAATGTTTGAAATCTTTTTGGAAATCCTTAACGGCAAGCGCAGCTTCTGGCCCAATAATATCATCAACATAAATCCATTTAGGATTTGCCTTTAATGCAAGCACACAATCCCTGTATTGATTGCGGTAATCATGTGCACAATCGACCAGGACAAAGTCAACCTGCGGCAAGTCTTCAATGTCTCTTGTGTTGGTTCTGGTCAAAGTGTATGTCTCAAAATTGTTTTCTTTAAATATCTCATTTACTATCGCAAACCGATCCCAATAAACAAGCTCACCATCAATCTCATCCGGAGGCAAATGGTCCCATTGATCATATCCATAATACTCACATTTAAAATCCAGAGCAGAAAGCATCGCATTTGCTCCAGACCCAGCGCAAACACCAAGCTCAACAATGGATTTAGGTTTAAGGTGTTTCACCAATGCACGAAGCACTTGGTATTTGTGGATGTAGAACAATTTTTGTGGCAAATAAAAAGCCTTGTCTGGCTGGGCAAACACGGTGAACCGTTCTTCTGCTTGCCATTTATCAGCTTTGGCTGATTCCTGAATGATTTGATTTAATGATTTCATATTCTTTACCATTTCCCTGCATCACATTTGACTGCTGCAAACTTTGACTTCAATTCCATGTTGCAGCCACAAAGACTGCACTTTGTTTCGTTCGGTCTTTTCCTCGCATGATCACACGTCCGACACAATCCCAACCTAATCTGATAAAGCTCATCACTGACTTTTTCAAATTTGCTCATGATCACCTTGCTGGCACTTTTGGCAAATCCTGTGATCTGTTTCCCGATGCTTGGCATTTTAACAGGCTTCTGTTTGTAGCCATTCTTCGGGACAAATTCGATGATGCGTGTTCTACGTTTCAATGGTTTTTAGATATGCGATTAAAACTGAATCGTTCTCCTCCTGAGTCCTCGATGCAGTGCTTACGAAACTGATCTGATCGTAGTCATACTGTGTGCCGTCTGCAAGGATCGGCTTCGATAAATCAGCTCCCTGAATATCTGCAACCGTGACCTGGGTCATGGTTATCGGGCTATCAATGGAAGATCCAACTCCGGTGCCATCGACGGCAGCGACACGGTAACGCCATGTTGCAGCAACATAAGTCCCGCCAGATTCAACCACGATCGGCACAGCAAAATCAGTCCACGAAGTGCTTGTTGTTTGCACGATCTCACTGAGGTTTGATCCACCGCTGATATATCTCCAAACGATATAATAATCAGCCCCAGAGACGGCAGACCAAGCAATGTCAACGGTTGGCCCATCCTGCGTCAGATTCAATGTTGAGGGTGCTGGTAAGCTCATCTTAATGGCACATTGATCATTGCTCTGATTGAGTCAAATGCGAGTGTTTTTCTGGATGTAGCACCCACTGAACAAGATGCTGTTCCCACATTGTTCGTGTATGCCGATTGCCTTGGTTTTTCAGCCTCAAGGGTTCCACCAACAACGCTCTTGCAAGTTGAGGTTATTTCTTGGCTTTGCGTGAATTCATAAACAGTTCCATCAACATTGTGACTGCACGGATCAGGTGTCCCAGATCCATCCCAAACAGAAGCGCTTGCTGTATCATGCTCGATGTATTCTGCTGCCATGAATCCGCTTGAGTTGTTGTTTCTGCTATATAAAACGGTGATCATTTCCTTCAGGTCATCAGGCAGTGCATAATACGCCATCGCTTCAACACCTGAAGCCCCAAAACCTACTTCATACTCAACGTCTGTTCTTGTGATCGATATGCCACAAATTCCCCCAACGGTATCAAGAACAGCAGATTTGCTTGCCTGAATTGCAACAGCATCACCTATCGGTGGCAGACAAGCTCCACCAGGCACATCATACTGCCATGATCCAGTTGCGGTATCCGTCCAAGAAACCTGATCCGGGATTCCTTGGCTCAACTGGTAAGTGCATGATGCTTCCGGTGAAAGCGGAACAAATCCAGAATAACTTCGTGTCCTCCAACGGACACCGTAAACTGGCAGATCAAGCCTTGCCCTTGTCAAAAGATTCAAAGCCTTCCCAAGCTGGTTGAAGTGTACTGCATAACACTCCATCTGCGGAAACGGTCCGTATCCTTCCCAGTTGTCACCCTCCGCTGTTGCTGGATGCATCGTAAACCAGCGATTGCCCATCGCCTGAAGCATTAGCGTCGAGTATCGGTAATCATACATCCTGTTTTGACCGCAAAATGGCAGAGTGTTGCAGTCCTCGATATAATACTCGACAAGTGATGCATCACTCGTCAAATCAAGATACCCCTCACAAATAGCTCTGAGAACAAACCCAGCCCATCGTATATTGTCGATGGTCATTCTGGTATCGTGATCATCCAGATTGTTGTTCCCGTCAGCATAAACCTTCGGCATCAGTTTATTGAAATGGAACCTCGGAAAACATGCACCATTGTAAACCCCAGCATCCCAATAACTGTCCCATGATCCATCAGCCCCAGCATCACCTGATTGATCTCCGATCCTGATTGTGCATTCTCCATTTCCTGCTTTATAGTTCAGGTATTCAATGACTGCATTTTCATCGGATCTCGCTGCTGCTGGTCCTGTTGGGTCATTATCATCAGCAAGCATGTAATCTTCCCATGAAGTGCTGTTGTTCGCCACTGCCTGACCTGTCACGTTGTCATTGTGCCGAAGCCTTCCATCCAACTCCACAGCCACCAAACCAGTTCCAGAATCATACGTCACAGACTGAACCTGATAGTCTGGAACATAAACCTGACAGGATTTGTAATGCGCCACTTGACCGTAGCACTCAAGTTCATCCGCTAGTCCTGGATCACTACAAAGGCTTGTGTTCTGATTTCCGACAAGGTTTTTACTGTTTCCTTCCTCTGGTAAATTAGTTCCAAGAATGTATCTGTAACCGCTCGGATTCTCTTGTCTATTTATAGGCCTTCTTTGCCGAGCATAAACATGAGCCCTGATCTCTTTAGACTGATCAGTTGCGCCGCCCCAACTGCTGCTCAGAAGTGTGCAGCGGTCCACGAACATGCCGTCCCGATCTGCAAACACTTCTGGCTTGTAAAGAGATGAATCGGAATCTTTGTAAGGCAAAGTCTGAAGGAAAACTTGCCATTCGTTTGTTTCTCCCTGCTTGGGTGCTTTAGTTATGATGATGTCATTTTCGTAAATGACTGGAGTCCCTGAAATGGTCGTCCAGTTTTTCACCTTGTATTTCCCAAGGAAAATGTTCCCCTCAGTATAAACCACTCCATCATAGCTGATCGAAGCCCCAGATCCTGTCACCTTATACCGAACCCCTGCCTGGATAAATCCAGTGGATATAGCATCAGGGCTTGGAGCGATTCCTTCAAACAAGTCAATGTCTCCATCATTCCCACCACCAAGGAACCCCGGCAATCTCGTGAAATACAAAACCGAATTTCCTGATCCATTTACCTCATATCCCTGAAGATGGTTCCTTTTAACTAGCCGAAGATTTTCACGCACGATCCTTCTGGTTTCTTCATAGACCGGATTCTTCCAAAGCGATTGTTCCCCTGCTGACTGGATGGAATCCCTGCTGTAATTCACAGCCATTCCGTGCCTCTGGTATCGGTCCCAAACATCCTTTGCATCCGGTTCTTGGTGTCCCCACCCATCCATCGTTTGAGTCACACTGGAAGCCATGCGAGTGACAACATAAGCATCTTGCACCCTCGGACTCATCTCCATGATCTCTGCAATCTCGATATATGCCTCCTCCAATCCAGCATATGCATCATTGCATTTGATCTTCACCACTGACCCAGCGGGAAAAACACTCTTGAACCAATGGCTCTTGTCCACTTCTGCACCAGCTTCAAGGCTGTGCGTGTAAACAAGCTCATCATCGACATAAACCCCAAAGGTTTTTGGCGTGTCAATGTCAGATCCAACGGCAATCAACCCGGCAAAGCAAAATCCTGAATGGATCGTGTATGATGTCGTTGAATTAACGATCCCGAAGGATCTGCTTGTTGTTCCATTTGCAAAGTCAAATTTTGGATAAGATCCAGTCAAACCATAAGGACCAGACCCATAAGCAGGGGCAAGGTAGTATTGTTGAGTGAAAAAATCCTCAAACCTGAAAGCGTGTTTTTGAGGGTTCCACGTTGATTCGTTCCTTTGACTAACTCCGGAATAATCTGCTCCTCTGAATTCTGAAGCATATGAATAAAGAGCGAAATCAAGCTGACCTCCCCGCTCATGTCTCAAGAAAGCGTTTTCTGTATATGGTCCCTCAAGATAGTCTGTGTATGGAAGCGTTGTGATCGTCCCATCGTAATGATAAAGCACATACCCATAGACACCAGCAAACCATCCCTGAACTGGTTTGGTGTGTCCTACGCACAATCCCGTGCATGTTGGGCTTGATGGTTCCGTTCCAGATTGACCTCGGCAAGTTGTATACGTGCAGTTGCACCCCGTGTCTATGTGCCGAAACTTAATCTCATATTCGTCATAAGTTGGATCATCAGCACAGACACCTGAAACCCTTGGCCCTGCGTGAAATCCCCCATATCCTTTCAGATAAGACCATGTGGCACCATAGTTGATCCTATAATACTCATCCGCAGCAAGCAGGGCATTGGATGCTGAAAGATCATCCAGGGTCGAAGGGATCGCCCCACGTTGAACCTTGCCAAGCTCCCAATGATCAAGATCACTTGTTGGTGCACCTGACAGAAATTCGTGCAGCTTGACCCCTGTCTGCTCCACTGGATCATAATTCAGTCGGTCCGCTTCGTTGTAAATATCAAGGGATTCGTTGCCGTAGACAAAAGCGGCAATCGGATTTGAAGCATTGATCCCTCCATTGGTTCCAACGTCTGTCAGAGGCCAATCTTTGCCGTTTTCTGGCTTTATATGACACCAGTGCGACCACCACTCGTCCCGTGCTGGTTGCTGCAACCCATCACCCAACCTGATATATTGAAACAAAGCATCTGCATACCAAAAGAGCCGCCAACTACAGTCAGCGACTCCATTTTTCAGACGATCATTGATTGCATCAGCCAACGCATTGTATTGGCTGGATGTGATCGGATCTCCGCTTTTTACAAGCGGAACTGATTTGTACGAGAACGACATTGCTCTTTCATATCACAAATCAAGACCACCGT
>Ga0208547_1002343_pt1 | contig 10212 bp, 10 predicted proteins | sample DEB08_DNA_5_FD_185501 | JGI IMG/M metagenome (GOLD analysis project Ga0208547, IMG submission 185501) | Aqueous microbial communities from the Delaware River and Bay under freshwater to marine salinity gradient to study organic matter... | ecosystem: Environmental > Aquatic > Marine > Coastal ... | reverse complement strand
CGACGCGGCCACGACGCTTGTGGCACTCAATCAACTGTGGCAGTTGGGGCTTCCCATGCAGCGGCTTCTTGAGATCGGTCGGGAGCTGGGTGCGGACGTGCCGCTGTTCGTCGCTGGCCGTTCGGCCTGGGGCGAGGGGATCGGGGATCGCCTGACCGCCGCGACGCTTCCGGACCGTACTTATTGCGTGGTCTGGCCCGCGGTGAGCGTTCCCACAAAAGACGTGTTTTCCGACCCAGAATTGACACGAAACACCCCGGCAATCAGAATACCCGGCCCGTTTAACGGTAATCGGCGAAATGATCTGGAGCCGGTGGCGAGAAAGCGGTTTCCCGAGGTGGGGCAGTGCCTGGATTGGCTCGGCCAGTTCGGCAAAGCGCAGATGACAGGGAGCGGAGCTGCCGCCTTCGTGGTCGTGGAGAGCGATCAGGCTGGTCGGGACATAATCGGGCGTTTACCGGGTTCTCTGAGCGGTCTGGTAGCGAACGGAATTAACCAGAACCCTGCATTTGCTGATGAGCCTGTTGGGGTGTAGCCAAGTGGTAAGGCACCGGATTTTGATTCCGGCATTCCCAGGTTCGAATCCTGGCACCCCAGCCATATTTAAATGATGTCCGAGCGTATGGACCGCTGCGATTAGACCGATGGCAATCGATGACCTAACGCTGTTTACCGGCAATGCCAATCCGGAGCTGGCTCGCGAGGTGGCGAGCCAGTTGGGTATTGGTATCGGTCGAGCTACCGTGTCGACGTTCAGCGATGGTGAAGTGAACGTGGAGATCATGGAGAACGTACGCGGCGCGGACGTTTACGTGATACAACCGACCTGTGCGCCGGCCAGCAAGCATCTGATGGAGTTGCTGGTGATGATCGATGCCTTGCGGCGATCCTCCGCCGAGCGGGTGACCGCGGTGATACCGTACTTTGGTTACGCCCGACAGGATCGCCGACCGCGAACCGCCCGCGTGGCGATCACGGCTAAATTGGTTGCCGACATGATCGGCGTATCGGGCGCCGATCGAGTCGTGACGATGGATTTGCACGCCGATCAGATTCAGGGATTTTTTGATATCCCGGTGGACAATATTTATGCCGCGCCGGTTTTGAATGGCGAGCTGTGGCGATACGCTCCGGAGAGCCTGATGGTGGTGTCCCCGGATGTGGGCGGTGTGGTGCGGGCCCGTGCGATGGCGAAACAGCTCGGCGTCGAGTTGGCGATCATTGATAAACGCCGACCGAAAGCCAACGAGGCCAAGGTGATGCACATTATTGGGTCCGTGGAGGACCGCAGTTGTGTGTTGATGGACGACATGGTCGATACGGCTAATACGTTATGCGAGGCTGCCGCAGCGCTTAAAGACGCCGGCGCCACGGAGGTGAAAGCGTGTTGCACGCACCCGGTTCTGAGCGGAAAAGCCGTAGAGCGAATAGAAGCCTCAGAACTAGATGAAGTGGTGGTCACGAACTCGATCCCCCTTAGCGAAGAGGCAAAAAAGAACAGCACCAAGATTCGTCAGATCAGTGTGGCGAGTCTGCTGGCAGAGTCGATTCGACGGATCGCCAGTGGCGATTCGGTCAGTTCGTTATTTTTGGATTAATTGGGCCCGACGGCTCGTACGATGGGACGTGATGAGCGTCCGCCTTATGGAGATTGGTAAATGAGTAACTATGAAATTAACGCGAAACACCGTGAAGGATCTGGAACCGGTGTTAGCCGTCGACAGCGCCTTGAGAGTCTGGTGCCTGCGGTGGTTTATGGCGCCGGCAAGGAAAACGAAAGCCTGGTGCTGGATCACGATCAGGTCATGCACAGCCTGGAGAAAGAGGCGTTCCATTCGGCAATTATCGATCTTAAGACGGACAAGGGCTCCCAGCAGGTGATCTTGCGTGAGGTGCAGATGCATCCGCACCGGCAACTGGTCATGCATCTGGACTTCCAGCGCGTGAAGGCAACAGAGAAGCTCCACATGCGTGTGCCCCTGCACTTTGAGGGCGCCGACGTGGCCCCGGGTGTCAAAGTGGATAAAGGCATTCTGGCGCACCCGATGACCGAGTTGGACATTACCTGTCTGCCGAAAGACTTGCCGGAATTCATCGCTGTTGACGTTTCAGGACTGGGTCTTAACGAAAGTCTGCACCTGTCAGACGTCTCGCTTCCCTCCGGCGTGGAATTGACCGCCACCGCTTATCATGAGGGTGAAAACCCGACCGTCGCCATCATCTCGCCGCCCAAAGTGGCCGAAGAAACGGATGATGCCGCCGCCGAAGCAAGTGCCGCGGATGACGATAAAGCCGCGGCCGACGCGGTCAAAGACGGCGACGACTAAGTCTGCTGATGTTCACAGGTCGGGCCCGACGGGTCTGACCTGTACCTCAACGGTCTGACGGACCTTTCGATGTCTCCAATCTCCCTGGTGGCGGGCCTGGGTAATCCCGGTAGCGCCTATGAGTCGACCCGACACAACGCGGGCTTTTGGTTTCTTGACGCGCTGACGCGGTGGCTGTCCCTGTCGTGGCGGTCAGAGAGCCGGTTCTCGACAGAGCTTGCGGACACCCGGATTCAAGGCGCACGCGTGAGAGTAGTCCGCCCGACGACCTTTATGAACGAGAGCGGCACGCCGGTAGCGGGCATCGCCGACTATTTCGAGATTCCCGCACAGCAGATCCTCGTGGTTCACGATGATCTTGACCTGTCGCCGGGCACGGTAAGGGTCAAGCGGGGCGGAGGTCACGGCGGGCATAACGGGCTTCGCGATATTTTCGCCAAACTCGGGTCGCGTGACTTCGTCAGGCTTCGGATCGGGATAGGTCATCCCGGGGATGCTGATCGGGTAACGGATTGGGTGCTGTCGCGCCCCAGCGCAGTCGATCGGCAGGCAATGGACAGCGCCAGTGATCAGGCGCTTGGGATGTTTAACCGTCTGATCGCCGGCGAGCTTGAAGCCGTGATGCAGGCATTACACACCGAAACACCGGAGAAGCCATAAATGGGATTTCGTTGCGGCATCGTGGGCCTGCCTAATGTGGGGAAATCGACGCTATTCAATGCGTTGACCCACGCCGGTGCCCAGGCAGAGAACTATCCCTTTTGCACGATCGATCCCAACGTGGGCATCGTTGAGGTGCCTGATCCCCGATTGCAGCACATCTCGGCGCTCGTGAAGCCCGCAAAAATTATTCCCACCGCGATTGAATTTGTTGATATTGCCGGACTCGTGGCGGGCGCTTCCAAGGGTGAGGGGTTGGGCAATCGCTTTTTGGCTCATATCCGCGAGGTCGATGCGATTGTTCATGTGGTTCGCGCCTTCGACGATGATGACATCACGCACGTGGCGGGAAAGGTGGATCCGCTTTCGGATGTGTCGACCATTGAAACCGAGTTGGCGTTGGCGGACCTTGAAACGCTCGAGCGGGCGATTGACCGTACCGCAAAAGCCGCAAAGACCGGGGACAAAAAAGTACTCAAAGAACTGGATATAGTGCGCGCGGCGCATGAGGCCCTTTCCAATGATACCGGTCTAAAGGAACTCCTGTCAGACAAGGAGGGTGCAATGGCCTTAAAGCCCCTTTGCCTTTTGAGCGCAAAACCGGTCGTTTATGTTGCCAACGTGGCTGAGAGCGAGCTCAAGGGAAACGCAAAGGTCGATGAGCTTCGCGGCCATGCCGAAAAGAACGGCGCCCAGCTGGTGGTGGTCAGTGCTGCGATTGAGCAGGAAATATCAGAGATTGACCCGGAAGACCGGGCCGGTTTTCTCGATGATTTGGGTTTGGAGGAGTCCGGTCTCGATCGTGTAATCCGTGCCGGCTATGCGCTTCTTGGACTGCAGACGTTTTTCACTGCCGGACCTAAAGAAGTAAGGGCCTGGACGGTTCGTATTGGGGCCACCGCCCCACAGGCCGCCGGTGAGATTCACTCGGACTTTGAGCGAGGCTTTATTCGCGCCGAGACCATCGCTTATGACGATTTCATCGAATACCAAGGCGAGCAAGGCGCCCGCGAAGTTGGCAGATTGCGTCTGGAAGGCAAGGAATATGTCCTTAGCGATGGGGACATCATGCACTTTCGCTTCAACGTATAGAGCAAAGCGATGCGAACGCTTCGCTTCAAACGAAGAAATATCTGCGAGAAAACGGCCCGGATCAGTCGTTGCCTTGAAAACATCGGGCATTCCAGATAGATTCGGCACCCCGTTTTGCGGAACTTTTGGCTATGTAGCTCAGCTGGTTAGAGCACGGCACTCATAATGCCGGGGTCGGTGGTTCGAGTCCACCCATAGCCACCATTCGCTCATCGTTGAAAGCGCCTATCGATCAAAAAAGCCCGTGAGATCTGGCGTCGGGCTTTAGTTTTGAGTTACTGCCTGTAGGGTCTGGCAATGGTTGTTTGGCGAGACTTCCTTTTCGCATTTGAGCCTTCTCGGTCATCTTTGCCTTTAGAACTGGGCTTAGGCCGCCTTTTGCCAGACCCCAAAGTACTCCATTCTGTTGTGCTGACCGCCGCTTTTGAAACGACACGTTGCGTTAATTTGCAATGCGATTAATGTTCTTTCCATAAACGAGTGAAAAGTCGAGGAATCCCATACATGAACATGTTCGCGTCGCAAACGAGCATGTTCGATATGTCGGTCTACTCCCTGCGGATCGACGAGCGTTGCTGGATGAACCGCTCGAAGGAAGTCTAGATAGTGTTCGTCAGTCACTGCGCTGACCTCAGCCTGATATTCTGACCAGAGATGCTCGAATGAGGTTAGGGGTCTATTTCGGTCGTAGGTGAAATTCTTATCGGGTGCGGACACGACGAACCGTCCGTCAGGCTTGAGTACGCGAAACACATCCTCGATGATCCGTATCGGATTAGCGATGTGTTCGATTACATGATTCATGATCACAAAATCGTACTGCGCATCCGAAAACTGAGTGAGCGAGTCGGTATCGAGATCAACAAGATAATTAACGTCCACAAAACGTTTGGCTTTTAGTTCAGGGAACTGACGGATAGCTTCTTCTTTGCTTAGTGCGTCACAGTACTCAGTGGTGCAGCGATTGTTAAGTTTGGCCGGGCTGTCCAAAGCGCCAATTTCGAGACCGTTACCTCGTAATTGGCGGTAGCCCGTGTTGCGGTGTCGTGTGCGAACTCCTGTTTTCGCGACAAGCGCGCCGACGATATTGCGGGCCGTTGTGGGCAGATTCCGTAATCGACTCATTCGGATGTAACGCGCTATTTGGGATTATTGAGGATACCAGCGGTTAGACGCGTGAGGGGACGACGCTGCATACCGGCGCTGTCGAAATTGGCCGGATCCAGCCAGGTCTCAAATGCGGCTTTGAGTGCGGGCCACTCGGAATCGATAGCTGCGTACCAGGCCGTGTCGCGATTTCTGCCTTTCGGTACAGCCGCCTGTCGAAAAATGCCTTCATACGACAGGCCCAGTCTCAACGCTGCTTTTCGGGATCGTTCGTTGAGAGCGTTGCACTTCCACTCGTATCGGCGATAACCCAATTCAAAGGCCTGTTTCATCATTAAGTACATGACCTCTGTTGCGGCAGGCGTGCGCTGCAGGATCGGCGCATAATGAATATGACCGACCTCAATCGATCCGTTGGGTGGGTCAATGCGAAGATAGCTCGCAACACCTACCGCCTGACCGCTCGGTGTCGTTATGGTGAAAAACAGCGGATCATCTTTGCTTGAGACGTCGGTTAACCACGACGTGAGGTCGGCCAGCGTATCGAATGGGCCATAGGGCAAGTACAGCCAATCAAAGTTTTCTTTATCCGCCGAAAATGCGGCAAAGAGATCATTGGCATGAGCCCCGGCATCGAGTGGTGTCAGTCGGCAGTAACGTCCTTCGATAACCGCCCGTTCCGGGTTAGCAGGCGGTGTCCAGTTAGGAACCAAAAATCCAATAGGGTGGGGCGAGTCCATCGCAGCCTCCTCGTGAAAGGATCAAGTGGGCACGATAAAAATTCCAAACGCGCGGGACAAGCACCAGACACTCCAGGGCGGCAGGGCCAGATGCAAAAGTTGGATCAATTATGCGCTGCTCCGCAGCATACCGCTGGACCCCTAGGCGATACCAAGAGATCGCTTGCGTCTTTTGTTGAGTGCCTGAAGAATCGAATCCGCCACCATCGCGATAAATCCAAATTCACGATCGACGCTAGAATATTAGGCGTAATTGATTTGTCCGAGAAACTATTACGTTTCCTGTGTTGAGATCTGATTTTGAGTAAAACGACGCCCCATCCCTCTGAAGCAGACCAACTGGATCGCCTCCAGGCCCTCTCGCGCCTGGAAAGCATTGATTTGATCGAACAGGCGTCATCGCCGACGGCGCTCGCATGGCAGGACGAATCGGACCAGTTCGCTATCTACCTGTATTGGCGCGATTCCGCGCCTATGCTTCCTGAGCGGTCGTACCGCGCGGTCAGTAGAGGCATTGAATGCACCGCGAAGATAACCGATCTGACCTATCGGATAGAGCCTGGAGATAAGACAAGAATCGCCGGGAAGATTCTCGAACGGGGACAGATTGCCTACTGCAAGCTATCCGCAGATCGAGCGATTGCATTCGCCGGGTCATCCGGCGATAACGTGCTGATCTTTACTGATGATCAGGGGGCGGCGGTATTAGGTATTGCGCTGCTTCATTTTGCTCTGCGGCGCGCTACCAATATCGTGTGGCATCCGACCCGCGTTACCAAAGAAGCGCGCTCATCGCTGAACCGCCAAAGGCCGTGCGTTGTTTGGTTGACCGGATTGTCCGGGTCGGGCAAGTCGACCATCGCAGATTTATTAGAGCAAGAGCTGCACGCGGCGGGTTGTTTAACCTACCTCTTGGATGGCGACAATGTGCGCCATGGATTGTGTCGTGATCTGGGATTTACCGACGTCGATCGTGTGGAGAATATTCGCCGCGTTGCGGAAGTGGCGAAACTCATGATTGACGCGGGTCTTATTGTGATTACTTCTTTTATCTCGCCCTTTGAATCGGAGCGGCGCATGGCGCGTCACCTGATTGGTGAAGCGGACTTCATTGAGGTTTATGTGGATGCACCGCTTGCGGTTTGTGAGGCGCGGGATCCTAAGGGTCTATACAAAAAAGCGCGAGCGGGGCACCTTAAAAACTTTACGGGTATCGATTCCGATTACGAGGCGCCCCAAAACGCCGAGCTGACCTTGCCGACAGTCGAGTGCGCCCCTGAGGTTCTGGCGAACGAAGTCGTCGATTACCTACAAAACCATCTATTCATTAACTGAAAAGCGCAGAGATCGTTTATGGAACAGCAGTCCAAAATCGCAGTCGTTACAGGAGCGGGTACCGGGATTGGAAAAGCCGTGGCGCAGATCTTTCTCAAGAACGGATACCGGGTAACCCTCACCGGAAGGCGATCAGAGCTTCTCGATCAGGCAGCGCAGGAAGTCGGTGCCACTGATGAGAACGCGCTCTGTCTTGCGGCGGACATTCGGCGGGATGCCGATGTGGATCGCGTTTTTGACGAAACCATTCAGCGGTTCGGTCGAGTTGATTTGCTCTTCAACAACGCCGGAGTAGGTGCGCCGGCGGTTGATATTGATGAGCTGGATGTCGAGCACTGGCGGGCGGTGATGGAGACCAATATCCACGGCGCGGTCATGTGCGCCCGTCGGGCATTTGGCCAAATGAAGAAGCAAAGCCCCAAGGGAGGTCGGATCATCAACAACGGATCGATCTCCGCCTATGCGCCCCGCGTGAACAGTTTGCCGTACACAGTCAGTAAGCATGCCATGTCGGGGTTGACGCGCAGTCTCGCGCTCGACGGCCGGGCGCATGATATTGCCTGCGGACAAATCGATATCGGTAATGCCGAGACCGATTTAACGCAGCGCATGAAGGCCGGCATCCGACAGGCAAACGGAAGCACAATGGTTGAGCCCTTAATGGATGTTGCTCACGTGGCGACCAGCGTGCTGCACATGGCGAATCTGCCGCTGGATACCAACGTGCTCTTCATGAATGTGATGGCACGCGATATGCCGTTCGTGGGTCGCGGATAAGCGTAACGTTCAGTACCTTTAAAGATGCCGCTAACAAAGCCCAGCCTCGAAAGCCTGCAGGCGATACGGCAGGCCTTCGCGAGCCATGATTTTTCTGACGCGGATCTTTCTGAACTCGTGACTCCCAAGCTGGGACTGATCACGGGTTTCGAGGATCTCATGAAGGAGATTGAGAAACTGCGGGCCGTTGACCTCGGGTCCACTGCACCGGCGCTCGGCATGACCCCAAACGCAAGTCCGTCGCATGAGGACTGATCTACTCGGTTGGGCGAGCGTTAGTGAATTGAGTGCTGCCCTGGGGTCGGGTGACCTCAGCTGTGCCGAAGTGGTCGATGGATGCATGGCGCGCATCAGCGCGTTGAATCCATCAGCCATTGCTTTTATTGATGTGTATGAGGTTGAAGCGCGTGCCCGGGCCGCTTGGCTTGATCAGCATGGGTTGGCCCACCCGCTGCGCGGTATTCCCTACGCACTTAAAGATCTCATCGATATCAAGGGTCATCGTACAAGCGCAGGCTCGGCGGTCTTTGCAGACCATATTGCAGAAAACGACGCCGAGGTGGTAACCCGATTAGATAGAGCGGGCGGCGTTTGTTTGGGCAAGGCGAATCTTCACGAGTTTGCTTACGGAGCCACGGGTGAGAATCAATTGTTTGGTACAGCGGTTAACGCTTACGACTCAAGTCGCCTTGCCGGTGGTTCTTCAAGCGGTTCCGCTGCGGCGGTTGCCTGGGGTTTAGTGCCGTTCGCGCTCGGCACGGATACCGGAGGTTCGGTGCGCTCGCCGGCGGCGCTGAGTGGGCTTGTGGGTTTAAAGCCCACCTATGGTCGGCTGCCGATGGACGGCGTCGTGCCTTACAGCTGGTCACTGGATCATCTGGGCATACTGACGCGAAGCGTGAGTGATTGCGCCGCCGTGTTTGGGGCATTAACCGATTCCAACAACTCGGGCGAATCTTCGGGTGGAGGGCACACCCTGAGCGCATGGGCGTCAAGGATCTCAAGTACAGCGCTCAGGGGCAAGACCATTGGCGTGCCCCGCGAATTTTTCTTTGATAACGTGGATCAGGAGATTCTTGCGGCGACCGAGAGTGTTATCGATTTTTTGAAGCGAGAAGGCGTTAGCGTAAAAGAGGTGGCCACACCGGATCTTCGTTTTGCGCGGACCGTTTCGTTGACGATTCAGATGCCTGAGGCCCTGAGTTTTCATATGCCCTGGCTTGAAAAACGCCCTGAGGCCTATGGGGAGGATTTTCGGACAGGCTTGGCTCTGGGCCAGCAGCTTTTAGCGGAACACTATGTTCGGGCGAAGCGTTTTATGACGATCTATCGGCAAGAGGTGGATCGCGCGTTTGAGACTGTGGATGCGTTGATTACGCCGTCAACGCCAATTGTTGCCCCAAAGATTGGTACGATCGACGTGAGCACTAATGGAGTGACCGAGCCGGTGGGAAATGCCATGATGCGATTTACAAACTTTTTTAATACCACGGGACATCCGGCTATTTCGGTGCCATCAGGCATACACAGCAGCGGATTGCCCATGGGCGTGCAGCTGGTGGGTAGAGCGTTTGGCGAGTGGGAGCTTTTTGCTTTCGCACAGGCGATTAACGTCGAGCCCGCATTCAAGCTTCCCCGACCGGCGGTGTAGGGCGAGCGTAATCAAACAGGGGTAAAACATGCATTCCAATCCATTCACCGATGCCGAGCTTGACCGTCGACTGACTGCGACGCGACAAATCATGGACGCGCGCGGACTTGATCTCATTTTTTTGAGCGCCCCGGAGCATGTCTTTTACCTAACCGGGCTGGATCACTGGGGATACTTTGCGCCGCATGTTTTGATTGTTCCGGCGGCGGGAGATCTCACGCTGGTTACTCGTGCGATGGAACATGTCGCGATCCGCAATCAAGTCCGAAACGCCGCGTTCGTGGGCCACCCCGATACCGAGACCGCGGCCGATGTGGTTATTCGATTACTCAAAGACCATGTTTCCGGAAAGTCGATTGGCATTGAGTCTGCATCCGCCGGTATGTCGCTTGCTATGGGCCAGGCTCTTCAGGCAGGCCTAGTTGGTGCGCGCTGGATCGATATCACGGGCGTGCTGGATGAGATGCGCCTGGTCAAGTCTATTGAGGAGCAGGGCTTTATGCGTCGTGCGGCCGCCGCTGCC
>Ga0208547_1002330_pt1 | contig 10223 bp, 11 predicted proteins | sample DEB08_DNA_5_FD_185501 | JGI IMG/M metagenome (GOLD analysis project Ga0208547, IMG submission 185501) | Aqueous microbial communities from the Delaware River and Bay under freshwater to marine salinity gradient to study organic matter... | ecosystem: Environmental > Aquatic > Marine > Coastal ... | reverse complement strand
AGGCGGTGGGGCCGCGGCGCGCGGGGCGCCGTCTCCCACGGCCGCTCCTCGCGATCCGGCGGCAGCGCGTCCGGCGCGGTCCCGCCGTGCCAGGCGGGGTCGAGCGCGTCGAGCAGGCCGTGGACGACCAGGGCCGTCGCGCCCCAGAGCAGGTCCCCCGACCGGAGCCGCCACGCCCAGCCGGCGCGGCCGCGTCCGACGGCCGGCGTCCGACGCCATCGGGCGGGGTCGCGGAGGTCGGCGAGCTCGACCTCGAGCACGGCCGCGACCTCGTCCGGGTCGGGGCGCAGGGGGTGGGGCCGCTCCCACCACGCGACGACGGGCACGATCCAGAACCGCGAGGGCGGGACGTGGAACGTCGGGCCGGCGCCGAGGACCGCGACGCCGTCCCCCGCCAGTCCGACCTCCTCCGCGGCCTCGCGGAGCGCCGCGGCCGTCGGCGTCTCGCCGGCCTCGATGCGCCCGCCGGGCAGCGCGACCTGGCCCGGGTGCGAGCGCAGGTCGGCGCGCCGCCGCGTCAGGACCAGCCGCGGCCCCGTCGGCCCCTCGGAGAGCAGCACCAGGACCGCCGCGGTCCGCGCGGTCGGCGGCGGCGTCCGGTCCGCGGCCGGCACCGCCGCCAGCGCGGCCACGAGCCGGGCCGGCGGTGGGACCGCGCTCACGCGAGCAGCCCCCGGGCGACCGCGTCGAGCGAGTCCGCCTCGCTGACGATGACCGCGTCGAGGCCGAGCCGCGCGACGACGCCGGCCAGCACCAGCGCACCACCGTGGAGGACCTCGGCCCGACCGGGCTGCACCGGACCGCGCGCGGCCCGCCCCGCCACGGTGCCGACGACCAGCCCGTCGGTCAGCGCGGCCAGCGCGGCGGCGGGCAGGACGGCGCCGTGGATGCGACCCTCGTCGTAGCGGTCGAGGCCGAGGTGCAGGGCGGCGAGCGTCGTCGCCGTCCCCGCGACGCCGACGAGCGTCCCGACCCGGCCCGGTCCGGCTCCGATCTGGGCGCCGGCGGCGGCCAGCTCGGCGAGGCCCGCCTCGAGCACGTCGGCGACGACGGCCCGGGCGGTCGCGACCTCGTCCGGCGTCGGCGGGTCCGCGGCGAGCGCCCGCTCGGTCAGCCGGACGCAGCCGAGCTGCAGCGACACCGCCGCGACGGGCCGCGGGCCGCCGTCGGTCGGACCGACGACCAGCTCGGTCGACCCGCCGCCGACGTCGACCACGACGACCGGCGGGACCGTCGGCACCGCCAGCGCCGCGCCGGTGAACGCCAGAGCCGCCTCCTCCCGGCCGTCGATGACCTCGACGGGGACGCCGAGCGCTGCGGCGGCCGGGACGAGGAACCGCTCGCGGTCGGCGGCGTCACGGACGGCCGACGTCGCGACGACGCGGACCCGGTCCGGCCCGGTCGCGACCCCGAGCCGCTCCCACGTCGCCCGGAGCCCGGTCAGGGCCGCGACGGTGCGGTCGATCGCGGCGGGGTCGAGACGCCCCGTGGCGTCCACCCCGGCGGCCAGACGGGTCGTGACGATGTCCCGCCGCAGCCGGGCGCCGTCCGGCCCGAGCACCAGCAATCGGACCGAGTTCGAACCGACGTCGACGCCGGCGACGGCGCCGCCGTTCATCGGCCGTCCGGCGCGGTGACGGCGCGGTCGACGGGGGCGTCCCCGACCGCGACGCAGGGCGCGGGACAGGCCAGCGGCGCGATCGCGTCGACCGCCTCGGCCCCGACCGCGTTGTCGCCGGTCGCGAGGTGGTGCGCCGCATGGACGTGCAGGCACTTCACGCGGTCGGGCAGGCCCCCGGCCGTCGGGGCGCCGGGGAGCGGCGGCTCCGGGGCGCCGAGCCGGTCGCGGAACGCGACGTACCGCGCGGCGGCGGCGGTCTGGACCGCCGCGAGGTCCGGGTCGGCCACCAGCCGCGCGTTCAGGTCGACCATGCGGTGCTCGGCCTCGAGCCGACCGACGGCCGAGCGGGCCAGCGGACAGGTCAGCCAGAACACCGTCGGGAACGGCGTGCCGTCCTCCAACCGGGGTCGGACGCGCACGACCGTCGGCAGGCCGTGACCGCAGCGGTGGACGACCGCGGGACGGCCGCGGGCCGGACGTCCGAGCTGCGCCCCGATCAGGTCGACCGTCGCGGCGTCCGCCTCGGGCGCCGCGAGCGCCGCGTCGTAGGACGCGTCCGGGTCGCGCCGGAGCGCGTCGCGCATCACCGCCCCCGCCGCGGACGCGTCAGGAGCCGACGCGACCGCGCTTCTGCCGACGGGCCTCGCCCTGGATCATCTGGGACTTGTGCATGAAGCGGCGCAGGCGCTTGTTGAAGTCCTTGTCCAGCTTCGAGCGCAGGTTCGCCGTCTGCTCGTCGGCCCACGCGGGGTCGGCGCGCTTGATGGAGAGGTCGACCTTGCCGTCGTCCTTGATGTCGACGACCTTGACCTCGACCTCGTCGCCCTCGGCGAGGTAGGCGTAGATGTTGTCCACGTAGTCGAGCGCGACCTCGGAGACGTGCACGAGGCCCGTCACGACCTGGTCCCCGACGGGGACCTCGACGAACGCGCCGTACTCCTCCAGCCGGACGACCTTGCCCTTGACGATCTCTCCCAGCAGCGCGACCAACTCCTCTCGGGTGCTCGGGGTCGCCGGACGGCGACCCACCTCCTCCGACCGGCCCGCGGGCGCGGGACGGCGCCGCCGGGGGCGGCACGGGTCCGTGGGGAGGGCGCCGGGACCCCGGCGCGGATGCGAGGGTACGGGACGGGCGGGACGGCGGCCGGTCGCGCCCGGCCGGGACCCGTCAGGGGGCGACGAGGCGCCGGATGGCCGCGAGGAGCCGGTCCAGCGGTCCGGGCGGCTCCTCGGCGACGGGGAGGGGCGGCTCGGCGATCAGCGGCCGGTCCGTCTCGGGCGGGACGAGGACGTACGGGACCTCGCCCCGCCGGACCAGGCCCTGCTGCTCGCGGGCCAGCAGCTCGATCGTCAGCGGGTCCTCGAGGTCCTCGACCCGCTGCTCGAGCCGGGCGTTCTCGGCGGCGAGGGCGGCCCGCTGCTCCTCGAGCAGGGCCACGCGGGCGTCGGCGTCCCGGCGGTTCGCCAGCGGCTCGGCGAGGACGCCGGCCCCGAACAGCACCACGAGGACGACGGCGACCCCCAGCACGAGGTCGCCGACGCGAACCCGACGCCGGGCGGTCGGGCGGCTCACCGGCGCGCCCGCGGGAACGCCGCCGCGCCCGGGTACCGCGCGGCGTCGCCGAGCTGCTCCTCGATGCGGAGCAGCTGGTTGTACTTCGCGACGCGGTCGCTGCGGGCCGGGGCGCCGGTCTTGATCTGACCGGCATCGACGGCGACGGCGAGGTCGGCGATGGTCGCGTCCTCGGTCTCGCCCGAACGGTGGCTGACCATCGCGGCCCAGCCGGCGCGCTGCGTCAGCGCGACGGTGTCGAGCGCCTGCGTCAGCGTCCCGATCTGGTTCACCTTCACGAGGACGGCGTTCGCGGCCCGCAGGTCGATCGCCCGCCGGACGAAGGCGGGGTTCGTGACCAGGAGGTCGTCGCCGACCAGCTGCACGCGGTCCCCGAGCCGCTCGACGAGGAGCCGCCAGCCGTCCCAGTCCTCCTCGGCCAGCCCGTCCTCGATCGAGACGATCGGGTACCGGTCGACGAGGTCCGCCCAGAGGTCGACCATCTCCGCGGTCGAGAGCACGCGGCCCTCGCCCTCGAGGTGGTAGGCGCCGTCCCGGTACAGCTCGCTGGTCGCGGGGTCCAGCGCCAGCGCGACGTCGGCGCCGGGCTCGTACCCGGCCCGCCCGATCGCCTCGACGAGGAGGTCCAGCGCCGCGGCGTTCGACGGCAGATCGGGCGCGAAGCCACCCTCGTCGCCGAGACCGGTCGAGAGACCGCGCTCCTTCAGCAGCGCCCCGAGCGCGTGGTAGACCTCGGCGCCGGTCCGCAGCGCCTCGGCGAACGTGCCGGCGCCGACCGGCACGATCATGAACTCCTGGAGGTCGACGTTGGTGTCGGCGTGGCTGCCGCCGTTCAGGACGTTCATGCAGGGCACGGGCAGCGTGTGCGCGTTCGGGCCGCCGAGGTAGGCGTGCAGCGGCAGGCCGACCGCGGCCGCCGCGGCGCGGGCGGTCGCGAGCGAGACGCCGAGGACGGCGTTCGCGCCGAGGTGCGACCGGTCGTCGGTGCCGTCGATGGCGATGAGGAGGGCGTCGAGCCCGCGCTGGTCGGTCGCGTCACGACCGACCACCGCCGGCGCGACGTGCTCGGCGACGTTCGCGACCGCGCGGCGCACGCCCTTCCCGCCGTACCGGGCCGGGTCGCCGTCGCGGAGCTCGACCGCCTCGTGCGCCCCGGTCGAGGCCCCGGACGGGACGGCGGCGCGGCCGAGGGTCCCGTCCGCCAGTCGGACGTCGACCTCGACGGTGGGGTTGCCCCGCGAGTCCATGATCTCGCGGGCGCGGACGTCGACGATGGTGGGCACGGATCCCCCTGGCTGCCGTCCGGAGCCGGCCGGTGCGGATCGCGACGGGCGACGCGACGGGACCGTGGCCCCGCGGAGGACGCTACGCCGGGGGGTGGACCGGGGCAACGACCGGCGGCCGGGTCAGCGCGGCCGGTCGGACTCCTCGGGGAGGCGCCACATCCGGCGCCACGCGATCGCGCCGGCGAGTCCCAGGACCTGCCCGACGACCATGCGCCGGCCGCGGTGCGGCGGTCCGGCCAGCCAGCCCAGCGCCGCCCCCGCCGTCATCGCGGCGAGCGCCACGACGGTGTCGGTCGGGAACGGCGGACGCCCGTCGGGCCGCGGGGGCGGTCCGGCCGGGTCCCAGCCGGCGAGGACGTCCTCCCCGGCGGCGCGCGCGACGTCGCTCATGGCGCCGAGGCTACTGGCCGGGCCACACCGGCGGTCGGGCGTCGGCCGGCGCGGCCAGCGCCGCCTCGGCGTCGGCGCGGAGGCGGGCCGCCGCCGCGCGTCCGACCGCGTCGGCCTCGAGCCCGAGCGCGGCGGCGAGTCCGGCGACCTGGACGACGAGCCGGCCCAGCAGCGCACCGGCGGCCTCCGCGTCGTCGGCGGCGTCGGCGGCCACGGCGGCCGCGGTCGCCGCGAGGTCGGCCCGGACCGTCGCGGCGTCCGTCGGGACCAGTCCCTCGCGGCGGAGCCGACGGAGCAGGGCGTCGAGCAGCGCCAGGCCCGGCATCGCGGTCGGGACGCCGTCGAGCGGGCCCCGACCACCGCCCTCGGCGGCCTTGATCGCGTCCCAGGACCGCTGCACGCCGTCGGCGTCCTCGGGCCGGTCGGCGTCGCCGAAGACGTGGGGGTGACGGCGGACCAGCTTGGCGGCCAGCCCCCCGGCGACGTCGTCGACGGCGAACGCGCCCCGCTCCGCCGCGATGCGGGCGTGGAACAGGACCTGGAGCAGCACGTCGCCGAGCTCCTCGCGGACCGCGTCGTCGTCCCCGCCCGAGATCGCGTCGAGCAGCTCGTAGGTCTCCTCGACGAGGTACCGCGCGAGGCTGGCGTGGTCCTGCTCGAGGTCCCAGGGGCAGCCGGCGTCGGGGTCGCGGAGGCGGTCCATGACCGCGACGGCGCGGAGCAGCTCGGTGCCGGGCGGGATCGGGGCGAGGAACACCAGCTCGATCTCGACGTCCTGCGCCGCGACCATCCCCGAGAGCGCCGGCGCGAGACCGCGCTCGTCGTCCTCGAGCAGGTAGACGACGGCGCCGTCCGCCACCGCGGCGGCGACCAGGGCCTTCGCGAGGCGCCGGTCGTCCGGGCCGCCCGGCCGCGTCAGCAGCAGGTCGTCGCGACCCAGCGGCGCCGGCGCGAGCGGCGCCAGCTCGAGCCCGGCCGCGGCCAGCATCGGGGCGGCGGGATGCGCGGACGGGTCCCGGCAGAGGACGGTCCCGGCGGCGGAGAGCGCCTGCCAGGCGGGGGCCGGGAGCAGCCCCGGCAGGAGGTCGCTCGTCTCGACGAGGACGACCCGGCCGCCGGTGCTCACCAGCGGTCCGCGCCGACCGCCTGCGGCGCGGTCACCGCGCCGGCGACGCCGTCCCAGACGCCGACGCGGGACGCGACGGTCACCTCGGCGGCGGCGACGGCGCCCCCGAGGATCGCGTCGAGCTCGGGGCCGACGAGCCGGCGCCGTTCGGCCGAGGGCAGGTCCGCGACGGCGGTCGACGCCTCGGCGACGACCTCGATGACGTGGAACCCGAACTGCGTCTCGACGGGGTCGAGGACGGTGTCGAGTCGCGCGTCCCAGACGGCGGCGTCGAACTCGGGCACGAACGCGCCGCGCTCGCGCTCGCCGAGCAGCCCGCCCTGCGCGGCGCTGCCGGGGTCGGTCGACCGCTCGGTCGCGAGCGCGGCGAAGTCGGCCCCGTCCGCGAGCAGGGCGACGATCTCGTCCGCCTCCGCGGCGGTCTCGACGAGGATGTGCCGCGCCGTGCGCGTCTCGAGGGTCCGGTCGCCGAGGAGGTCGGTCGTCAGCACGTCCAGCGCCGCCTCGGTCGTGAGGAACACCTCCTCGTAGAACCCCTGCGGGTACCCGATGTCGGCCAGCGTCGCGGCCAGCGCCTCGGCCCCGCCGACCTGCTCCTCGACCTCGACCGCGACGGCCGCGACGGCCGCGTCGTCGACGACGAGACCGCGGTCGGCCAGGACCCCGAGGACGATGCGGTTCTGGAGCAGCCGGGACAGGAGGTCCCGCTGCACGGCGACCTCGTCCAGCGCCGGGTTGGCGTCCGTCGCCGTCCGGACCCAGTCCTCGAGCTGCGCCGAGGGGACCTCGTCCCCGTCCACGGTCGCGACGGCGCCGCGGGGCGGCTCGCCGCCGCAGGCGGCCAGGACGAGGGCCGCGGCGAGCACCGCGACGGCACGACGGGGACGGCGGTGCACGGGGCCTCCGGGGTGGGGACGGGACGACGACGCGGACGTCGACGGTGACCGAGTCTAACGGTCGTGCCCGGACCGACCCGGGGCCGCGGACCCGACGACGCCCCGCACCCCTAGGCTGCCGCCATGGCGTCGGACCCGCACGAGACGGTCGCGGACCTCCTGCACCGCGACGGCCAGCGGTACACGCGGGCGCGGCGGGGCCTGGTCAGGACGCTGCTCGGGCTGACGCGGCCCGCGACCATCGCCGAGCTCGGCACCATCGACCCGGGCCAGTCGCAGAGCTCGCTGTACCGGAACCTCGCCGTGCTCGAGCGGTGCGGTGCGGTCCACCGGCTCTCCTCGGTGGACGGGGTGGCGCGGTTCGAGCTGTCCGAGGACCTCTCGCACCACCATCATCATCTGGCCTGCGAGGGCTGCGGCCGGATGGAGGACGTCGTCCTCCCCGACGGCCTCGAGTCGACGCTGCACCGGATCACGGCCGACCTCGGTGACGAGCACGGGTACGAGGTCCACCGCCACGCGCTCGAGCTGGTCGGACGGTGCGCGGACTGCCGGACTTCAGACGGCTGACGCGACCCCGGGCCGCACCGCCCGGAGCAGGCGCTGCGCGGCCTGGACGACGAAGAACCCGGCGACGCTGATCCCGGCGATCGTCGCCGAGGTCGCCGTGCCCGCGTGGTAGCTGACGAGCAGCCCGGCGACGACCGCGACCGTCCCGAACGCGACCGCGACCAGCATCACGAGGGGCACGCGGCGGACGACCAGGACCGCCGTCGCCGGCGGCGCGATCAGGAACGCCATCACCAGCAGGGTCCCGACCGCACGGAAGGCGGTCACGACGACCAGGGCGATCAGCGCCAGCATCGCCACGTGCGCCAGCCCCGGCCGGAGCCCGAGCACCCGCGCCTTCGCCGGGTCGTACGCCAGCGCGAGGAACGCGCGGTGCCCGACGGCGGCGGCGACGATCGAGACCGTCGCCGCGACCACCAGCACCGTCAGCTGCCCCGGCCGGATCCCGATCGGGTCCCCGAACAGGATCGCGGTGAGGTCGCCCGCGTACGCGCCACGGGCCGAGATGATCGCGACGCCGAGCGCGAGCAGTCCGACGAAGGCCAGCCCGATGCCGGTGTCCTCCCCCACCCGCCGTCCCGACGTCGCGGTCGCGACGACGGCGACGAGGACGACGGCCCCGAGCCCTGCCCCCAGGGTGAGGTCGACGCCGACGAGGTACGCCAGGGCGATGCCGGGCAGCACGCCGTGGGCCAGGGCGTCGCCCATGAACGCGAGCCCGCGGACGACGACCCAGGTCCCGATCGGCGCGCTGGCGACGACGGTGAGCACGCCGGCCGCCAGGGCCGTCCGCATGAAGCCGTAGGCGAACGGCTCGGTCACCACCTCGAGCACGGGGCCCTCCGGTCGCACCCGGCGGCGACGCTACCCACGGCGGCCGGTCGGCCCGTGGGGTCGCGCCGTCAGTCGAGCAGCGCGCTCACGATCAGGCCGGCGTCGGTCCGGAGCATCCCGACGTACGTCTCGGCGCCGCTCCCGGCCGGCCCCAGGGACCCGGTGTGCAGCGTGACCACCGTGACCGCGGGGGCGCCGCGGACGACGGCCTCCTCGGCCAGCGCCATCGCGAGGGCGTCGCTGTCGGTCGTCTCGGCGAGCACGACGTCGACCCCCTCCGCGACGAGCAGGTCGGCCAGCGCGGCGAACGCCGCCGGATCCGTCTCGGCGGAGGTCGAGCTGCCCGGGACGACGGTCGCGACGATCTCGAACCCGTAGCGGTCCGCGAGGTACCCGAGCGAGTCGTGGTTCGTCACGAGCTTCCGACGGTCCGCCGGGACGGTGGCGTACAGCGCCGCGAGCTCGGCGTCGAGCGCCTCGAGCTCGGCGCGGAGCCCGGCGGCGCGCGCGGCCCAGTCGACCTCGGGACGCAGCTCGGCGAGGGCGTCCGCGACCAGCTCGCCGGCCGTCGCCGCCCGGAGCGGGTCGAACCAGAAGTGCGGATCGAGCTCCCCGTGCGCGTGCTCGTCGGCCTCGTCGTGCGCGTGCTCGTCGTCGTGCGCGTGGTCGTCCTCGTCGCCGTGGTCGTGCGCGTCCGCGGCGAACGGGATCGGGTCGAGCTCCGGCGAGACCTCGAGGACCCGGACGCCGTCCGCGACCGCCGCGTCGAGCGCGGCGAGCAGTCCCTCCTCCAGCATCAGCCCGTTCGCGACCACGAGGTCGGCGTCCCGCATCGCGGCCGCGTCGGCCGCCGAGGCGGCGTAGCCGTGCGGATCGACGCCGGGTGCCATGAGCACGCGGACCGTGCCGTCCTCCCCGACGATCGGGGCGACGAGGTCACCGAGGATCGACGTCGTGACCACGACCTCGACGGGATCCGGCGCGTCGGACGTGGTGGCCGGAGCCGACCCCGCCCCGGGGGCGGGGTCCGCGGCGGGCGCGGGCGTCTCCGCCGCGCCGGTGCAGGCCGCCAGGGCCAGCGCGGCCGCGGCGAGCGCGACGGCGCGGAGGGTGCGGGACGGACGGGAGGTGCGGGACATCGACGGCTCCTGGGGCGACGTGCGGCCGGGGTCGCGGGGGCATACTATTGGGAATGGTTCCTATTCGCAACTCGGGCGACCGGTCGTACGCTCCCGGACCCACCGGAGGACCCGTGGACCCGACCCCGCGCCCCACCGGAGCCGCCGGCGACGCCGCCACGGCCGGCCCGGCCGTCGAGCTGGACGGCGTCTGCCTCCGGTTCGGCCGGGTCGAGGCGCTCCACGACGTCACGCTGACGGTCCCCCGCGGGGCGAGCGTCGCCGTCATCGGCCCCAACGGCTCGGGGAAGTCGACGCTGCTCGGCGTCCTCTCGGGCCTGCTGCACCCGCAGGAGGGGACGGTCCGGGTGCTCGGCACGACGGTCCCCCGGGCCCGCGCCCGGATCGCGCACGTCCTCCAGTCGACGCAGGTCCGCGCGGAGGTCCCGCTGACCGTCCGCGAGGCCGTGCGGATGGGGACCTACGCGACGCTGGGGCTCGTCGGCCGGGGCGGGGCCGCGGTCCGGGACCGCGTCGACGCGGCGCTCGACCGGCTCGGGATCGCCGACCTCGCCGACCGCCAGCTGCCCGAGCTCTCCGGCGGCCAGCGCCAGCGCGTCTTCGTCGCGCAGGGCCTGGTGCAGGAGGCCGACCTGCTGCTGCTCGACGAGCCGGTCGCCGGCCTCGACCCGCCGACGCAGGAGGTCATCGCCCGCGTCGTCCGCGACGAGCGCGCCGCCGGGCGGACGGTCGTCACGACCACGCACGACGTCGGCGCGGCGGCGACGAACGACCTCGTGCTGCTGCTC
>Ga0208547_1002328_pt1 | contig 10228 bp, 2 predicted proteins | sample DEB08_DNA_5_FD_185501 | JGI IMG/M metagenome (GOLD analysis project Ga0208547, IMG submission 185501) | Aqueous microbial communities from the Delaware River and Bay under freshwater to marine salinity gradient to study organic matter... | ecosystem: Environmental > Aquatic > Marine > Coastal ... | reverse complement strand
TTAGCATTAGTATCTCCAACAAAGATACGTAACTATCCTTAACGTTGAAGGGCAGGTTATCAAGGGAATCCAGCACCATCGTTACCATAAACATTGACATAAGCGCAATCAAAGTAGCTGGTCTGATGAGCTTTGCGAGCTTCACATCCCCGCCCATGTCTGCTTTCCATCTCTCCGTAACGTTGTTCTGGAATGCGATCTCTGCGTCGATCTTAGCCTTGGCTTCAGCTGGGTCTATGCCTGGCTCTTTGTCGAGCAGGTTCTTTACAACACCAAGCGCACCCTGATCTGGGAGCAAGTCCCCGACAGTGTCGAGGATGCCTGGCGCTTTCTGCTTCAACCATCCGCCAAGGGCGGTGTCTTTGATCTTAGTTTCCTCTGAGTTTTTCATGCAGTGCGTTGTATTCCATGATTAGTATGCGCTCTTTCTCTTGCAGCTCAGCAGATCTGTTTACACGTTCGATGTATGGGAGATCCTGCGCCGCTCTTCTTTCCTTGCGAAGAACCTTGAGCTTCTTCTCTATGCTCTTAAGTTTGTTGTTCAGCTTGACGATGCCTTGGTATCTATCGATGCTCTTGTCGTCTGCTTCTTTACGCTCCTTATACAGCTGCTGTACTTGCTCTTTGTTGTCGTCGTACAGGTCAAAGTCATAGTACTTAGATGGCTCTCCATACACCTTGCGTAGGAATGGAATCTCGTTTGCTTCCATCTTAACCTTTTCGCCAGTTCGAATCATCTCTTTGATGTTGTACGCTCCAGTAACACCTCGCATGGTAAACTGTCCGAGACCTCCGATGTAGTACTCGAACGGATACCAGAATAAGTCTGGATTGACGTCAAAGCTTCCGCTCACCATCTGGCTGCCTCCAGTAGCGCTGTTCATCCACTGGAAGAAATCCTTGAAGAATTCAGGAGATCTAAACGCAAGCTCAGACTCAGGCTTCTTTGCCCCTACAGGGAACTGCTCTCTGTAAACCTTAGAACCGAAGTAAGTCTCGTTAACAGCCATCTCGATGAGTGGCTTGATCGTGGTCGGAGCAAGACCCTTGGCAATGTACTTGGCGAAGTTCTCGGATTGTCCGAAGCTGATCGGTGAGAATGAACTCAAAGCGGAGTTAGCTACGAACCACAAGGCATCATCAGCATCTCTCTGTCCAGCCATGGTTTCTGCAATGGCTGTACCCATATTAGAGAATAAGTTGTACCCGTATGGAAGCGGTATCTTAATGTAGTTCTTCCCGTCATACATCATGATGAGGTTGCGCTCCTTTTCGTAGTCAGGAATTTTGTTGTAGAACAACTCACCATCTTCGTCCTCGTCAGACAAAGCCATGTTAATCATAGCCAACATACCAGAAACCAATCCCAAACCGATTACGATTCTTTGCGGACCACTAAGCTGCTTGCTGATACTGCCATCAGGGTTTTCAACCTGCTTCATTTTTACAAGCGAACGTGCAATCCTTGCCGTACCTTGGATAGAGGCATTGAAGAACAAGTAGTATGCATTAGCAACAGCTCCCCACTCACCAGACTTGTTGAAGTTTACGGTGATGTTCTTCGCAAGCTGAGCTGCATCTGCTCTAGAGGCACCAGCCTCTCTTGCTTCGATGTAAGCAGAGAGTCTGATGCTGTTCTCGAAAGCATCGTTTATATTCTCAATGTGCTGGAGAGAGTTTTTCTCCATCCACTTGATGGCTTTTTTAGCCTTGTTCTTCTCGCTTGTCTCGTTATTGAGATCGGCAGCAATATCTTGAAGAGGTTTGATGAAGCCCCATCCAGTCTGACCCCCGTCCTCTTTAAATTCACTGAGATACTTGGCGGTAACCGCATCCAATCCCTTGCCCATGACCTCGCCTTTAATCAAAGCCTTAAGAGTCTGCGGTGTGCGCGTAATAATCTTACGCGCTACAGCGTGCTTGTCTTTTATAGCTCCATCTGGAAGGTCGGCTTCAGCTATAGCGTTTGGAATAGCAGAGAGAATGTCTCGTGAGAAGTTAGAGATAATAAACTCTGGGTTTCTCGTAGTAAATGCAGATCTCAAGAAGTTTGCTGGGACTGCCATAAGCTTTGACAAAGCGTCAAGCTTCTGGACTCCCATCCCTTTCAAGTTCTTCGCGAGAGATGAATCCTTGAAGATGATAAACTTCTGCTCCCCGTTTATTCTAACGCCTACAGCTCTGTCTGGGTCGCTGACAGGGATGTTGTCAGATGTATTCCAAAGCTTCGTGTTTGGATTCTTAGAAACAAGATTGAACAAAGACTGAAGGGCTTCATTTCTACGCGCTTTAATCTTCACGGCGCCATTCTGCTGAATAACCTGTGCAACAATATTGTCCGCGATAGTCTTTCTTCCCTTAGCTTTCTTTGTGGTTGAGCCCTTGACGTGGAAGCCAACACCTCCAGTAGGATACGGGTAGTTGTCTACATCTTTTGAGTCGGTTGCCAACCCCCCAAGAGGGACATAATGCTTGAACATCTTCTCAAATGAATCTATTCTAGCATCTGATTCAAGCCCGAACTTTCTCATTGTGTCGCGAGTATCTTGTGAGATCTCGTCAACGATAGCGGCGGACTTTTCTAGCGCCGCTATCTGTTCTTTAGTAAATGACGAAAGGATATCAGCAGCCTCTTGATCCGTCATACCAGATCCATTCTCCACGCCATCTCTGTCCTTAAGCATAGCGTTTCTTTCCGCAGCATGTCGAGCGTACATGTAATCGGTAAGCACGCCAGAATCAACTTTTCCGTCTACGAATGACTTCTTGAGGTCTTGAACTTTGCCTTCAAGCTTTTCAAGGTCATTATGTGCCTTTCCGTACATCAACTCCTCTGCGCGCTTAAAGTTCTGATCGTCTTCAACTCTAGTGCCGCGTGCTGCTTCGATGTCCTCCTGCATCATCATGATAGGAGCGAACTTGTCTTGGAACTTAAGACGAATCCAATCAAACTGTTGCTGCAATGCTGATCTCTCGCGTGGTGCCCAGCTATTGTCCATCACAGAATCAAGATCCTCGACAGAATTTAGAACTGTAGACTCATCTAGGTTAAGCTCAACTATGCCTTGTGCCTTACCAGAGATAGCCTGTCTAAGCTTAGATATTTCTTCCTTCTGTCTTTTTGCTTGGTCTTTAAGAGCGTTAGCTAGTATCTTGATTCTTGCTTTAGCCTCTTCAACCCTAACTGTATCTCCGCTTTTCAGAGCATCGGCTAGTTCTGTTTCTACGGCCTTAATCTCTCGCTCCGTATCAAGAGGACTCATACGTACGTCTCTCTTTCCACTCTCGCGGATTATAACGTCTACTTGCTTTTGCCCAGACTCCATCTCGGTGATCTGCCTATCGATGTCTTCGATAGTTGCATTTTTCTCTTTGACTTTAGCCTTAGCTGCAGCTCTTACAAACGGAATTGACTTCGGCAAACCGTAGTATGAAGACCCAGCAACAGATGTAACTGCAAACGGGAAAGGTCTACCTTCTACCTTCTGGATTTTAAGGCCAGTAGCGAGAACTGATTTGCCACTAGCATCTTTTTTCGTTTCGAAATATATCTCTCTGTATGAAACGATATCTGCTGTAGGTACGCCCTTAAGGTTTTCCGATGTAAGCTGAGTCTTTATGTCTTCTGCAGACAAGCCAAGTTCTCTTGCGACTTCTTTAGTAAAAAGCTTCGATATGATAGCCCCATTCTTTCTGATAGAAGTATCTTGCGCAGCCTCACCCTCTTTCTTCATGCCGTTCATGAAGTCAATAAACTGTTGCTTACCAAAGTATTCGAAGTCTGGGAAAGCGTACTGCACGCCGTCTTTCTCTACAGTGAAAAAAGGAACAGTTCCTTCCAAGTCAGTAGCATCGTGACCACCGTAAGTCTTAACTACTGCGTCTATAAGACCCTTAACTTCATTTGAAAAGTCTTTATTTCCAAGGTCTGATGTGACCATAGATCGAACAGAGCTTGCAAGAGCCCCAAGAACTCCGCCTTGGTCCGTCTCACTAATGGATTCAAAGCGAACAGTTATGGCGTCGATGGCTCTTGGATTTGACAGAACGCTGTCACCCTGAATCCCGAACCCTACAATTACGGTTATGTCTTCTTGATCTGGATTCTGTTCCGCATATTTACGAGCTGCGTTAAGAACCGCAGTCTTCATCTTAGTGGCATGATCTCTAGAAGAGTGAGAAGAAACAGCGTCAGCAATACCCTCGTAACTAACTCCACTCGTACCTTCTGTCTTGTCGTACTGGATAAGAATCATTGGGCGCCCCACGTGCTCAGACATATCTTTGATCTCGATGTTGTCTGGATGCGTCAATTCAATGCCGTCAGAGTCGTCAACTTTATCCAGAATCATATCTGGATCTACTTCATCTTCAAACTTAGCCGTGTTGTTTGGCGATATAGACTGTAAAAACTCAGTGCCTCTAGCCTCCGCTCCTTCTGCTTGCGTTGATGTACTAGACTCCATGACTTGCTCACGAATCTTTTCGTACTTGCTAATGTTCGGGTCTTTTTTGGAGAGCAGTTCATTCAGATCAGCCAAGGCTTGATCTAGATCTTTTATTCTTTTAGCCGTAACCTCATCAAGAGCCTCTTCTTTATATCTAGCGTCTGCCTCTTTCCGTGAAAGAGTCTTTCTCTCCAATGTGAGATCATAAGATGCTTTGTGATATGCATAAGAGCTTCTAACGTCGCGCTCAGCATAAGAAAACAGCTTAGGCTCCATGTCCAAAACCTCACCATCTCTACCTCTCTTGGGGCTTGGAGTGTTTATTCTTTTAATAGACCCATCGTCTCCTATGTATGTGGCTCCAGTGATGTAGTCATTCTTTCCGTTGCCAGTCTGGAAGGCCCAGTAGTTTCTCCAGTGCCAGTAGTCATTTACACGCACCGACTTCTCATAACCAAAGACTGATAACGTTCCGAATCTATCTGGATACATAACTCTAAAAGACACAACTTTGTCCTTGAGATCTGGATATGATCTTGAAACGCTGTCCATTGCTGACGTTTGTGCGTCAGCTTCGGACTGCGTTTGTACGTTGATTGCAGAGGAAACTTCTGCTCCAGCAACGAACGCCTGCATCACGGCCATAAGGTCTGAATCGGTGCTAATGAAGTATTCATCAGCGTACCTTCCGTACTTCTTGTTGAACAGATCGTTGAAGAAGTCTTTAAGGCGCTGGATCAAGCCTCTCTTTTTGAGTCGGTTCATTCCGTCTGGAGTAGCGTACTCCTCCATGAATGCTACAACAACTTCCTCGTCCAAAATTCTTTGACTAGGCTTTTGTCCCTGCTTGTCTGTATAAGCCTTCTCAATTCTAGATACAAGGCTATTGTATTTGTCTCTACCAATGAGACCCTCTATCTCGTTCAGTATCTGAGTTCTGTACTTGGTGTCGCCAAGAAGATCGTGAATCATGGCGTGCATAAACTCGTGACGAACGTCGTCCACAGAGTTGCCCTTGTGCAGATGGATTTCTTTTGTCTTGGGGTTGTAGAACGCCTTGCTTACTTCGGACCTTTTTGGGTGAGCAGCTCTGAGGTCCTGTACATTTTCATGAAGGCGAACCGTTACTGGCAGCCTCAAACCATTGAGCAGGTTCTTGATTGGTCTTATAAGCTGCGTTGGAATATTTGGTACGTCTTCGTCAGTGATATTGTCTTTTCTGGTAAACGTAAGTGGCTCTGCCTCAGGAACTTTTGCCACATAAGGCTTAGCTTCTGTTGGCTCTGCTTCGTCTTGAGTCATGTCGTCCTCTATCTGTTGAATAGAGATTTCGCCTTCAGAAGGCAGTGACTCTTTAAGAATAGAGTCGAGATTAGCCATTGCTTTGGCAACACCGTCAGCGTCGTTAGCGTTAGTGGCAGCCTGAACTTCACCGAGAGCCTTGCGGAGCTTAGCCTTTCTTGTTTTCATGACTGACAAGCGCTGTTGCAGGAAGTGCATAACCATCAAGTCTCCGTCAGACTCAGGTTCCAAAACAGAAACCGCATCAAAGTCTTCCTGTGTCTCTGCAATGCCCTGATCTAGATCTTCAATCGCGTCTTCAAATCTTTCGATCGGAGTGAGCGTGTTTTCCTTTCCATCAAACTCAGACGTAATGCTAGATCTTCTTCTAATGAGAGAATCAATTTCTTCTTTGGCCTCTGTCTTAGCGTCTTCGTCCGTGATGGTTTCAAGCTGAGCGAGCTTGCGATTAACCAAGAAGTCAATCTTCATAACTTCGTCAAAACCCTCAGGGTTCCTTCTTCTGAGAACCCTGTAGGCTTTCTGTCTGTTCGCCAAACGCTTACGTTCCTTTTGTTGGAGCTCTTGTATTTGACCATCGAGAGTCTTAAGCTCTGCGTCAGACAAATCTTCTGTGGTTGCCCTCTCAACAATCTCTTTGATTTTAGCCATAGTTTTGACGGCCTCCTCGTGAGAAAGGTCTCCTGGCCTGTCAGCCATAAGACGAATGTTTTGATAAGCCCTAACTGGAGCTCCAGCAACTTTAAATGCGCCACCCATAACCAGACCTCCAAGCCCAGCCTCTTTTGTTCTTGCGAGAATTTCAGCCCCACTCAATTCTCTTCCAAGTATGGCCGACTCGGACATAATGGTAGCCAACTCTTGAGATATTTCCTGAGCGCTCTCAGCACTTGCGGCACCGATGAGCTTTGCAGAGCTTCTAGTAACGGCGTTAGCCCCAATAATCTTCCCGAATTTAGAGTTAAGCGGTCCCTTCACAACCTTACCCATAGGGACCACACCAGCTATAGCGCCAAGAACCATGTCTCCAGTTCCTTCGATTGCCCCTACAAGTGATGCATGAGCATGCTTTTGTATAGGTGACAAGTTCGGGTCGTCATATATCTCAGCAAATGTTCTGCCGCCAGACAAAGCCATGTTAGCTATAGACGGTGCCGTAGTAGCGAGCTTTAGTGTGTGTTTCCCAAGGATTCCAGCTCTTGCAGCAAGAGATGCTCCTTCTGGGATAGCCGCCATTGGACCAGCCACTATCCCAGCACCTCTAAGCAAGGCCAACATAGGGATCTGCTCCCCCATGAACGCACCAACACTCGGCAGGAAGTTGTCGAGAGTAAGGTCGGAGAATTGCTGAGCCATCTCCTCCATCTCTCTAATGTTATACTTTGCTTCTCCTGCAGCCATTGACATCTCTGCGCTTTCTCTCGCCTTTTCGTCAGCCCCAAATACATCATAAACCTGAGTCTTAAGGCCGCGCACCACCTGCTCTAGATTTAGCGTAGTAATATCAACAATTCCGCTCCAAGCCCCGTATGACGGCATCTTGAGAACCTTGGCAAGATCAGCTCGGCCAGATTGCTTTAAGAGTTCTCTGGCCTCCTGATAAACCTTTGAGCTTTCGTTTATTTGATTCAGGTACTCACTGTACGCGCCAGGCTCTGTGAACCCAGTCTTAGCCTCCTGAAGAATGTTTCCGAACCAACCAACCTCATCGTACTTAGCCCGTGCCTCGTCAAGTTCCTTGGTTGCTTGACGAATGTTTGGCAAGATGTTATTCAAGCTCTCCTGAACCTCACCCCTACGCTCAATCTCCTGTTGTCTAAGCTCTTCATTTTGAAGATCCAGCTTCTTTTGGTAGCGCTGCTGAACGTCCAGAAGTACCGCCTCTTTGTCCTCTTGTGTTACGTCGAGATTTCTTACAAAGTTTGCAGCTTGCTCTGCGCTAAGATTGTGCTGATAGATGTAATTCAGCAGTTCCTGTTGGTTCTCGTTCATAATGTAAAGTTAAGGAATTACCCTCTTGCGGTCTGGTCTCCAGCCTCGTCAAACAATCCCTGAGCAGTAAGTCTTCTGTGGTTTTGTCCAGACTCAACCTTGATGATCGCTTCAACAAGCACTTCAATAGGAATGCTTGATGCAGGCGAGTCTGCCGTCACTCCATCGTATCCCTTGCTCTTGGCAAAAGAAGCGATGGCTTCACTGTATCTCTCTGGATTGTTTTCTGATTTAGGAGCGTAAACGGAAATGATGTCGAATATTGTCAGCTCTTCAGCAGAGGTAGCTCCAGACGGGAGTGTCCCCTCTTTGATTCTGTCTCCGATAACACCACCGCCTCCGACCTTGACTTCAACGTCCTTTTCAAGAGCTGCGATTCCTTCTTGTGGGGTATCAAAGACTCTGAACTGATCGCTTTCATCACCCCTGTTGTAGTAGACTGGCCCATCATAGCCTTCGTATGGCCTTAAGTTGCCTGGATTGTTTGTAAGAACCGCTACTCCACCGCCAGCTTCATAATCTTTTCTTGCCTCTTCAGACAGATTGCCAAGAAGAGATTCTTTTGAAACAATGTTTCCGTCAGCCTCTTCACGACCATCTCTAAAGTTTCTTCCAAACAAACGCTTGCTTTCAAGTCTTGCTTCTTCATCACCTCTAGGTTGATTTGGACCAGTCCCATACTTTTCTTTATAAGCAGGATTCAATCCAATCAAAACTTTCTCAAACTCTTTCGTCGCGTTTTCCATGCCCCCATCAAACACCTCAAAGATATTTCTTCCTTCCATGAAAGCGACGCCTATGTTCTTAAAGAAGTTTGTAAATGGAGAAGCTTCAAAAGAAATGTTTTGCTTCTGCATTTCTCTTATACCGTCTTTAATCTCTTGCTCAGTATATCCTTTTTGTCTAAGGTTATTGACAAACTTTTCATTCAGAGCAACAACCTGATCCTCCTTGTATCCCCTTGGTGCAGAGATAATTTCTTTACCTCCTCTAAAGTCAAGCTCTTCTTCTGTTTTTGCCTCTTGACGATCAGGCGGCGTCATAGCCGCCTTTACATCTTTAGCAGTGATGTCGGTTCTAAGTTCAGGAAGCGGTGCCTCTTCGCCAGAGTTTGCGTATGCAAGTGCAATTCTTCTGTCGTTTACTTCTTGTTCATGAGACGCTTGACGGGCCATAGACTGGCGCTGCAAAACACTAAACAAACCCTTTCTTACAAGGTCGTTTTTGAGGTTTGTATAGAGGTCTCCACTGCCTGGTTCAAGAACGTGTATTTGACCCCGCTTTATTATTGGCCTCTCTTCATCCTCTGGATCTTGTTCAACCTTGTCTACAGTGATTACAATGTTTCCTAAGGCGTCTACATCATAGCCAGTAAGTACGTCACCGTACTGGCTAAGTCCAGATACTCCAGCGCTTTCGTCGGTAACTTTAATTGGGGTGACAAGCTGTCTTACCTCTGCAAGGCCGTTGTATGGGTCTTTATACATTTCACCTTCCACGCCCTCAACTCGCGTGTACAGAGGCCCTTCTTCAGATGGTCTTTCACCACGCGATGTAATCTGTCCGCTGTACGTTTCGTTAAACGTTTTTGCCTGTGCCTCCAGTGCTTTGGCAGCTTTAGCCCCAACCATCCAGTTGTACTCAAGCTCAGCCATGTGTGAAAAAGCCTTGTCAAGCTCAGCACCGTCGTTTCTAACGGCATTTATGTGCATCAAAAGCTCTTCGTTATTCTTGATCTTACTCAAGTCAACGCCCTTTTTATCTTGGACGTAGTTGAAGATGGCTGTCATCTGATCTGATTCAGAGAATCTAGCTTTAGACTTGTAAGCGTCTACAATCTTCTCCTTACCGTCTTCGGTTCCAATCAATGAAGCAAATGTGTCGTAGTTCTGAGTTGCCCAATGACCTTCGGCAACAGCAGTTCCAAGGCTAGATCTCTTGCTGTAATACAGTGGTTCGTTTCCGTTGTAGTATCCTACGTTTCCAATAGTCTGCTGAGATTCGCCTTCGCCAACAAGCATCTCCATAGAGTTCATATCGAATCTAGCGGATACGTCTGTGTCTTCAGCCTGTGAGAATTTCTGCATGGCTTCTTCAAGGCTAAAATTGTAGTCGAACTGATTGGACTTGAACGTATTGAGCTGATTCAAACTGTTCTGACGAGCAGCTACAGCTCTATTGTAAAAGTCTAGAGTCTGCAACTTGATGTTGTCTACACGCTGCTGATTCTCCTCAGAGGGATCAGCAGCATACAGATCTACTGCGGATTCAAAAGCCCTGCTATACTCGTTCAAGATATTGCGAGACCGAGTCCCCAAATACGTACTGCTAGATTTGAAGCCTTCGAGCGTGTCATTGTACAAGTTAACGTTAGACTTGAGCTCTTGGTCGTCAGCTTCTGCTTTAGCTATAGCTCTGTCGAGGTAGCTAAGACCCTGTTGAGAAGACGTTATGCCTCTAGAAAGAAGTGTCATCTTTTAAATGCT